>OGCG01001517.1_pt1 | contig 11311 bp, 13 predicted proteins | sample 1570061 | NCBI WGS metagenome assembly OGCG01 (sample SAMN06268698, study PRJEB24515) | hot springs metagenome | isolation source: Joseph's Coat, Yellowstone National Park, Washington, USA | place: USA:Joseph's Coat, Yellowstone National Park, Washington, USA
TGGGGCAACACCCGGACTCATCTCGAACCCGGAAGTAAAGTCTCCTACGTTGGTAAGGCAGTGGGATCCGCAAGGGCCTGCAGCCTTGCCAAGCTGGGATGGACATTTATATTTTGGATTTATAAAATACTTCAAATGAAGAAGATATTTGACGAAATATACGGGTATATAGAGTTAGATGAACCGGAGGTAGAAATTCTTGATTCTCCGGAATTTCAAAGATTGCGAAGAATTAGACAAACTAGTCTAGCATATATTGTATACCCTGGTGCAACTCATACTAGGTTCAGCCATTCACTAGGAACTTTTTATCTTGCCAATAAATTAGGAACTAGATTAATGTCTGCTAATTATATAAATAGTGATGAATATGAATATCTCAAACTTGCTGCATTGCTTCACGATTTAGGTCAGTTTCCATTTAGTCACTCTTTAGAAGGGTATTATTTACCTAATGGATTTGGAAATAAGGATTTAAGAGAGAGCCTTATTACTGGACATAATATAAAAGAAATACTTAACAGATATGGCTATAATCCTAAAAAAATTCTTGACATATTTAACGGAAATTCGTTATTATCGTCAATAATTGATAGTGAAGTTGACGTTGATAGATTAGATTATCTAATGAGAGATTCTAGACATACTGGAGTTCATTTAGGTAATATAGATCTAGACAGACTTATAGACACAATAACATATAGAGAAGATGGAATATCAATATTGGATAAAGGATTAATAAGCCTAGAGAATTTCTACATTTCAAGGTTACATATGTATCAAGCAGTATACTATCATAAGACTATATTAGGATACGAATTATTTTTAAGAAACATATATTCTCATATTTTAGAGTATTGTAATCCTAATTTTAAGGATATAAATTACATTAAAAAACTCGCTTCTGACGGTTCAATATCCTATTGGGACGATGAATGGGTATTTAGCAGTTTATATGATTGTCTATCTAATTCTGAAGTTCCGTCATACGTTCTAGAGAAAATAAAAGACTTCCTAGATAGAAAAGGTCCAAAAGTAGTTTATGAGGAATTCTCATATAAGAACGAGTCAAGTTACATAGGCGATATAGTAGATCAATTACAAAGAATAGGTATACCTTCAGATTCAATTTATCCATTTGAAGAGAAAATTTCCATAATAGATAAGAATAAAATAAAAATAGTCTCAAAAAATAAGGAAAGAAAACTAAAAGACTACTCTTCTACTCTCTTGCATGATATACCAGAGTTTATGGTAATAAAAAGAGTTTATGTAGACTATGAATATTCCAGAAAAGCGAGGGAAATATTAAGTTGATAAAATTGATATTGGCAGATCTAGACGGTACCCTAACTGAAGACAAAGGAGTTTATAGAATAAGTATAGAAGCTTTAGAAGCCTTAAGGAGAGCAGAGGATATAGGTATAAAAATAGCCTTAGTTAGTGGAAATTCTTATCCTGTGCTGAGAGGTCTTCACAATTACCTAGGAATAACTGGTGGAGTAGTAGCAGAAAATGGTTGTGTAGTTTATTACGGGAAAAAAATTAAACTATGTAAAAATATGGATCTAAATATTCTTAATGAATTTAGAGAAAAATTCAAACTTAAAGATAGTTGGCAAAACGAGTACAGAGAATGTGACTTTGGATTTACTCCAGCTAATTTAACTGAAGAAATGATAAGATGGGCTAAAGATAAAAACGTATATATAAATACGAGTGGTTATGCTATTCATATAGCATTAAACCTAGCAGGAAAGAGTGTGGGCGTAAGAAAATTACTAGAATTGCATGGCCTTAAAAAAGAAGAAGTAGCCGCTATAGGAGATTCACTTACTGATATAGATATGTTTAAGGAAGCAGGTTTAAGGGCAGCAGTAGGTAATGCAGACGAAAAACTAAAAAAAGAAGCAGATGTGATACTAAACCTTAAGAGTGGAAATGGCGTGAAAGAATTCATAAATTACATAATAGATGGTAAAATATGGAACTAGAAGAGTTAATATACAAGCACGCTTTAGCGAATGCCATAAAACATGAAGGAAAAGCAGAAGTAGGTCCTGTAGTAAGTAAAGTTCTAGGAGAACGTCCAGATCTAAAAAAGAACGCTAAGGAAATAGTAGAAAAAGTAAAAGAAATAGTAGAAAAAGTAAATTCCATGACTTTAGAAGATCAGAAAAAAGAGGTCAAAGAAAAATATCCAGAACTTTTAGAAGAAAAAAAGGAAGTAGAGAAAAAGACACTATCTCCTTTACCTAACGTTAAGGGCAAAGTAATAACTAGATTTGCTCCTAATCCAGACGGTCCTTTACATTTAGGTAACGCTAGAGCTGCAATTCTTTCATACGAATATGCAAAAATGTATAACGGGGAATTCATACTTCGTTTCGACGACACCGATCCAAAAGTGAAAAAGCCAATAAAAGACGCATATGAGTGGATTAGACAAGACTTACATTGGTTAGGATTTTCTTGGAATATAGAATTTTTAGCATCAAGTAGAATGGAAAGATATTATGAAATAGCAAAAGAAATGATAGCAAAAGGATATGCGTATGTCGATCTTTGTAGTGATGAAGAATTTAAAAAAATGAGACAATTAAGGAAACCTTGTCCTAACAGAGAAAAATCTCCAGAGGAAAACTTAGAACTATGGGAAAAAATGCTAAATAGAGTATTTAATGAAGGAAAGGCTGTAGTTAGAATAAAAACGGATCTAAATGATCCAGATCCCTCAAAAATAGATTGGGTAATGCTAAGAATCATAGATACAAGCAAAAATCCTCACCCTATTACTGGAGATAAGTATTGGGTATGGCCAACGTATAACTTTGCTACAGCAGTAGATGACCACGATTTTAAAATCACACATATATTAAGAGCAAAAGAGCATATGGCTAATAATGATAAACAAAGATGGATTTTCAATTACTTTAATTGGGATTTCCCTGAAATAATAGAATTTGGTAGATTAAAATTGGAAGGGTTTATGATGAGTAAATCAAAAATAAGGGGCATGCTAGAAAAAGGTACTAATAAGGATGATCCTAGATTACCAACATTAGCAGGATTAAGAAGAAGAGGGATTTTACCCGAAACCATAAGAGAAATAATAATAGAGGTTGGAACTAAAGTCTCTGATGCTGCTATAAGTTTTGATAACATAGCTGCTCTTAATAGGAAAAAATTAGACCCAATTGCGAAGAGATTAATGTATGTTAACGATTATAAAGAATTCGTCATTGATATACCTGAACAGATAACTGCAAAAATACCCTTAAGACCTAATTCGTCCGATTATAGAGAAATCACAGTTAATCCAGGAGATACAATACTTCTAAATAAAATAGACGCAGAAGAAGGTAGTCTGATAAGATTAGTAGAATTATGTAATGTTAAAGTAGAAGGCGAAAAATTGAAATTCTTTAGTTATTCTGTAGACGATACTAAGAAATTTAACGCAAAAATAGTTCAATGGGTAAAGAAGTCAGACGCTGTAAACGTTACAGTAATAAAAGCAGATCCTGATAAAGATCTGATTAAAGAAGAGGGAAAAGGAGAACATGCAGTTACGGAGTTATCAGAAAATGAAATAATACAGTTTGTTCGTTATGGATTTGTAAGAGTAGATTCCAAAAAAGAAGGTAGTGTAACAGTAATATATGCCCATGAATAACTTTTTAATTTCAGCCGATATATCACTTTTTGCGTGACGAAGTAGGAGGAGGATGAACGCATGTCAAAACCATCTTATGTAAAATTTGAAGTTCCACAAGATCTATCAGATAAAGCATTAGACGCTCTTAAAAAAGCTAAAGAAACTGGAAAAATAAAGAAAGGTACTAATGAGACTACAAAAGCAATAGAAAGGGGACAAGCAAAATTAGTTTTAATTGCAGAAGATGTACAACCAGAAGAAATAGTAGCTCATTTACCTTCATTGTGTGAAGAAAAGAAAGTAGCATACATATATGTTCCATCTAAAAAGGGTATAGGAGAAGCATGTGGACTCCAAGTAGGCGCTGCTGCCGCCGCAATAATGGATCCAGGTCAAGCTAAGGACGAATTAGATGAAATATTAAAAAGACTAGGAGAAATAGCAGGTAAAACTCAATAAATATTTTTTAAATATATAATTTTATATAGATAAAATTTTTGAAGTATATGTTAGAGATTGTTATTTAGAGATTTTAGATTAGTAGTGACGATAGTTTTAGTGTAATGTAATTTTCTATTTCGCGTTATATTCTGTAGAAATTCCATTTGCCATTACATTCGCCAATACTTTTGGATAATTTTTCGAAATAATAAAATCGATAATGTTGCTAATGTTTTTCAGAATTACCATTATAACGGAAATGTTTTTCTTTTTACGTTACATATTTATTTTAATGACTGAAGAAGAAAGAAGGAGAATATTTATAAGGCTTTTAGAGGAAAGACCTAGGGCTAGGAAAAATAAAATAAATGATAAAGATTTGAAAAGACTTGCAGAATTAGCTACAGAAAATATCCAGATAATGAAAGAATTAGGATGTTGGAAAGTTGAAGGTGATATAATATTTTACAAGACGAATTGTTTAGGGAATTATTATCAAGAGTAAATGAACTAAAGGGAAGCGAAACTGATAGATTCTTAAAATTCTTAGCTATTTTAAATTGTTTGATAGAAAGAGAAAAAATTGGAAGAATTATAATAGTAGGAGGATTCGCTGCAGAAATATATTCTGGAAGAAGTTATAGAACTGGCGATGTTGATATAATAGTAGAAGGAAATTCTGAAATAGTTAAAGAAATTCTCAAAAAAATTTCAGATAAAGGATTAAGAATTTACATTCCGAAAATTAGAGAGATTTCTGAAAAAGGTATTGATATAGTAGATTCAATATATTTAGGAGAAAGAATTAGAAAGATTGAAGTTGACAATTATCATGTTTATATAGCTTCAGCGGAAGATATAATTATTAATTATTTGCAAGCGTGGAAATTTTGGGAAAGCACAGAAGATAAGATAAAAGCAATATTAGTTTACTGTGCACAAGACGTTGATGAAGAATATTTGAATATTAAAGCGAAACAAAAATCAGTCATGGATTATTTAGAGAAAATAAGAAGCGAATATTGTAGAAAAACAAAATAAAATCCTCTATTTTACCTATATAATTCGCCTAGTACTTTCTTAAATTCATGCTGTTGAATAGTTCTTATTATAGTTGTCGAAATATATTTCATGCTAATATATTAATATTTTTTACTAAAACTATAAACTTTTATATTTTCCGAATATAAATTATAATTGGCCTTCTATGTAATATACTATTAAATAACACTATAGTACTCGTTTTAAACATCTATAGGGTAATAGATATTAAATCAGTTTTATAACAAAAGCTTTGGCAAATATAAATAACTCGCGATTACAAATAAAAAATGTATTAATCTCAGGTTAGTAATTTTATACGCCACGGGATGGATTCGAACCATCGACCGCTCGGTTAACAGCCGAGCGCTCTTCCAGCTGAGCTACCGTGGCAACCTATTATAACAAGCTATAGTTTTTAACGTTTTTGGATACTCTTTGTGAATAATAACGATGATTCAATAGGATTGGCAGCTAAAAGGAAATAGAGAATTTAATCCATAAATAATTCCATTTCATCACAAAGTAATCATTCGATAAAAGTTTATAATAGCACTTTTATTATCAATGTTTTGTATTTTTTATGTGATTTAACTATATAGTGTTTTTAATAATTAGACTCTGCTTTACCGTATATATAAAAATACTATCAGTTACGAGTAATTGTTTTAAAAGTCTTGAAAGTAAATGATGACAACGACCTTTAAGAAAAACATTATTTCGAAATTTTTCATTTTTTTATTGACAATTTATGATCAGTGACTTTTAGTTATTTTTGCCTAGATGTTTAAAATAAGTAAAAAGATAAAATAAAACTTCACGGATTATTAAAACGAAGATTAGTGAGCTGCAATGATTTCTACACTGTTTGCTCTTTAACTATTTTATGTCTTAAAGCTAAAATTCTCTTTAATGCTTCAGATTTAGTCTTTTTCCAATTATCTACGTCAGCGGCTATTCTTAACGATATTATAACGTGTTCTTTATCGCTTTGCTCACTTAAATACGGTCCTTCCTCGATTTCAAAGCCTTTTAAAGCTTCCTTAACTTCTTCCTCAATTGTATTCAAGTTTATTTTATCTAAAGGAAACTCAACTCTTATACTAACATATAATTTCTTAGAGAACTTTGAAGTATAATCTATTACAGAAGACTTCAGCAGGAGAGAATTAGGAATCCTATATTCCCTTCCGTTTTCCAGGATAAGTCTTGAATAGAACAGATCTATTTCAATAACCGTACCTTCCAAACCCTGTTCAAAGTATTCCCTGGAGAAGTACTTATAAGGTGGCAAATTTGCTGCCATGTAAGGAATTTGAGAGTTTAAAATCCTTATATGATCTCCTATTGAAATAAATCCGGTAGAAATTATAAGAATGCCTGCGAAGAAGTTTTCTAAAACCGGCTGTAAAGCTAGGCCGAAAACTAAGCCTGCAAAAGTACCTCCTGCTAAAGCTTCTGCAGATGTTACTCCGAAAGTTGCTAACACTCCTATGAAAACCAGAATGTAGCCTATATATTTTATAATGCTAGGAATTATTATTGCACCGGTACCAGTTCTTCTCCTTTCTAGGACTTCCCTTACTCCGTCAGAGAATATTATAGTAAAATAAATTCCTCCTGCCACTATGCTAGAAGCCCTTAAAGCTAGTAAGGTAAGGCTAGAAGGCCTTAATGTTTGTACAAAGGCGTTTAGAGCAAAAAGTGCGAACACTAATAAAATACCAAGTAAAAACTTTTGGTAAAACTTCAACATAAAAAATACTTTATGTCATGCCATTTATTTCTTTTCTAAAGAACTTGAAGGAAGGGCAAATAGGAACGTATAAAGGTTCTCCTAGCACTCTCCTATTAATGCGATCATTAAGAACGCTAAAAAAGGAGCAATGAATGAAATTATTGAGGCAGTAACTAGAAAAGCTATTGCGTAAGTTCTGGATACGAACTTATATAATATCATGAAGAGAAGTAAAGTCACTGACTCTGATATAATATAAGATATAATAGGAAACAGGAAAAATAACTTAGTACTTCCTAAAATATATAACATTGTTATCATTGAGATAAAAAATGAAGGAATAATCCATAATAACCCTGTTAGAATACCTGCTAATGCAACTGCAATCGTTTTAGCTTTCATACTTACTTAGAATACCAAAATAAGAGAATTTAAGTTTCATGAGAATTTAAAAGGCCAAGATAGTTTATATCCTTTAGATTCACATTATTGATTGAAATAATAAACTAGTTAAAGAAATGGAGAAATCAATATAAAAACTTTAATAGACTATTTAAAAAGATAGTAATTGGGTTATAATATCAGTCTGACTTCATATTAATATTTTACATTAATAGTTTACGTATTTTACGATTCAAGTAACTTAATTAATTTACATAAATTTTGATCAGTCAATACTATGTACCGTTTAAAATTAACTGCTATATAAAATGAAAAAGAACTTAAGTCAGTCCATGTTTCGTTTTGTGCTAGATACTTCTTAAACAAGTACATAACTAGATATGTTTTTAGTTTAGAATCAGAATTTTTCTCATTTTCCAGTAATTGTTTCGCGTATGTAAAATTTGACATGATTTCCTTAGACACCTCAAAAATTAGCTCGTCGAGATTCTTTTCATTTAAATAAAACATCTCTCCTATATTACAATTAATATTTTTTGCATCTCCATCTAATAGTATATAAACTTGAAAGTCTATTTTCCTATCTTTTAAAATTTCACTTATTTCCTCAGCTCTTTTACATATATTATCTTTACCTCCGCCTTCGCAAATTAATATCTCTTTCTCGTAATAGCACCTATATTGTGTAATAAGTTTCTTAGCATCATAAGACGCTTTATCTAATCTCGTTATACTCAATAATCCTGCAAGGAATTTTGCATCAGTTATTCCTTCTACTAAAACAACTTTCAGCATGCTCCTCTCAAATCCTCTGAAAGTTCTTGACTCAGTTCTTTCGCGTAACTACCTTCTATTTGCTTAATATGGATACTATTTCCTCTCCTCATGAACTCATAAACCATAACGTTGACTCCGTCAGTTTCAGTTAATAAATAATCTAGGAACTCCATACTTTGAGTAGTTATAAACCATTGTGAATTGCTTTCCTTCATTAATTCTATAGCCTTAAACATAAGTTGCGGGTGTAAATGGTTCTCTATATTATCATAAATTACTATATCATTACTTGATGCTAAAGTTAGCAATATAAGCGAAGCAAATCCACTGCCTAGGAACTGAATTTCCACGTCATTCTCATTTTCAGTTACTACAATGTTAGGTCTACCGAATTCGTCAGGCTTCATGCCTACAAGTTCAAGGTTTAGCAATTTCTTTAATATATCCTTTACGCTGGCAAAACTAACGCTAGATAGAAAGCTATTTATGAAATCGACAGATATTGGATTAGGAATAGAGAATGCTACAAATCTATAGTTAGGTAACCTCTTTATCTCATCTGGAGTTATATCTTGTATGCTAAGTACAGAATTTTGAGCTATATCTATTCTTAAAATTCTTATCACCTTATCATCTTTAGTTAACTTAAATCCGTTAGGTAAAGCTAGATCCTGAAGAGGCTGAATAGGACGCACCTTGAATAAATCGTCTAAAGAAGCATGAGTAATCCTATATTCATTTAATGAAATATCCATGCCCCCTTTAGCTAAGAAATAATGCCATAGGGGGTCCATCCTTAAAGTAGAGGCCAAAGTAAAGGTAGATCTCACGTTATATACATTTGGTGAAATTATTGATAGCGCGACCGTTAATGCTTCAAGAAAAGTAGTTTTAAATGATCCGTTACAACCCGCAATTACGTTAATTTTCCGAGGGTGTAAAGTTGGGATCTCTCCTTTTTCGTGGTCTATTACGCTAAATCCTCTAAGTTGGCGTACCGTTATGCTCTCAACGGTCTTCCTTTTTAGTTCTTCCATATATTTCATCTGCGTTAAAGGCAAAATATACCTATCTATAACCTAATAAAGGACTTCGAGCAAGCTTATGTTTAGCCGATCATAAAGCTTCTTTCTCTACCTTTGTAATTCTGCTTTATGTATTACATAGAACATACGTAAATTAGCCAACAATCTTATTTAGTCAGTTCTCTTTAGAAATTTTTATATTGACGGAACTTTGTGTAGTAAAATGTGATGAGAATGAAGTTAAAAAGAAATCTAAGGAAATAGTTGAAGGTCTTAAGGAAATATATGATAATTTTAATGAGTCACTCATAAAAGAGATTAGAGTTGAAGAATCAGTATTTGGCATAAGGGGATCTTACGACTATAATTCAAAGATATTAACATTATATTGTATTAATTGTGTAATATGCGTTGAAACCATTGTCCATGAAATAATTCATTCGAATAGCTATAAGCAGGCGAGAGATATGTATTTTGAAGGTTTAACCGAATTTCTTACATTGTATTATCTAAAGAAGAGAATTAGAGCTTGCCTAGATCATAGATTTATTGATGAAATTTGTCGAATTAATAAGGAATATGAAATTTATGCTACATTTTGGGGTAATCTAGCTTTGATTATAGGAATAAAAGAATTATGGAGATATTATTCCAGAGGACGTAATAACGATATAAATAATTTGTTAAAAAATGATATTTACAAAGCTTCTTTTGAGTTAGCAAAGAGATATAATATTAAGTTAATGGATCTAATTGACGTACTAGAGAAATTAGAATAGAACGCGATACTTTTGCTAGAGTCTATTAGTAAAGCTTTTATTGATATGTATAGTATAACTATACATGAGTTTTGGTTTTTATTATGCTGGAATAATTACCAAGGCTGACGCTATAAGGATTATTGACTTATTAAATAAAAAGGGCCTTTCTAAGTCGGAGATAGCAAGCAGGATAGGAATAACCAGGGGTTCTATTTATCAATGGATTTGGGATATCGTGAAAGATATAGATTATGAAAACAAAGTGAAGCTTCTTGATTTATTTTATGAAGTAGATAAATTCGAAGCCATAAATTTCATAGAAGGAATACTAAAGGAGCATCTAAAAATTCTAGAAAAGGAAAAAGAGATAAATTTTAAGCCTACGATAAAAGTGGAAAAAATACTAGTTCCTGCTTCAACTACGGTCCAATTGGGAGTTGTTGATCATTGATTATAAAAACCATAAGAATTCTGTTTAAGTTTTCCTATCCTTATACTTTAGACTTAAGGGACATGATTAGAATCCTCAAGGACTTAAGCTACGTTATTTCTGATAATCTACCATTAACTCCTCCAGGGTCTATGATATTAGGAAGTGTAACTGCATTAAAAGATGATTTAATAATAGAATTCAATAACATTACCGGTACTATAAGTTTCTTTATTCAATCCCTAGATAAAATAGACTTAGTTAAGGAAGACTTACGCAGGATTGTTGGTAATTTAAACTTGGGCAAGATAGATTACATAGAATTATCATTAGAAATAATATTTACTGGTAAATTAAATTTAAATTTAAATATGCTAGGAGGAGAAGTTGTAGGTCTGGAAGTATCGTCAGAGAAGAAGAACGTTAGAATTAACTCTTACATGGCAATGACTAACTCCTATTCTGTGTTAATTACCTATAAACTAAACGAAATTAAAGATCTAGATAACATCACTGAAGAAATAAAAAGAGATATTCAAGAACTTGAGAATAAAGGATTAAGATAACTTATAAGATTTATTACTATATTGTTTTTCCAATTTTTATATATTTCCAGATTCTTTTTCTTGCAAGTAGAGATTATCTTCTCAGTTTTCTTAAAGTATACTAAGCTTGAAAGAACTGCATCAAACCTCTTAGATGCTAGACTGTAACGTTTCTGCGTAACTACTAGTTATTTTTAATCTAAATATCGTTTTAATGTGGGTTACGTTTATATAGTATTACAAAAATTGAAAGCCTAGCCCTTCTAGGCGCTGGGAGAAGTCAGTTGCTAGCACTTCTTACCTAACAGTCCTACAGGTTAAGCATACTCCTTAAAATCGAATAACATGTACACCTCTTGAAATGATCGTATTTAGAAATATTACTTCTCTAATAGGAATGAAAATCCTACCCTCAATTCTAAAACTGCGTGCACTGCTTACCGTACGCCATGTCATTATAACTTAAAAGAAAGAGTATTAATTAAATGGTATT
>OGCG01001518.1_pt1 | contig 11307 bp, 18 predicted proteins | sample 1570061 | NCBI WGS metagenome assembly OGCG01 (sample SAMN06268698, study PRJEB24515) | hot springs metagenome | isolation source: Joseph's Coat, Yellowstone National Park, Washington, USA | place: USA:Joseph's Coat, Yellowstone National Park, Washington, USA
AGTTTTACCGACTCCACCTTTTATCGTGTAAACTGAAACGATTGGCATACTTCAAAATAAGAAAAATGGGTTTTAAAGTTTTCGGTTAAGGGGGCAGAAAGCCTCGCTCTTCTAGGGCGGGGATGAGGTCAGTTAACTCCAAAAACTTTTAACTTTGTGGGAGTTAGAAGAAAGAGATGTTGTAAAATGGGTGAGAAAAACGATTTTGTTAATGATGTAGTAACAACGATGGTGTTACTAGCAGCACAATTAGCGATAATCATTGGTTTCACTTTCAACCCTTCACTTTCTAATACTCAGCAATATTTCTCCATATTTTATTCTGTCACAGTTATAATAAACACCCTTTATAGTGTTAATTTCGGCAAAACATATCAGGATAAGATACTAGAAGAAATAAAAGACTTAGCAATAATACTTGCTGAAGGTATAGCACTTTTACTGTTAATCATACAAGGTGTGGAAAACACAACACTTTTCGATAGTACACAATATCAATTGATGCTTAGTACACTGATAGGCTTCTTTGCAGGTATTTTGGGTATTAAAATAACAACAAAATACACTACTACTTAACTTTACCCCGCCTTGGAATGGCGAGGTTTGTTGATCGTTTTGCCACGAAAAGTGACTATTAGTCACGATGAAGATTGAACTCTATTTTTCCATATAGCTACAACATACCTTCTTGGGATGAAAACTTCTTTATTATCGTTAGTTCTTAGTACCATGTTTTTAAACTTTGTGTCGTATCTTACAAGTTTACCTTCTATTTTTCTTCCGCCTTCTACCCATACTTCTATATACTCTCCTAACTTTACGGTGAAACCGATTTCTTCTAAATATTCCTTGTCGCTCATATTAGCACCCCTCTTATTTTGTTCGTTTCAAATGAAAAGGTTCATATAACGGATTAGATGGTATCTCTTCATGAAGTTTCCTAATTCCTTTTTCTGAAATAACATATTTCTCGGCAAATAGAGTGTCTTCCCATGCTTGTAGACCTAGCTTCTCCCTCACTTCATCGAAAATAATTCTGCGTTCGTCATCACCTAACATCATACGTAATGCGAGCTGTTTATATATATCTATGTCCTTAGGTAGAATTGCATATATATGCCAACCCTTTCTTGTAGTAAACGTGTAGACTTTACAACCGATATATTTAAGAAGAAAATATGCCCTCATGACTTGAAGTTGTGTAGGTTTATCAAAATCTAACTTTAAAAGTCTCATAAACGAAATTTAAAGAGTGTATATTTAAAGTTTTCCCTGCACCTTTGCCTTTAATTGTTGATACGCATAATCTTGCTCAAATGCTGAAATTATTTTATGGATTATCTTCTTTGCTGCTGTGCAAGGGATAAATTATTGACTTCATAGGTTGTTTTATCAAATATGCAATAATGCTGAAATTATTATACCAATAGTTAAACTGATAGCAGACGAGATACCTGCAGATATCGATATCAACTTTAACATCATATTGTCTAAATGTGATATACGCTCATCATATTCTTCAATCCTCTTATTCATTTCTTTAATTTCGCTATTAAGAATATTATTAAGCGTGGAAATTTGGTTATGTAACTCGTTTAATTGTTCAGTGGTAGCCTTCAACTGTTGTTGAATTGATGCTATGTTATATATTAACCCATTACTCATTCTAGAACCATATATTATTCTCTCTAGTTTCTCTATTCTATCTCTCAAATCATTCATATCAGACATTTACACCACCTTTATGACTAAGTTAGGGAACGCCGTCGGCATATTAACGTTTGTTGTGAAATTGTACATTTTCACTACCCACGGTAGAGTAACTGGTGTAACGTTGAAACCAGTTTGTGCCATATAATCAAACCATTGGAATAAACACCAGAATACTAGATATGTATGTAACTTCTCTGGAGTTACTTCAACTAAAGTATATATCAGTTGTTTTACACCATTAAAACCGCCTTCTGCAACAGTGAGCTGGGAGTTAGGCGGTACTTGAAATACGAAAGCTACTATCTTATTATTAATCATACCAAGCGAATATGGAGGTATATTATTAAGGTTTTGTATTGGAAAGCTGACTGTTTGTCCGCATATTTTGCCAGCATAATCTGGATAATACGCATTGCCAAATGGATATGGTTCTACCGTGAAATTATCAAATACTGCACCTCTATAAATCACTACATATTTGGTTTCAGATGTACCGTTAGTGATTACCCAATTTACTATACCATTATTTTGATCCACGTTGGCAGATAATGTAAGTCCTTGAGCTGATGGATTAGAGATAAGTATTGGCTTTGGTAATTTGTGATGTATGTGAAAGGGTATTCTTTGTCTATAAAATATCTTAAGTTTATGTATGATAGTCATCACTAATATGGCAACATTAAATATAAAAAGAATTTCTTGAAAATTTTAGGCTACAAGAGATAGTAAGAATATACCAATAATTATTAGAACTAGACCTCCGAAACCTTCTAGTAGACCTACTAAATTCTTTATTATCATATATCCTCCTAGTCCTATAAATACTACAGCAATAGCTGCTATTGCTGCCTTTCCATATGGCGAAGATGTAATTGAATCGACCAAATTTGAAACACTTTCACTCATTGTACATCATTAGTTACGAAACACAAGAAAATAAAAAGTTTTCCTTTATTCACCCACACTTTTATTAAAAGGTTTTGAATATTTTGTAAAAAATAGATTATCGAAAAAATAAATAACTTTTCAAGAATTTAAATGTTTATATATGTACGTTATACCTACTGCTACTAAGATAAGTCCTATGATGAACGAGAGTGTTGCAAATCCTACTGTTGAAAATAATGAAAGAATGAAGAATGATGATACTGAAAGGAGCACTTCAACGGACCATGCTAATCCGTGAACTATTATTGAATATTGGTTTTTACTACTAAGAGCAGCACGTTGGGTAAATATAGCTAAGACGCCGAATATTAGTTCTACTAAGACGATATAGGTGGATACTATTGCGGATAACATTCGCATCACTAGTATATTATTTTGTAAAATAAAAGAAAAAAGCTTTTCTAACCACCCACACTCTTGGCGAGTATTCCCCTCGCTTAACCCCCTTTTCTGTTAATTTTTAATAGCATACAGTATCAAAATTCAATGAATTTGTAGAGAATCTTAGGTGCTCGTCGAAAACCCAATCGCAACCAGCAAAGCCTCTATCGGTTATAATAGCTTCTCCTCCGATATTAGTATACCAGGTCTTTTTTGTAGATGATTTTGCACATAATCTAAGCGTCTCAATGTATAAATAACATATCAAGTCTTTTTCCCATTGATATCTAATTATACCATCATATCTCCATCCTTCTCCATTCTCTTTTACAAGTGTTATTGTGTATTTATCTCTGTTCCTGAATACTGACATCCTTCTTACTGCATATTTTACACCGTCTTCCATTATAAGAGACAAATCGCTAATATCTTCACCACCAGCTACTCTAATTATCCCTAAAATTATCGATTCTCCAGGCATGCCCATGCTCCCCAACGAATTAAATAATACTTCTGCTACAGTTGTAACATTAGTAAACGGGATTGGAGAATAAAATGGTTGCCATATAGTAAATCTTACCTCCATCGCTGACGCACTGGTTCGTTTTCTCCGCACGTCTTCTGGGTACTTGGTAAATATTGAATATGTTACCTCGTATCCATAAGGGTCGTATTTTCTATTAGGATACCTACGTGGGTATCCTGGAACAACTAGTTTGGATTTTATCATAAAATTCCTAATAGCGGATGCAGACATGCCAGTAAGCCTGGACATATAGTTTGTTGCTGTAGATAATGAATAATCTCTTTCTACCATTAACTGATAAGCCAAAATTGCTATTCGAAATAAGTCATAATTGGGTTCAGCCAGCATACGCAATAATTCGTTATATGTACGTCTAATCATAGACTCGCTTATCATCCATGGCTCTGTTACAAATCTTATAGGTGGTACTACCACACAAATTTGTATACGAGGGGGTACAAGAGGTGGTATAAAAGCACACTTATTAACCATAACAGAATGTCTTTTTATTACTCTCCCAGTTCTACAGTTCTTTTCTATTTCTATCTCGAAATAACATAAATAATCTCCCCATTGATACCTAAATGTCCCCTCATAAATTATGTTACCTTGTTGTATTCTGAATCTACCATGATTTATGAATGGAGAAACTCTAACTGTATAAGAAAATGCTCCAGCAGAGGATGTAATAAAATGGGCAACATCGCGTAATACATGATAAAAATCTGTATAATAAAAAGGGAACCATAGGGAGAAGACGAGTGTACCTCCCCCATGAATATTAGCTGTAACTGTAGCTAGATAACCTAGTGGAACATATCTTCCATTTACCTTTCTAAATAAATACCTCCCAGCGGAAATCGCGTCTGAAATCCTAAAACCGATAGGACTGCCAGTTATTTCCCTAACGGCTTTACTTAAGGTATACCGCTTTGTTACCATAAGGTAATAAGCGTTAGCTGCTAACGCGAAATTCCTATACGAAAAGGAATTACCAAATCTGGCATACAAATCACTTATCTGTCTTGGAGTGAGCATAAATTAAAAATAAAAAGGGGGGTTAAAAATTTAGCTGGAAGTCTCTGGAAATTTTATTCTTTGAATAAAATCTTCCTTAGGCTTCATATGGTGATGAGTAATTATATGAGAATTTATTGAACGTTTTGACGTGAATTCTTTACCACATAACTTGCAAACATATACATCTGCATCGGTAACACTATTCTTTTCTTCTAATTCAAGTTGCATTATCTTATTATATGCTATTAATCCTAACCTTTCAATCTCCCTCCTAATCTCTTCCATCTCTTCTAATTCAAAATATCCATCTTGTATCTTCTTCTTTAAATCGTTTATAGTCTTTAATATTTCATCTTTTGGTTTTACTACCACTACTATATTCACCCCACTCTACAAATTCTATGCCGTTAGGTGCCTTAGTTACTTTGTAAATATGTCCCTTAACCAAGTTGGACTGTGCAGAAATCACTATAATTTGCCTAACATGGTTCCTAGATTTATCGACTAAGATATGTATATCGTCTATATCGTTCACATCTATGAAGAGATCGGAATAAAATTCTGCAGGTAATGTATCCTTATCATAAATTAAAGCTGTTGGGGCGAATTTATCAATATCGGTTGGGTGCAATATGAAGATTTTATCTGTATATTGAGATAGATAAGAATAGGTAACATAAAATAATTCGACATTTGTACCTATAATGCTCGTCTTATATTTGCTCCTAACTCTCATAACTATATCATTGAGCTGCCTTATAAGGTTCCTGCCGAAGTCTGTGGAGTCGTCTATGAGGTATATCTCGTCTGGTCTGTGACTTATTAAATAATGGTCACCGCTCTCTAAATTTGATGGGTTTTCCGTATCAACAAAGTAGAGGAATGGTTCATCGTAGCCGTTTAAACCGCCTACCCCAGGTAAAAAGACTTGCACAACTGGTAGGTTCCTTGCTTGTTTTATTTTCATTATTAGAGTCACTAAGTCGTCACGTGTTGAAATCGTCTTTATTTCAGCATTTTCTCTCTCCTCTCTAACTTCTTCCTTCATTTGTGTCGGAGCTGGCTTTGGAGGCGGAGCAGTAGTAGGTGGTGGTGATGTAGTAGATGTTAGTAACCTTGTAATAGATTCTATAACGTAGTCTGAATCAGATGCCATCGCCGATAATATCCTTTCCCTCTTCTCTGGCTCTGTTATACTCTTGTTTAAATAAGTTAGGAAACTGTTAAGCCTCATAAGGGACGCTTTAACGTCTTCAGATAAACTTACTACATTATTAAGTAGCTTAACCATTGTTGAATAATATGCTTCCTTGTCTGGAACTTGGTTGCCTATTTGTACAATTTTATCTAAAGCGGAAATTGCTGAGTCCATAGCTGGTTTGGGTAAGCTCGATATTGAAGCTAATGCGGAAATTAGTTGCTTCTTACCCTCCTCTGGTATCTTATCAAGAATTTCCTCAATTTCTGACTTCTTTGCTTGACAAATACTTGATAGCTTTTGATAGTCCTTTGTAGTAATACGAAATTGGTTCATTAGGTTACCTATGTAAGTTAGGAATTGCTCAACTTCAGAATAAGACTCAAATGGTGGTTGACCAGTCTTTTCGAGTATATCGTTAACTCCCTCTACAGTATAATATTCCATGTCAGCCCTATGCTGAGATTCGGCAGCAAGAGCAGCTTCCTCTGCTGTTTCTGTTTTAACTCCGCCTTCAAGGCACGACTTAAACTTATCTGGAGAACCACCAGAATCGGCTACACATTGAAATACCTTATTTATAAAGGTAGCAACAGAATTATATAGAGCGACGCCTTTCAACGGGCCTGATTTTGAACGTAAATATGGTAGAAGATCTGTTTGGCAGTCAATATAATCTACAAGAGATGCTAGAGTTGATCTAAAATCTGGTACTCTAGATATTACTTGTTTCAACTGTTCTGCTATTCTATCATAAGATAAATGATCCAATATATCGTCTATCGATTGACCTTGTGACTTTATAGTATCTGAACAATGACGTAGAATCTCCTCAGCCAATTCTTTAGCAAGACCTTCTAAACCTGTGGACTTTGGCGGTATAACAACTTTGGGTACTGTTTTAGGTGAAACAGAAACTTCTGGTAATACAACTAAACGTGATGTTATGTTTTCATCATTAAGTTCACCCGCTTTTGGCCCTATATCTTCATTCATCGTTAATATTGTATATGCCTCTTTATCGAGATTTTTAGTTACCTTTTCTGGTGGAATAAGCCCTAGTGTTACTAAATAAATCACCATATCGGCACAAGGAGTCTCAATACCACCCATGTTTTTGTAAGTGTTTAGATTTTTGATGTATGCAGCCTCTACTGCAGAATTAACGTCATCAGATATGTCTAATAGCTTCTGCCCTAGACCAACTATTAATTGTGGTACCGTGGTATAATCATCAAAAAATTCATCACATGCGTTAACCTTATCTTGAATAGGGGCAGAAGAGTTGTTCAATACATCACTTACATCTTTATATTCCTCTAGAAACTTATTCCATCTCCCAAACGTTAAGTCTCTTAACACGCTTACAAATGCAGGCTTCTCGATAAAACTTCCATGTGTTATAATATTATCTTTACCAGCTTTCCTATAAATTGGTCTACAATTGTGAATAAGGTCTAACAAAGCATTATAAACCTGACTTTCCTCATCAAGTCTTTTTTTCCTTGGCATTGTTTACACCTAACAATCTTGCCAATACTGGATATTGATTTACAATGTCGTTTAAAACTTTTTTTGTCTCATCCCTAATTTCTGGATCTTCTAATATTCCCTTTATTATAGTTCTAGACGCATCTCTTAAATCTGGGTTAGATAAAATAGATTTTACCATATTTGATACAAAAGTATTTATAAGTTTTTTTAGTTCATCGTCATGTGAGGCTTTGTCAATCACCTTCTTTATAATATTAATTAAATCGTTAACTGAAAACGAAGCAGCTATAGATTTTATGGACGTCTTCGCTACTTCCTTAGACACAAAATATGAGGCTATAGAAGCCATTGCTATAACTATTACATCGTTTATTATATCAGATATTCCACCACTAACAGGAATGACTACTACCAATTCTCAATCTCAGTTAATATTTTACCAAGTTGTATATTAACATTACTGAAGCATGGTTTTTTATACACCTTCTTAATAACCTTACCGTCATTGCGTACATACCTTAACACAAAATAAGAAAATCCAGCATACTCGAATAAATATAAGTCACCAAACAACATTGACTCTACCTTAACACCTTCCATAGTTTCATATTTTGTTATCCTGTAAAGGTTACTTACTTGAATTTTCTTACCCTCAATATAAATAACAGAAGTAGTGGATATAGGCTCTATTTCATATTCGTCTGGAATAATATAATTGTTGTCACAAATATTTATAACCTTTGCCACATTGATCCGCCGTAGAAGTCGAGATCGGCTTTCAATCTTTCAGATTGAATAGTTTGTCCCAGTCCTCCTCGACTTCATCTTTTTCGACGTCTTTTCTCTCTTTCTTATCACCACTATCTTCGTTATCAGATTGATCGTTCTCATCTTTCTCTTCCTTCGCTTCTACATCATCCATATCTGGTTCTTCAGATATAAGCTGAAGAATATGCTGTTTTATAGCAAACTCAAAAGGTGCAGTTCTACCCCTGAACAAGAAGATTTTATACCTGTTTCTCAGATCCTCATCTATCTGTTTTAAACCAGCTGGAGATTTTATAAACGCAACTAGTACTTTTTTATCATTCTCTCTTATTATCACTATTGCGGAGTTCTCACCTATAAACACAATATAAGGTTTACCTTCGTCGTTTATACCTTGGTTTGGGATAGGATCCATAACAAGTGATGAAAATGCTGGATCATCGTTAAGTCTCTCGTGAATAATCTTCAATAAATCGGGTGTTAAATCCTCTCCTTTCTTCTTATTTATTGTTATCTCATAAATAGCCACCCGTCATCACCCCATTACCCTCTTCTTGAATCTCTTGAATTGGACAAAAGACAACAACCAAAAAGGAAAAAGTAGGAGTACGCTTCCATCCAACACGATATCCTGATTGCGGAAAAACTCTAACATCCTCTTCTCTTGCAATTATCTGCATGGCCAAAATTTCGTTTTCCTCGTTATTCAAGGGGGATACACTACGAAGATATTTTTTAAATTCCTTCTCTGAAGCCTCTTGAGCGTAAAGCTTAACGCCAAGACATCCATCATCAAACATCTTCTTTATCATAAATTAAGACATGCACATATGAGTTAAAAATTTTACTTTTCGCTAACCTTCTCCACATCATTCAAGGTGTGAGTAGCTTCTAAGATGGAGCTAATAATGCTTCGGTGTCTATCGTGTCGTCGTACATTAAATTCGTTTCAAAACTTTCGAACTGTGATACTTGATCAATAGTTAGAACATTAATTTGAACTAAATAATTCGCGAAACTATAAACCGCTGAAACGTTGAGGTTATATACGTTGTTAAGTGAATTAACTACTCCTGCTGCTTGATCGGGAGTAATTATACCATTTTCTAAGTCGTATCTGATTATTGCGTTACTTAAAATGTTTGCAGCTGCACCGCCATTATTTGCACCGCCATTACTAAACGTCTTTAGTGATTTTATAATCTTTGATAATGCATATCCGATACCAATTCCGATACCAACAGCTAGTAAAGCGTCTGCAATAGCTTGTGCAACAACATTTAATGGATTCTGACCTAGGCTCTTCGCAACATTAGCCATACCTTCTGCTGCATTATTCATACATTGTTGTAACTGTGCTAATGTTTGGAGTTCTGCTTGATTAAATCCTTCAGGAGATTCTGTAATGAACGTGTTAAACGCCTCAGCATACTGTTCAGCACATTGCTGGAACTCTTGTTGATATGTTGATAATGTAGAAGAAACCGCACTTGAAACTATAGGTGATACAACAAGGATATGAATGAAATAGATTAATAGAACAATTATGACGACCGTAATAGCAACAACTATTATTATGAACTGAGTATTGTTCATGAGATATACACTACAATAGTCGTTTTAAACTTTCCTCTCCCTTTAAAGGGTGTAGCTCATTGAGCACGTTGATTTGATTGCTTTGGTTGGAACGCTTTAAGTACATCTATTAACCTATCTCTAATTTCAGGCGTAGTTAGCATCTTTCCAAGTACTTGTAATAATATAGTTGTATAATCTGCAGCTTTTGCTTCTGTTGATTTAGTAGCGTTAGCAAGTGATGTAGCTGCATTAAGTAATTCTGTGAACTGTTCTAATGGATTTGGTACTTCTTCTCTTCCAGCGTCAACTATAGATTGTCTTATATGTCTCCTTTCACTGTCGATATAAGTATATAACAGTTCCAGTGGATAATCGAATGTTGTTTTCGAAGGCTTAGATGGCGGGGATACAATCTCTCCAAACTTAGGCATAAGAGAAAATGGTAACATATATTTATAAAGTTATCGCTTGACCTCCTCCCCGCCTTCAAGGCGAGGTAGCTCACTTATTTTCATTTTTTGTTTTCTTACTAAGTGAACTTAAAACATTAAATATAGAGTCTATTGCCTCTTTAGGCGTTATTGCACCGCTACTGTACTGCTTGTATATCTCATTTACCGCCTTCTCTACTTGAGATAAAGATATTGTTGGTTCTATACCAGTCCTCATTATGCTCATTTGTGTTATCATTACCTCCTGTAATGCTGAGGCAAAAAGTACAGATAACGTAGCAATAGTTTCTTTACCTACTCCTCTTCTTTCTAACATTGGATATAATGTACCATCTACAAACTTTACCGATTCACGTGCAACTTTTATAAAAGACCAATATTCTTCCTTAGGTATTTCAATATTTTTGGTAATCTTAGGTGCCTCATCTTTCTTCTCACTCATCCATAACACCGATATATTATGAATGGATCATTGATGCGATGAAAGGATAAATTATGGAACTCCACATTTTGTTTATAAAATCTAATAAATCTATAGTTATATTACTTATCATATCCATATTCTTCACGTTCTCAATTTTCACTAGCTCAAACGTTCTATCATCAGACGTATCGGCTATTAATTCTATATTTGATGTGTTCTCGCCTATTTTGCCTGCAATGCCTACTATCTTTTCGTCTGTAACTATAAGTAACGCTTTACCTATCGCATCAGTCAAAACTGAAAGGAAGCTGTCGTCGTTTACACTTTTTAAGCTTTCAGTCTTCTTATTTATCGACTCGTACATATCCTTTATAATCGGCATCATAGACTTGTTGATAAACTCGTGCAGATTTACTGCAGTATCGTGTATCTGTGTGGAATCTGTAACATATAGCTGCATTGGTATATAAATGTCCCCAACATCTGTGATTACTTTTATATATTCCCTTATTATTCCCTTATCTTCATCTATTTCTGGTTGACCTATATCTATACCCTTAACATGTGTAGCGAAACTTATCGCTTTTTTCCTTAATTCTTCATCTGCTTTCAATTGATCATATAAATCCATAGCCCTATTTACTAACTGATCTATATTCATACTCATATGATAGTCTAATATTATAGATCTTTTAAATTTTACTTTCTAGAAGGGGTGTTTAAAAATTTTTTGGTAAAGTTACGCCTTGTTGTCCTTGGTATTTGCCATGGTAGGGGTTCTCAACTGGTGTTAATGTCCTGGCGA
>OGCG01001519.1_pt1 | contig 11300 bp, 10 predicted proteins | sample 1570061 | NCBI WGS metagenome assembly OGCG01 (sample SAMN06268698, study PRJEB24515) | hot springs metagenome | isolation source: Joseph's Coat, Yellowstone National Park, Washington, USA | place: USA:Joseph's Coat, Yellowstone National Park, Washington, USA
GGTGATATCGACATGTTTTGACCATGGATCAACTGAAAATGATCCACCTGGTGGCCATCGCGCCGCGGCCACCGCACCGGTATCTGTACGGAGCTGGCCTGCAGCACAGCATCCAGCGCCACGGGCCTGTGATGGACGTCCCTGTTCACCTCGGCGATATAGTGGGTTCGTGCTCCCACGATATCCGCGCAAAAAACCGAAAGGGGAATTGTCCGCTCAGCGCCGCTCGCGACTTCCTGGCGCGCTCGGGCGCCGGGGAGGTCCTGCTGGACATAACTTATGGTCCGAACTTCCTACCGGTCGCGCTGGACGGGGCCGCCAGGTGGGCATATCGCATCGCCGCGGTGCAGCTCGGCTCAGAGGTCCCGCTCGGGATGTTCGCCGTCCCGTCCATCAGGGGATCGGCGAGGGGGTCCCGGGGGTGATCATTAACCGCGTGGCGTCCGCCGCGTTCCGGCCGGCCTCATCCATGGGCGAATTGGCCTGGCGCATGCTGGAGGAGGGGCCGCCGCCCGGGGTCCCGGAATCCACGTCGTCCGCGGCCGAGATATCCGCGCGGCACTCCTCTTCTCGCTTCCCCTTGCGATGATGGCGGCAGAGACCCCCGGCTGGAGGACCCCCCTCCTCGGGGTGGGAGGCGTCGGCGCTCGCGCTCCTCTCCGGGGTGGAGCGCCTCGTCAGGAACTCCGGCGCCGAGCCAGGGCATCCCCTGAGCATGGGGGCCGCTGAGAGGATGGTCGAAGGGCTGCGCGGGATGCGCCTTCCGTCGCATATCCTGGCGGCGAACGGGCTCCGGAGTCTCAGGCGCGGGATCTCGTGATACATCGCGAGAGAGGGGGGGACGTGCCGCTCGAGTACATCCTGGGGGCCGCGAGCACGAGGAGGATCCCGGATGGTTGAGCGCAACCTGATAGCGCACGTCGGATTCGAGAGGTCCTCCGTCATTGTGGACCTCTACGCCCTGGGGGTTCCGGAGGACGCGGGGAGGGCCGGGTTCCTCTACGGGATCGGAAAACCGTCGTGGAGGCACTCGCGGCATTCGCGAGGGGGATGGGGAAGGCGGCGACGCGCGGAGCTGCCCCCGGACTCGGCTGAGCGGTCGAGGCCCGTCCGGGATCGCGCCCCTCGAGCCTGATCTCCAGTTCACCCTTTGATTTTCAGCGCTTTGATTGCGAGATCTATCGCCTTATCCAGTTTACCGTTGTAGGAGAGATGCAGCTTCTTCTCATCGCACCCGAAAGCGAAGGGCGGGGTGGCCATAGCCTCACCTGAGGAGAGATGCAGCTTCTTCTCATCGCACCGCACGCACGTGATGCTCCGCTCGAGCCCGGAGTGCGCCAGGAAGTTCCTGAGGGTACTGTCTTCCGCCGCACCCCCGGCGCCGCGTTCCGATGGGCCCCAGTCCAACGCGCCTTCCTTCAGCACGTCGCTCAGCGACGTGCAGCCGCCCGGGAGCCTCGCGCCTCCGGCCGCTTTCTCCACATGGTATAGATCGCTGGATATCATTATCCTGAGCCTCTGGCTCCAGCCGAACGCCCCGTCCACGGCCTTCTCCAGGTCGTCGAGCGAAGGGCCGTCGAGCCTCCTCAGCCCGCCCAGGCGCGCCGCGAGCCCCGCCGCCATCAGGGTCCCGGAGATGGCCGGGGCGCACGGCTGTATCCTGGCGAGGCGCTCCACCTCCATCTCCATGGGATCGCCGGGGGACACATTCGCGTGCCCGTGATCGTGGTAGATGCGCATCACCCCCTCGACGTACCTCCCGAGGAGCTCCGGGTCCGGCATCGTCTGGAATGCCAGCAGGGGAAGGCCGTTCGCCAGGGAGCTCGCGAACGCCTTCAGCTTCCTCATGTCCAGCCCGAGGGATCCGAGGAGCCCCTTCACATCTTCGTTTATGGCCCTGCCGCGCTCCTCGGGCGCGCCCCGCGCGGCCGTGAGCACCCGGCAGTCCTGGCCGTCCGGAGTCTCCGGGGGCGAGGGGGGCTGCGGCCGCACCTCCTCCTCCACCCTGTGCAGCTTCACGGGCGCATCGCCCGCCTTCCCCATCACGGGCTCGCTGTTCCACAGGACGAGCGTGGCCGGCTCGAACATGGCCGCGATCGAGAGGAGCTCGCGGACCGCCCTGTAGGTGAGGGCCGGCATGTAGTTGATGCCGTGGCTCAGGTCCAGGTGCACCTCGATGCCGGGGCCGTCGATCTGGCCCGAGATCCGCGCGGCCAGCTCCATCGCCACATAGGAGTGGAAGTCCTCGATGCTCCCGCCGAATCTGGCGCGGATCGCGCGGTCCCCGCCGAGGGAGTTGCGGAATGTCCCGACCCCGGGCGCCACCACGATGTCCAGGGCGTCCACGACCCCCGGGCACTCGGCCTCCGCGAACTTCCTGTAATCCGCCTCGACGGCCTTCCTCAGCGACCCGTAATCGCGCGCCTCCCTGTAGATCACGGTGTCCTGCACTATCAGGATTATCCTGTCGAATCCGAACTGGGAGTGCAGGAGGGGGAGGGGCGCCAGGTACCTCCCGCGTCCCTCCTCGATGACGTACTCGACCCGCTCCCACGAGTACTCCCGGCAGGGGCCGTCCTGGGGCCCGATTCTCCAGGGATTGCCCCACGTCGCTATCAGTATGCGCCCGGCGCGGCGTCCCGCCATCGCGCGCCACCCGGATCCCTCAGCTTCAGCGGCAGCCTGACCACGGATCCCCATCCGTTCCATGTCGAGCGGCCGATCGCCGCGCAGTCGCAGTCCACCGCGGGGCCGGGCATCGCGGCGAGCGACATCGGGAGCCGGGAGTTGAGCGCGAAGCCGCGGGAGAGCAGCCTGACGGTGGGCCTCGCGTGCACCTCGCCGTCTTTACCCGGCCCGGGGGATTCCGGCGGCCCGCACGAGCGGGCGCTCGCCGCGTATCCGCGCAGCACCGCCGCGCCGCCGTCCCACGTGGCCCTGAGGTCTAGGCCCTCGCCCCCGTACCCGTCGATGAGCGCCGGGGCCGCGAGGACGGGCACGCCGTCACCGAGCTCCGGGTCCACCTCGCCTTCGATCATCGCGGGGACTCCCTCGCCCCCGAGGGGGCCCACGATCCCCTTCAGCCTGGGGAGCAGCTCCCCGTCGTCGCGCGGGATCCCGACCGCGATCCCGACGGACCGGAGCGCCCCCATCTCCCCGATGCCATCCTCGATGCACCCGCCCCCCGCGGCCCTCACTGCCGCTGGGCTCAGGTCCAGGTGCTCCATCGAGTACAGGTAGCCCTCGAGGGCGCTCCTCGTGTCCATGTCCAGGGCCACGCCCACCCTGTACAGCGTGCGCGGCGAGATCGCGAAGCTCCCCCCGGGGGAAGCGCACAGGAGGGAGGGGCCGCGGGCGCCGTAGATGAAGGCGCACGGGACGGAGCCCCTCTCGAACCTGAGCAGGAGCAGCGGGGGACCCAGCTCGATCCCCAGTCCCCTCAGCGAGTCCTCCCTCAGCGCCTCCTCCGGTTTGAGCTTTCCGATCCTCAGGAGCTGCGCGCGCAGGAAGCCGCTCACCGTGGACGGCAGGGGAAGCGGGGAGACGAGGCTGTGGGCAGCTGTCCCCCTCAGGAGGGGCGAAGTGGTCCCTCCCCATCTGAAGGCGACGGGCCCCAGCGGGCGCAGGTAAATCCACGTGTGCATCTTCATCCACATCACCTCAGATGCGCGGCGGCCAGCGCCGCGAAGAGCAGGAGGTCGTGGGAGCACTTGGATCCGGCGGCGTCCGCGCAGGAAGGCCTCACGTAGTTCACGAGGTCGGCGCACCTGCCGCGCTGGCTGTTGCGCTCCAGCGCCCTGGCGATCATCTTCCGGTACAGTTCGTCCCCCGCTGCCAGGTGATCCGCGTATCCCATCGCCTCGAGCCCGAGCAGGTCGTGCGGCGCGTTCGAGCTCAGCTCTTCCCCGTCGATGCACCCCAGGAGCTCCCTGGTGACGTCCACGGCCGAGAGGTCGAGCGATGCTCCGCGGGACAGCTGCGCGGTGGCCACATCGCGCTCGCCGAACCCCCTCCCCGAGGCCACGAATAGCGCGTCCTTCCATGCGCCCTCGAGCTCGTCCTTCCTCTCGAGCAGATCCGCCGAGATCCGGATGGCCGCGGCCAGCGAGTCCCTGTAGTGCGCGAGGTAGATGGAGTAGCTGCGTCCGTAGCTCCTCAGCGAGTCGTGGACGACGCCGTCGATCACCTTGAAGCCGTCCGGGGTCCCCCGCGGCCACGCCCAGTAGCCGGCCCTCCCCTCGGCCACGAGCTCCAGCGGGACCCACCTGCCATCGAGGCGCACGGGCGCCAGGGCCAGCACGTCGTCGCCGCCCACGTAGATCGGGAGGGCGCCCCCGTCCCTCAGCATCTTCGCGTCCAGGACGGCCTGCGCCGTCAGCGCGCGGGAGACCGCGTACACGTAGAGCGGCGTCTGCGGCACCGGTATACTTCCACGGGAGTCCCCGGTCAGCCTCCTGTAGGCGTCGGCCAGCGGCCCCACGTCGGCCGCCCCGAGGAGGCGCGCGTAGGACTCCAGGTCGAGCTCCGAGCCGTCCGCATCCCTCAGGGCCCCGTGCAGGACCCTGCCCATGAAGTCCCCGTCCGCCCTGACGACCGCGTAGTAGAGGTTGCCGCGCTCCCTCAGGAGCCCCCGCGCCTTCTCGGCGACGTCCCCCAGGCCCCTCAGCGGGTCATCGCACCTCCCCCCCTCGCTGAGGCACCCCAGGAGGCGATCCGCGAGGTCCGCTTCGAGCTCGATCGGCGGGATGCCGCGCTCCCTCAGGAGATTATTTAGCGCGCTCCCGAAGTCCGCGAGCGCCAGCTGCGCCGTCGACTCGCGCAGCTTGAGCGCGCTGGGCTCCCCCTTCTCCTCCACGTGCATGCCCATCCTCCTGAGGGCGTTCGCGTACCAGCCCAGGGCAAGGCGCCTGACGGCGCAGTACGGGCAGAGCCTCTCCTCGTCATCGATAGCCCTGCGCTCGTCCGACCCGTTCCGCCCGTAGGCGGCCGGCAGGAGGCCGCACGCCGTGCAAAGCCCGTACCCGCCTTCGGTGACCTCGATCGCGGCCCTCGCAGCGTCCGGCGACGCGGCCCCGTAGGCCAGCTTGTAGCGGAGCCTCATCCCCTCCTCCGCCTCCCCGAGCAGGAGGCCCATGAACCAGGCGTAGGCCGGATCCTGGGCGCCCGAGCACCTGAGGGCCGGGAACCCGCGCCTCCCGAGGAACTCCCCCACGTCCACGGTCCTCACCACGAGCTCGAAGGGCGGCTCCCTCCTCGCGACGTCCGCGTAGCCGCGTAACCTTTCCTCCTCGGGGTCCGGCAGCTCCTCCGCCAGCGCCTTCCACGCTTCAGCGAATCCCCTCCGGGCGGCCTCGGCGACGTCCCCGGTCCCCTCCGGGAGCAGCAGGTAGGCCTTCTCGCCCATCATGGATATCCAGGGGGATCTATCGTAGAGCGCCGATTCCCTCGCCAGATTGCCCAGCCACTCGCCCGGGCCCATCCTCCCCAGGAGCCAGGAGATGTAGAAGTGATTGAGGCTCAGCTCCGGCCTCAGCGCCACGTCCGGGCCGTGGGATTCCACGAGCCCCGAGATGGCCCCCCACAGGAGGAACGAGACCATCCAGCTGGCCGCCCAGAGGTCGCGGGGCTTCCTGCTGTAGCTTATGAGCTCCTGGACCGACTGCACCTCCAGGAGGGCGAACCTCCCCGCCAGGCGGGCCCCGTCGCCCTCGCAGCGCACTAAGGGGGCCAGGACGGCGGCGGCCTCTGCGCGCTCGAACGCTGTGTGCACCGGCAGGCGGGCATCCGCCGGCGGCGTCGGGAACCTATGCTCGGAGTGCCAGAGCGGGGAAGCGGCGAAGAAGAGGACGTGGTACCGGTACCTCCGATCGACGCCGTTGAGGAGCCCGGCCAGCTCCTCCGCGTACCTCCTCACATCGTCGGACCCGGGCCAGCTCGCATCCCGGAGGTCGATGAGCGCTGAGGGCGCGAACGCGTTCCTCCTGGCGGGCGGAGCGCCGGACGGCGCGCCGAGGGCCGCCGCCATCGAGATCCCGTCGGCCACCTCCACCTCCGGCGGGACGTCGGATCCGCGCCCGAGCCCCTCGAGCAGCGCGCGGCGCGCGGCGTCGGGCTCGGGCATGCCGCGGGACAGGCCGTGTATGTAGGCTATCTCCTTCAGCTCCAGCGCATCCATCAGCGATCGCCTCCCCTCCTCAGCGACGCGCTCCGAGGATCCGGCTCGAGGACCCCGTAGCCCCTCGATGTCCTCCTCCCCCAGCCCAGCCTCGCCGAGAGGTAGATGGCCCCGAGGAGCGACCTCAGCGGATCGCAATCCGATTCCCCGTCCGCGCGGTAGGCGGCCACGGCCCTGAAGCGGACCCCCTTCCCCACCACCAGGTGCAGCACCGGCTGCGGCTGGACTTCGTACTCGTCCTTGTGAGCGATGTCCCTGTAGTGCGGCGTTATCACGTCGTAGTCCAGCAGGCCGCCCTCCGCGCCCACCGGATATGCGTCGAAGAAGATCGCGAGGCCCCTGCCCCCGCGGGTGCCGAACAGCGCGTCGGCGCAGCCGTCCCGCGCGGCGGTGGACGCGCTCCTCAGGATCCCCTTGACGGTGGATGCCGGGACGTAGGGCACATCGAGGACCATATCCCACGAGAGCGGGACCTCGGTCACGAAGTAAAGGGGGCTCCAGCCCATGATCATTCTGGATTGCGTGATCAGGTCCACGCCGAGGACGTTCATCCCCGCGGCCGCGGCCGCCTCCTCGAGCTCCTTCACGTGATTGATGACGCGATCCAGCGGGTGCCTGGACCCGAACAGGGCGTTCATCGCGCTCTCGCGCGCCCTCCTGACTGGATCCTCCTTCTCCGATCCCCGGGCGCCGCCGGCCTCTCCGGGGGGCTCGTTCTTCAGCGCGTCCCCGAATCCGTCGATGAACATTTCCAGGGCGCGGAGCAGCGAGTTCATCTCCACCGCCCCCGTGGTGAACCGGCCGGGCCACGGTATCCGCCCGTGCTTTCGCAGATGCACCTCAGGGCCCTCACGGCCTCCGCTATCCCGTCGCCCAGCCGCTCCGCGTCCACCTCACCCCTGAAGAGCGGCCTGGGCTTGATTTCGCCCCTGCCTCCCAGTATGCGGAGCTTTCCCGCGCGCCCCAGATGATCGCCCAGTGAGAGGAACGGCAGGAGCAATATCCCCCTGAAGAGCGGCTGATCCCCATCGTTCAGCGATAGGAACGGCGACGCGATCACCGTCGACGTCCTCCTCCCGGGGTCCACGCCGTCGAGGAAGTATCCGGTGCTGACCCTCCTGTTATTCGGCGCCTTGGCGTTCCTCGGGAGGCCGAAGATCCACACGTAATCTTGAATCCGCCCTCCGGTGTCCAGCGCCCCCCTGAGGTGGTCGCAATTGGATAGGGATCCGCGCGAGCGCTTCCACGTGTTCTTCATGAAGCAGTTCCCGACGACGTCGAGCGCCTTGACCTCGTCCCAGTGCCTAGCGTCGTCGCGCTGGACGGTGAAAATGCAGTCCTCCCCGTCGCAGTCCACGCGGGGCGCCAGGGGCACGTGCGAATCCCTCCAGCGGTTCGGCGTCGGCCTCGGCCCGCCGCTCCCGCACAGGTTCCCCCCCAGGCCATAGAACAGCCCGAACGCCTCCTCCGGCCTGCCGCCCCTTATCGCCCGGGCGATCCTGGGGACGAGCCCGTCCCCATCGATCCTCCTCGGATAGAACCTGCCGAAGCCGCGCGACGCGGCCTTGCCGACGCCCACGTAGGCCATGGTCAGTAGGGTGGCCCCGGCCACCAGCTCGTCGTGGTGGCCATCGATGCCCGGATTCCCGGAGATCGTGAGCCTGAAGGGCGCTACGTTCAGCCGCGGCTCCGATTTCCCATCGCGTCTCTCCCCGCCCATGTTGTACAGCCTGACCCTGGGGACGTCCCCGAGGTCGTCCTGAGCGCCCCGACCCGGGTCCCTCCCCGCGGAACCCCCGGATCCCACCGGCTGCACGGAGAACCTGTAGCGCGAAGCGCCGGCGATGGACCCCAGGAACCCGTCCACGAACGCCATCGACTCCTCGTACTTCGAGAGGTCCCGGGCGCAGAACCTGTTGTAGACGGTCCTGATGAACCACCTGACCCTCCCCACGATCGAGCTCGGGGTCGGCACGTCCAGCGTCTCCCCGTGCGGGCCGCCGCCCCACCACGCGGTGACGCGCACGAACTCGGCGCTCAGGACGGTCAGCCCCCTGACGCGCTCCTCGGCGGCTCTCTCCGCCTCGTCCAGTAACTCCCTGGGGATGGATGGCTGCGACATCTGTCTCACCCGAGGGCCTCCAGCACCCTCTTGACCTCGATGAGGTACGGCATGAGCGCCCTCTGATACCACAGCTCCGAGCGGAACCTCTTGACCAGGTCCAGCAGGCCGTCCACGCTCACGGCCCCGGGCCCGCGCGCGACCTCCACGCCGAGGACCCTTCCCGCGAGCAGGATCAGCACCGCGAGGTAGAAGGCGTAGCCGCTGCCCTCCTCGGTCGAGAGCTCGTCGCAGACGTCGACGGGCGATCCCTCCGAGAGGTATTTGTATGAGGCATTCACGCGCGCGAAGCGCTCGGAGACCTTGCCCTCGGCGGCCTTCGACATGTAGAACGTGAGGGCCGGCGCCAGCCCCAGCTGGGCCGCGAGCGTCGGGAACTCCTGGGCCCGCCGCGTCAGCCCGAGCTTCTTGGCCTCGCCGCCCTCCCCGCGCCGCTGCGAGGAGTCGCACTTCTGAAGCGCGCCGTGCACCCTGCGCCCGACGTCGACCGCGAACCCCACGGGGTCGGACGGCGCGTCGGCGACGCCCGCCTGATTCGCCTCAGAGGACGCCAAACCTGACGAGCCCCCTGCCTATCGTCTCCTTGCCCCCCAGGACTATCACGCGCCCTTCCAGGAATTCCCGTAGACCGTCGAAGTAGTCCCCGGAGCCCTTGCACTCATCGCCCTTCCTGCCGCCGTCGATGACCCCGCCGACCATCAGGGTCCCCGCGGGCAGATATTCCTCCGTCCACAGAGCCTTGCCCTCCACCGTCTTCGTGTTAGCCTTCAGCCTGTTTCTGGTGATCCTGATGAGCGAGGACTCGACGACCGTGAGCCCGACGTCGTCGCTCAGCACGTAGGCGCGCTCCTTCAGCATCGAGCCCATTTTAACGCCCGTCGCCGCGCTGCCCTTCACGTGCTCCGGCTTCAGACTGGTCAGAAGTATCCTGGGCGGATTACCGCCGTCGCCGCCGGTCACCGGGAGGACCTTCTTCCCGATCAGTATCTCGCTCAGCTCGTTGGCCCTCCCGATCAGGTACTCGGTCGTCGCGTAGATGTAGCCCTCGTCCGCGCTCGGCACCGGGTACAGGACCGGCAGGAGGTCCGTGAAGATCGCGAGGCCCGAGGACCGCGCCCCGTTCCGCACGTCGGGCCCGAACACGCAGGGGACCATCCCCCTGTAGCCCTCGTCCCTGGACGCCGACTCCCTGAGCGCCCCCTTGAAGGACGACGCGAACACCGTGGGATATCCCAGGGAATCGCGCTGGACGGGCAGGTCCACGATCCCCGGAGACCTGCCGGAGCCCGCGTGCACCGGGGTCACCGAGTATGCAAGGAGCAGGAACCCCTTGTTACCGATCAATCCAGGCATTGATCATGGTTTCATCCTATAATTAAACGTGACGCCGCGCCGCTTTGCTGTCAAACCATAGATGGCCGTAAATAGTCCGCATGCGCGAACTGCATTTAAGGCGGCCGTGCCATCCACGCATATGGCACTGTACCTGTTGAACAGCGCCGTGCTGACCGCGTTCGGCACCTACAGCTACAGCCCCCTCCCCCCGGAGGAGGCGCGGCGCCTCGTCTCCGGTGGATTCACGTCGGCGATCGGCCACCCTGAGACTGCTCGGGTGGCATCGGAGATCCTGGGGGTCGAGGTGCCGGTGGATCGCGTGGAGGTACATATGGAGCCCGGGGACCGCGCCATAGTCGTCCGGTTGAGGCGCCGTCCCCCCGCCGGCGCCGAGACGCGCGCGTCCGTCGGGGAATACGAGATCGGGCTGCTGGAGAGGCTGCGCCGAATTCCATCAGAGAGTGCGGAGCCTGTTCAGCTCGTACGCCAGATCGTACGTGGACTTCACGGGATCGTAAGCGTAAACCTTCACGCTCCTGTTGCTCCCCAGCAGCCATCCGAGGGCGAACGCGGTCGACACCGGCCCATCCATGTAGAGCATGACGTCCCCCAGCCCTCCGCACCTGGCCTCCAGGTCCAGCAGCTTGCCGTACACGAAGCGGGCGGCCGGTATCAGGTGCCCGACGTCCAGGGATCCACCGAGGATCTGCCTGCCATCGGGTCCCGCCTTGAAGACCCTCAGGAGCGCGACGGAGTCCGTCCCCGTCACGGAGCGCGCGTGCTGAACCACGGCGTGATTTATCGCGTGATGCCCCAGCTCGACCGCCAGCGCGAGCGGCGAGTTCCCGGGGCATCCCCCCGGTTCCTCGAAGCCCAGACCCAGAGCTTCCGGGTGCCCCTGGGAGTGCCCTTCGGGGTAATGCAGGACGCCCGCGCGCTCGTACCGATCGCCCATCCATTGCCACAGCACCAGGCTCTTGCGCGCGCTCAGCGCCCCCAGGGCCACGGCGAGCGCCAGGGGTCCCTTGTAGAAGATGTTGGGCTCGTCGGAGAGCTTGAACAGGGAGTCCAGCCGCGGCCGAACCTCGCTGAGCCTCTCGCGCCACTCATCGCTGTTCGTGACCGGATCCAGCGTCAGATGCAGGCTGTCCCTGCGCAGCGCTACCTGGTACTCCTCCGGGAGCCTTCCCCCGTTCGCCCTGTGCAGCGCCTCGTCGACCCTCTGGATCATATCGCTGGTCTCGGTCTCGCCCGAGCTCCCCATCTCGATCATCACGGGCAGACGACGCACGGCGCTGGCCTCGCGGATATCCATGTACGTGATGAACGCTATGTCGGCGAAGAAGGTCGCAACGCCGATGGAGATCCAGATGATGCGCCACCAGAATTCGTTGAACGCGAAAAGTCCACCGATGGTCACCGGTATCGCCACTGCGAATAGCGCCTCTACGAAGTGCATCGAGAACAGAGTCTTCTTGAACGTCCCCCAGAAGCTCGGCCTGGGCTTGCTCAGCACATGATCCGGTGCGCAAAGATCTATTAAAATTATAGCCTCGGCAACCAATTAACGGCATCACGACTCCTGAATGCATCTGCCGCATCGAGTTTCGCGGCGGGAAGGCTGACGATGAAATCAATTCGGATCCCATCCCGCCGATATACTATTTC
>OGCG01001520.1_pt1 | contig 11300 bp, 9 predicted proteins | sample 1570061 | NCBI WGS metagenome assembly OGCG01 (sample SAMN06268698, study PRJEB24515) | hot springs metagenome | isolation source: Joseph's Coat, Yellowstone National Park, Washington, USA | place: USA:Joseph's Coat, Yellowstone National Park, Washington, USA
GCGGTCACCGTATTATCCTTCCTGGAATTCATACGGCAGGAGTTGCGCGTGGCAATTGATTAAAATTTCGCACAATGTGCATCGGATGACGGCGTCCACCCGATGGGCGATCGCGGTGTTGGTCAGATAACATCATTCGGCAGACAACATTCGCGTCCGCGCGCATTGACCCAAGGAAGGGGCTGCCGAGAGAACTGCCCTCATCCGGGAGGCAGTCGCTACGTCTCGCTATCGTCTTATCTGACCAACACCGCACAACCGCGGAAAAGCTTTATATATAGCTATGCTATAAGCTACCAAAACTAGGGGGGTTGTTATGGTGGAATTTGGCATGTTAGCTGTAGATTACGAGAAGCGCGTTGACTTTGACAGGCTCCGCAAGGATCGTCTTGATAAGGCAAGGGATAGCATGAAGAAGTCCGGCCTTGAGGCACTAGTGTGCTTTGACGATGATAATATAAGGTACATTACTAGCGCAAGAATAGGCGACTGGGCTAGGGGTAAGATGCTCAGATGGTGTGTATTACCAGTAAATGATGATCCGATGTTATTTGAGGTCGGAGGAAGAGTTGCGGCTCAGTTGGAGTATCATGGAGCGGTGTGGCTAAAAGGCAGAGTGAGGCCCTCCATAAATTGGGGTCGGGGCGCTGTACCTAAGGAAGTTAATGCCGCCAAGAAAGCTGCGGAACTCATAAGAAGCACATTACTAGAATCCAGGGTTCCACTCGATAAAGTTGGTTTCGACGTACTTGATCCATACCTGTTAAAGGCGCTGCGGGAAGTCGGCATCTCAGAGATCAATGACGGTCAGACGGCGCTTCTAGATGCTAGGAAAATCAAGACTAAGGATGAAATTAATCTATTGAAAATATCCGCTTCGATAGCGGATGCTGCTCACTACGAGGTGGCACGCAATCTAAGGCCCGGCATAAGGGAGAACGAAATTGAAGGCATAGTCGCTAGGACTCTCTACTCGCTGGGTGCTGATAGAATAGAGGCAATAAATGTCATATCTGGCCCTCGCACGAACCCGCATCACCACGACTTTAGTGATCGCTTGATAAGGCCTGGCGATATTGTATTCGTGGATATAATGAGTTCGTATTCTGGTTATTTAACTTGCTATTACAGGACGTTTGTGGTTGGAAAAGCTACAGAAGAACAGAGGAAGATTTATCAGAAGACATATCAATGGCTATATGATTCCATAAAGATTTTAAGACCAGGTATAACTACGAAGGATATCGCCGAGAAGTGGCCCGGTTCTGAGGTTCTAGGATATAAATCAGAGCTAGAGGTTTTGGCAAACCAGTGGGGGCATGGACTTGGTCTTAGCCTATGGGAACTGCCAATAATAAGCAGAGCATGGAGCTTGGAATATCCATATCGCATAGAGCCCGGCATGGTGTTCGCATTAGAGACGTATTATGGTGTGAAAGGCGAGAAGCAGGCCGCAAGGATCGAGGAAGAAGTGGTAATCACGGACGGTGGATACGAGGTAATAACAAAGTTTCCTGTGGAAGATATAACCGAGACGCCAATAGTCTAGAGGATTCTGATTGGATAAGAGGATAACCTCCAATGACACGTCCATCTCCTCTAGTTCCCTTATCGGGTTGAAGTGCATGGGGGCCGGTGGGGATGGTCCGCCCATTTGGCCTTATCTGACCAACACCCAGCACGATATAATGCTGTGTTGCACGACCCCCCGGCGAGCGGAAAGTTAATAAGCCACCCATATTCTCAATTTCTATTGAGATATGGCAGGAAGAATCCCTAGGAGGAGAAGGAGCGCTATCTCCAGGAGCATGCTGTGGGTGATAGTGGCCGTCGTCGTTGTGGTCGTGGCCGTCGGGGGCGTCTACGCGTACATGGTCACCTCGCGGCCGTCGGCTCCCTCCGCGATAGTCGTCGGGTGGGTGACGCCGGTCACGGGGTCGTTAGCGCCCTTCGGCTCGATAGATCCGTGGGTCGCTTCCTACGTCCAGAATTACATAAACCAGAATATGGGCGGGATCTACATATCCCAATACGGCAGGAAGATCCCTATCGAGATAATAGTGAAGGACACCCAGAGCTCCCCGTCGACCGCGGCGACCGTCACCCAGCAGCTGATAACCCAGTACCACGTGAACATGTTGCTGGCCGCTCACACGCCGGCGACCGTCCCCCCCGCAGCGGCCGTTGCCGAGAAGTACGGGGTGCCCCTAATAGCCGATGACTGCCCCGTATCCGCCTTCATAGGCTCCGAACCGACGGGCGGATATCACTGGTCGTACGACTACTTCTGGGCGTTCTCGCAGACTGTGTACGCGCACCTGCAGATCGTCAACGAGCTCAGGAACTACACGAACGGCAAGATGGTGATAATAAGCTCCGCGGACGCGGACGCGCAGGCTTACGATCCCCTTATGGAGAAGATGGCCACTGCCTACGGCTACCAGGTGGTGTATGTGCAGACATTCCCGTACGGCACGACCGACTTCACGTCCGCGATAATGGCGGCGAAGGCCGCGAACGCGACCATATTAGTGGGCGTAATGATACCGCCGGACTTCGCGACGCTCTGGAGGCAGGCGATCTCGCTGGGATGGCACCCGACGGTGGCGGTGATCGCCAAGGCGATGCTCTTCCCATCCGAGCCGACTTCGATGGGCGACATGCAATCTTACGGCATAGGCACCGAGATCTGGTGGTACCCGACGCTCAACTACACGTCGCCGCTCCTCGGCATAAACACCCTCCAGTGGACCCAGATGTACGAGGCAAAGACCGGGAATGAGTGGTCAGCGAACATAGGATACGACATAGCGCTGATGGACGAGATGTACAACGTGCTATCGAGGACCCCCAGCCTCGATCCGCTCGCCATAAATCAGACGATATACACCACGAACTTGAATACGATCGCCGGGACTATCGACTACCAGAACCCGTTCCCGAATCCGCAGATAAAGCAGCTGATCGAGACATACGAGCCGGATCTGCTACAGCCGCAGAACGTTGGGCACTACTCGCTCAGCCTTGTGATGTCCGGCCAGTGGGTCCCAGGCGGTCCCTGGGGATGGACGCTAGTTCCCGTTTACAATGCGGGGACCGGCGTCGCTACATACCCAGCGGTTCCTATACCGGTGAACCCGGAGAATGCGACGCTCCCGTACACGCCGCCGTACTTCGTTCCTCCATCATAGGATGCGGGCGTAGTCCCTGGTTTTTTTAACTAGCATGTCACCTTGAGCTCACATAATGCCCTAGGAGAGTATCAGCTCCGCAACGTTAATTTATGGCGAGATTCGCAATAGAACGGGATGGGCTCCTCATCGTTTGCCTTCGGCGAATTGCTCAAAGGCATCAGGGTGGTGGAGCTGACGTCGTGGATTTCAGGGCCATACGCCGGGGCGATGCTCGCGGCCCTCGGCGCGGATGTCATTAAGGTGGAACCCCCCCAGGGCGATAGCTGGCGCGACGACTACGGTTACGCGTCATTCGTGGCGATAAATCGCAATAAGAAGGGAATAGTCATCGACCTCCGGAAGGAGGAGGGCAGGGATGTTCTCTTGGATCTGGCGAGGGCGTCCGACGTCTTCCTGGAGAACATGGCGCCCGATACCATCAGGAAGTTCCGCGTAACCTACGACGATATCAAGCAGATCAACCCCAGGATTATCTACGGATCGATAAAGGGATTCGGCGATGGCCCCTACGAGGACTGGATCGGGACCGATCCGGCGGCCCAGGCGATGTCCGGCAGCATGATGGTGACCGGGTATGAGGACAAGCCACCGGCGCGCTGTCTCGTCTCATGGATAGACGACGCCGCCGCGATCTACATGGCGTACGGCGTCCTGGCGGCACTGATGCGCAGGAGCCTGACCGGGGAGGGCGCCTACGTGGAGGTGACGCTGTTCGACGTTGCGTCCGAGTTCGTGACCAACAACCTGCTCAACGAGTACCTGCTCACAGGCAGGTTGCCCGGCAGGTACGGATCGGAATACCCGACGCTAGTTCCCTACGGCGCCTTCAGAGCCAAGGACGGATACATATTCACCGGAGCGAGGAACGAGAGGATCTGGAGGGAGTTATGCAGGGTACTGGGATTGGACGACATCGTGGACGATCCGCGCTTCAGGACGAATAAGGATCGGGTGGCCCACCGTGAGGAACTGCGGAGGATAATAGAGGGCGCTATGGCCAAGTTCACCGTCGACGAGCTGGCGGCGAAGCTCAGGGCCCTGGGCGAGGTGGCAGTTCCCGTGAGGACCATGGACAAGCTACTGTCGGACCCGCACTTGGCGCACAGGGGGCTCCTGAGGGAGGTGCAGGACCCGGAGCACGACGTGCCCGTGAAGGCCGCTAGGATTTCCCTCAGGACCAAGGAAGGTTATGTAGACGAGGTGAGGTCGAGGGCGCCGGAGCTGGGCGAGCACACGGTGGAGGTCCTGAGGGACGTCCTGCACTACGATGATGACAAGTTGAGACTCCTTCTCGAGAAGGATGCAGTGCTTGCGAACGTCAGGAGGCGCTAGGGAGGTCGGATTGTGAGTTCCGTGGCTGTGAGTGTTGAACCGCCGATCGCCGTGCTGACCCTCAGCAGGCCGGAGAGGCTTAACGCGATAAATCCGAGAATGGTAGCTGAGCTTTCCTCGGAGCTCGACTCCCTAGAGGAGAAGGAGGAAGTGCGCGCGATACTCATAACGGGCGCCGGAAAGGCGTTCAGTGCCGGCGCCGACATCAACGAGCTCAGGGGCATGTCCCCGATCGGAGCCGCAATATTCTCCAGGAGGTTCCAGGAGCTCACGCTGAAGATAGAGTGGCTTCCCAAGCCGGTGATCGCCGCGATAAACGGTTATGCGTTCGGAGGAGGGCTCGAGCTGGCGATGGCCTGCGACCTGAGGATCGCGAGCGAGACCGCCGAGGTGGGACAGCCCGAGATAAACATCGGGGTCATCCCGGGCGCGGGCGGGACCCAACGCCTTCCCAGGCTCACCGGAAGAGGGAGGGCTAAGGCAATAATCTTCACCGGCGACAGGGTGAAGGCAAGGGATGCCCTGGCCGTGGGGCTAGTGGACGCCGTGGTGCCACCCGAATCGCTGATGGATGAGGCTAGGAAGCTGGCATTGAGGCTGGCCGAGAAACCCCCGTTGGCGCTGATGGCCGCGAAGTATGCGATACAGGTTGGAATGGAATCCAACATATGGGCTGGGCTCTCCGGCGAGGCATGGTTATTCGGGCTCCTCACCGCCACGCAGGACTTCACAGAGGGCGTGAACGCGTTCCTCGCTAAGCGCAAGGCAAACTTCCGGGGTTCATGATAATTGCTCAAAAGTTTTATTAAAAATTAATTTTAAATATATTTGATATAATATATTAGCGCTTCTCCTCAATCGCTATCAGCCGTATCATCGAGCCGTCGCCACCGTGCCATTTGAGGGGCAGCGCCATTATAGTCACGCGCTTCCCCAGCACCTTGTCTATGTCGCCTCCCACGTTCTCTATACCCAGGATCCCATGTGTGTAGAGGATCCTATGACACGGCTCCCAGTACGGGAAGTCCTGGTAGAGGTCGCGCCCGTTCTCCTTCCTATATTCCTCGAGGACCCATGGAACGAGCGGCGGGGGCTGCGCTATCCTGGTCCCCAATGGGTGATCCATGGCCTGTGTGTCCGTGCCGACCAGCTTCACGCCCTTTTTGACGAACCACTCCCCGGCCTCTTTATAGAAGCCGGGCGCATAGATGTAATATTTTATGTTGTCACCGTAGAACCTGTGCCATCCGGTGTGCACGATCACTATGTCGCCGGGCTCTATGGAGGGCTCCGCCCTCTCCAGGTCGTAAGGGGTCACCACCTCCCATTTCTTCTTCGGGATGTCGACGACCACGCCCTTACCTATGAACCTGCTGAGCGGTATCTGATCTATGTACGGATAATCCTCCTCGACATGCACGGGCGCGTCTATGTGCGTGCCCACATGCATCGTGTGCGTCAGGACCTGGGATAGGACCCTAGCCCTCGAGTGATAGTGCATCCTCTCTATTTTCACATCGTCGAAGTATGGCCAGAGCGGTACCCCATATCCGAACCCCTGCGTCAGGTCGTGGATCTCGACCTTCTTGCCTAGGATTTCGGCGCCCACGTCAGCGAGCGCATCCTCGTATTTCCCTAGGTACTCCTTGGGGAGCATGCCATGCATGTAGACCGACTTCTCCAAGTCCTCGCGCTCCTTTATGTCTTCGCAGCTCGGCTTCCTCGACATCGTCGAGCACCTCCCTGCTTCGGATAGGTTGCTATCACAAGCATCGTTGCTGGCGCCTTGGACTTGTTGATTATCCTGCGCTTAGCATTCGGTGGAATGTATAGGCTATCCAGCGGCCCCAGCTCATACTCCTTGTCGTCCTCCGAAATCACGGCCACAGATCCCGAGAGCACTACGTACACCTTCTCCGTGTCCGAGGAGTCCGTCTCGGCTCCGCCTCCTGGCAGGAAGTAGCTCAGGCCCACCCAGAATCCTTGCACACCACTCAGGTCCCTGTGCTGTAATCTATAGGTGGTTGCGCCAAAGTGCTTCGCCGCCTCATATGCTGGCGCATCCACGAACGCCATCTTCACCAAAGACTTGTTGGGCATTTATTAGCTAAACGTAAGAACTATGATATAATCTTTACGCTGAACGCCCGGTGTTGGCCAGATAAGCCCAAATGGGCGGACCATCCCCACCGGCCCCCATGTACATACCCGTACCCTTCCACTTCAACCCGGTGAGGGAGCTGGAGTGATATCCGTGCCCTCGGCATATTCAAGTAATAAAATACCCATCTGGGAGAAGGCGCACGCGCTCCACCTCTACATGGCCGGCCTCTCATCCTAGGAGATAGCCGACGCGATGGAAGGATCGCTGCGGGAGGAAGCCGTCCCACTCGTCGGTGCTAAACTGGGCCCGCGCGCTCGGGTCGGTCGGGTGGACCATACCGCCGAGGGAGAGGAGGCTGATCGCGGTGGCCGTGACGAGACCGTGGAGAGGGTGAACGGCCGGGAGGTCTACGTGTGGGCCGCGATAGACGTCGATACCGGGGAGCTCCCCGCGATGAAGGCGACGTGGTCCAGTGGTCCAGGAGCTCCGTGGACGCGCTCCTCTTCTGAGGGTGCTCGAGGTCTGCACGAACAACCGGTGTTCGTCTGGAGGGGGCCCGTGGTACTCGTGGGCCTTCCGGGAGCTCGGGCTGCAGTACTACCACGGGGCGTTCGGGGACAGGAGCAGGGTGGAAAGGTTCTTCGGCTCCCTGAAGAGGAGGACGAGGGTCTTCTTCAAGGACATAAACGCCAGGAGGCCGAGGATCGCATCGCTGGACATGTTGATGAACATGCTCTTCTTGTACTACAACGGGCTGAGGTTCCACAAGGGGATGGGGCGCGTGCCGTCGGAGGTGATCGCTGTTGTGGGGTGATCCCCCTTATCTGACCAATACCGACAAAAACAAGAATAAGCTTTATAGCAAAGAACATTCCTCACTCTTTCTGTGGCAGCGCGCGAGTCTCCGCGGTTAGCCAAATATGTGGCTTCTTCGATGGAGGAGGCTAGGAAGCGTAACCCCAAGCTCACCGACCTGGACAAGTTAGCGGAAATTATGCCAGCTGAACAGATAACCTATTGGTCATACTTCTCGTATGAGTATATCTTTGTGTAGGGTATTGCGCATGATAAGGTGAACATGTTGTCGACAGATCTTTCACTATATGCGAAAATATCACATGAGTATAGGCCAACTATTGAAGATATGAACAAAAAGAGACAGGGTATCTTGGCCGAACTACAAAGAGAGTTGGGTGCGCCTGTCATGAGTTATATGGCAAACACCACGCTCCCCTTTTCCGCTATGCAGTTACCTGATGTGGATATCATAATTAACTTCGCCCAACACCTTTCAAAGGAAAGCAAAAAATTATATCTGTTGCTTGAAAGTCTTGGCGGTGATGGTAGCGTAGCGGAAAAGCTGGTGATGATACTTCGCGAGGCGTTCCCGGAGGGGTTTTCCGTGATCGTTCCAAATGTCGCCAAAAGCGCTGCGACGATGCTGGCTCTCGGAGCCGACGAGCTCATCATGGGCCCGTCTTCTGAATTGGGACCAATCGACCCACAGCTCGTGATTCCCTCAGGCAATCCGCAACAACCCTCTCGCGTTGTGTCTGCGAGGTCCATCATAAACTTCTTCGAAAGGATGAAAAGGGATATCTCAGCGAACATGGATCTCGTCAACGCTTACTATCCACTGGCGCAGCAACTTAGGCCGGAGCTAATCGAGATGGCCGAGGATGCGGTGGAGTTTTCGAAGTCATATGCGAAGAAATGGTTGATGCAGGGGCTAATGAAAGGACGCAGCAATGAGGATATAAATAAAACTGTGGATTATTTGGGCGGAGAGGAGCTTTACAAACTTCATAATTCTGTTATAAATCATACGGATGCGTCGGATATCCTAAAGCTAAACGTCATTTACTGGGAATTAGACGATCCTAAGTGGAAGAAAGTATTAGAGTATTATTTTAACGTGAGGGTGTTTTTCCAGATAAACCCGAATATTATAAAGTTATTCGAGACACCAAGTGAAAGCGCGATGCATCAAGTGCAGGTAGTGCAGGTCGTGCAGGCGCCTCAACAACCACCGCCCCAACAACCGTCACAACCTCAACAACCACGGTGAGGCGAATCCTCCGCCTAGCTCTAAAATCCCGAGATAAAGCCCCGGCGATTCGCGATCGCTCACCTTCGCCGCCCCCTCCACGCGTTCCTTGAATTCCTGTAGGCGCCCTGAGGACGATCTCTGGTTAAGGCTCCGGGCCCGGCCCGCCCTCCGGAATTGATCCGGTTGAGTCAACGGCCCTGCGCCGCGCGCGGGAGCAGTGGCGGCCCGGTTCGGATTTTTGCGTCGGCCCGGCCGGGGGCGTATGCAGTGTAGTGATATTCAAATTTACAATAAAAGTTAAAGGGAGGAAGCGGATAACGTGCGGTTTCGACGGAACCGCCCACCCGACATGAGGATCCACTCCCTTCACCGGTGTGGCACGCCTTCTTCACATAATCTCAATCTCATAACCTTTGGAGGTCCGCGAGGCTTTCACCCGGCGGCCCATTCGCCGTCCGCGCGGCCTATGGACGCGTCGCGCAGCACCGGGATCGCTCATGCGGCGGCGCTGCCTACCGCTTACACCACCACTTCCAGTGGAGCCTCAGCGCGACGATCGACAGGGCTACTGGTACGTATGCAGCCGCGACGTAGTGCACTCTGAGCGTGAGAGCGTGGCCACACCCGGGCGGGCCAGCCACGACTGGTGGGCTCGCCACGATTAGTAGGGCGGCCACCGGGAGGAGCAGAGCAGCGAACGAGTATACGACCTCCAGCGGCAGGTTGCAGGAGTTGCAGCTGCGAAGCAAGTGGAAGTACTTTTCCCAGAACTTCGGGATGAGCACCACGGAACCCACGATGGCCACAGAGGTCCCGAGGGCGCTCGGGAAGCAAGGGCTGCCCGGGCCCTCTAGGACGTGGAGGGGGGCCGCGTCCCCCGACGACCACATAACCTCGAGGATGTATGAGGCAACTATGCCCACGAGCACCATGTTCAGGTCGCGGATCAGCTGATAGGTATCGCCGCATCCGGATTTCTGACCCTCGGACTTACTATCGCATTCAGCCACGCTTCAGGCTCATTCCGGCGATATATTTCTCGTTGCCTGCCGTCGCGCACGGCTATCTGGTATCCGCGGGGGTCCATGGAGGCCGCCGCAAGGCGGGGCGCGGTTGCAGGCGGCGGATATGGATGGCGCGGACGCCTCAGGCGCCCTCCGCGGCAAACCTTTTCAGCGCGTGCATCTCTCCTCATACGTGCTCCAGATAAGGGGGCTGAGGATCCGCAACCTCCTGACTTACGATGACCCGGCTAACGAGGACTCGGGCTGGATAGAGCTGGGGAGGAGGGCGCTGATCGTCGGCCCGAACGGCTCCGGGAAGACGAACATAATCAGGGCGCTGCGCCTCCTAAGGGCGGCGGTAGGCCTGGAAGGGAGCATTCAAGAGACCAACCCAGAAGGAAGCGTTCTAGATAAAACCAAGCTGTATAGCTATCTGCACGATCGTAATAAATCCTCGGCGGGGATCGATCTTGAGATTTCGTTATCGGAGGGGGAAGCCGTGGATGCCTGCCAATTGTTCTGCTCGTACCAAGATGGGAGTCAGGGAAAGTGGATTTCACCCGGACCGAGTTGCGAGGAGCTAAAAGAGCGGCTGGCGGGCGATGTGTGGATCTCATTTTCGTGGATCTCCGCCGACGGCGAATCACCCCTTGACTCTTCAGATGTGAAAGCATTTTACAGTATATGGTTCTCAAAGGCGAATTTTGGCGTTTTTCTGCGCGCAGAACCATCGCAAATGACTACAGGTCTTGTGAAAAATCTCAGCGAGTATATTTATTGCTCGAAGCCGGAAGATGATCTCAAGAAGCTATACAAGAGATATGATGAAGTTAATAAAAACTGCTCCGGGCAAAAACCTTTCGAGACGCGGCGGAAGATCTGTGAAGGGGGCCTCTGCGGCGGTTCGGAGCCCGAGTGCGCGGTGCTGCAGTCCGTGCGCATCGACATCTCACCATTCAAAGAGATAGCCGAGCGCGCCGGGATTACAGGTAAAAAAATCGATTTCTATCCGGCTGGCTACATCCTTCTGCGGGCCGTTCTGAACAATATTATCTTCACGGGCTCGGAAAGGACGCTCTCCGACGCCAGCAAACTAACGGCCCTGAGGCGCTTCATCGATTATGTAGTTCTGAGGTGCCTCATCAAGAATGAACCGAACTATCCTGTAGGTATCATAGATTCCACCCTAGGATGGGCGCGTGAAGAGCAGCTCGACGCCTACCTGAGGAACGTGGAGCCGTTCCTAGCGCATCTTAGCCTTTCGAGCGATCATGAGAAGAATCAGCGCTTCCAGAAGATATCGGAATGTTTCTCAAAATATCTCCACAATAATGCGGAGATTAGTGTCAATGGTTATGCCTTAGAACAGATTGAAGCATGGCTGCGGGAACAGATTGAAGCATGGCTGCGGCCCCCTCCGACTCCGTCCACACCTGTGGAGAGAGCCATGAGCGAGCTCTCCGCGAGCCTGCAAGATGCCCTATTAGAAATGTATCCTAGGATCTATCTGAGGGAGAATGCAGGCAAAGGGGAGGTGGTGATCCCGATCGACGTGGCCGGGCAGGGCCACAGGGAGCTCCTCTCCCTGCTCACGGCGCTCATCGGGCGCCCGGGGT
>OGCG01001521.1_pt1 | contig 11300 bp, 9 predicted proteins | sample 1570061 | NCBI WGS metagenome assembly OGCG01 (sample SAMN06268698, study PRJEB24515) | hot springs metagenome | isolation source: Joseph's Coat, Yellowstone National Park, Washington, USA | place: USA:Joseph's Coat, Yellowstone National Park, Washington, USA
CCAATAGTCGGCGACTTCTTGCAAAGCCTCGTCGTCCAACTCCGTGGCGCGTGGTCGGAATCGCAGCGCCTCGACGAGGGCGTGCAGACTCGGCTGACTGGTCAAGCCGGAGAGCGGCGCCATGGCGCAATCGACGATGGATACGCCTTCCTCAGCGGCCAGCAGGTACGAAGCTATTTGTCCACCGGCGCAGTCGTGTGTATGAAAATGAATGGGGATGCCGATTTCTTGCCGCAAGGCGCGCACCAATCTTTGCGCCGCATACGGCTTGCACAGACCAGCCATGTCTTTGATGGCCAGTAGATTGGCCCCGCGTTTCTCCAACTCCTTGGCCAAGTTGACGTAATAAGCAAGGTTGTATTTTTTTCTTGACGGATCGAGAATGTCTCCTGTATAGCAAATGGCCGCTTCGCACAACATACCCGTATCGCGTACCGCCTCGATGGCCAGTTGAAGGTTCGGCAGACCGTTAAGGGCGTCGAAAATGCGGAACAGGTCGATGCCAGCCTGGGCCGATTCTTTGACGAACGCCCGGACGACGTTATCGGGATAATTGGTGTAGCCGACGGCGCTGGCCGAACGCAGGAGCATCTGGAAAAGAATGTTCGGGATGCACGAACGCAGGTCGGCGAGCCGCTGCCAGGGCGATTCCTTAAGAAAACGCATGGCCGTGTCGAAGGTGGCTCCGCCCCACATCTCCAACGAAAACAGACCTGACAAGCGTGCGGCGTAGTACGGTGCGATGCGCAGCATGTCGTAAGTGCGCATGCGGGTCGCCAAGAGCGATTGGTGGGCATCGCGGAACGTGGTGTCGGTCACAAGCAAGCGTTGTTGTTCCAGCACCCAACGTGCGAACTTCTCGGCCCCCAGTTCCAGGAACTTATCGCGTGAGCCAGCAGGCCAATCGGGGCCGCGACTGTCAGGGAGTAGGCCCTTCCGCTCGCTTACATTCGCCGCCTGGATAGGCCGTACTTCGGGGACGGGAATCGGTTCGCGGGGGACGCCGGCAGGCTTCTTTGGGATCAACGGATGGCCGTTGACGATCACGTCGGCGATGTAACGCAGCAGGCGCGTGGCCCGATCCTGGCGGTGGGCGAACTTAAACAAAGCGGGCGTTTCGTCGATGAAGCGCGTCGTACAGTTGCCGGCCAGAAAGCTAGGATGAGTCACTAGATTGATGAGGAAGGGGATGTTCGTCTTGACGCCGCGAATGCGAAACTCTTGCAAGCTGCGCCACATGCGGCGGGCGGCGTCGCTAAAGCGCAGCCCGTGCGCTGTTACTTTGACCAATAACGAATCGTAAAAGGGCGTGATAACAGCGCCGGTGAACGCCGATCCAGCGTCGAGGCGGATGCCCATGCCGCTGGCCGAGCGATAATTGCTCAGTTTGCCGTAATCCGGCAGGAAGTTGTTGGCCGGATCTTCGGTGGTGACGCGGCATTGCAAAGCATAGCCGTGCGTCGTCACCCGGCGTTGATCGCCCAGGCCGATCTCGGGATGGCCCAGCGGCAATCCCTGCGCGATGAGGATCTGGCACTTGACTATGTCGTAACCCGTCACTTCTTCGGTGACGGTATGCTCCACCTGAATGCGCGGATTGACCTCGATAAAGTAAAAATGGCCGCTGTCCACATCGACAAGGAACTCAACGGTACCAGCGTTGTTCAGGCGGACGGCTCGTCCAACGGCTAGGGCGGCGTCAAGGATGCGCTGGCGCAGGGCCGGATCGAGGTTGAGCGCCGGGGCAATCTCGACCATTTTCTGATGGCGGCGTTGCAGCGAACAATCGCGCTCGAAGAGATGGACGAGATTGCCGTGCTGATCGCCCAAAAGTTGCACTTCGATGTGGCGGGCGCGGGCGATGTATTTTTCCAGGAACACATCGGGGATGCCGAAGGCGGAACCGGCTTCGCGCCGCGCCTGCTCAAGGGCGTCCTCGAGTTTGTCGGCGCTTAGGGCGACGCGCATGCCGCGCCCCCCGCCGCCCATCGCCGCCTTGACCATCACCGGAAAGCCGAGTTGTTCGGCGACTTTATGGGCCTCTTCGTTGCTTCGGACGGCGGTACTGCCGGGCAGCACCGGCACGCCGGCCTTTTGGGCGATAGTGCGGGCCATGACTTTGTCGCCAAGCTGTTCAAGGATTTCGACGCTGGGCCCGATGAAAGTTAGACCGCTTTCTTGACAAGCGCGAGCGAAGTTCGGATTTTCCGAGAGGAAGCCGTAGCCGGGATGGATGGCATCGACCTCATGCTGCCGAGCCAGGGCGACAATGCCAGCGATGTCGAGGTAAGCACGGATCGGCTCACCGGGCTGACCGACGCGATAGGCTTCGTCCGCTTTGAAGCGATGCAAGGCGAAACGATCTTCGTGCGAATAAATCGCTACGGTGCGGATGCCTAACTCGGTAGCAGTGCGAAAAACACGAATGGCAATCTCGCTCCGATTGGCAACAAGCAATTTGCCTATCGGGCGCAGAGTGGGTGGTGCTTCCTCTGACATGGTAGCCCTGTTTTTCTCCTCGAAAACTAGAATTTATACTTGACACGCTTTGGAATGCTACCGGCCATATCGGCCCATAAGTTGCCCTTCCGCCAAAACGTGACCTTTCATAGTTGCAACCACTTGGTCTTTGGTTGCGCCGGAGGGCAGATCGAGCTGCGTATCCAGAGCGTAGAGCTTGAAGAAATAGCGGTGCGGCTTGCCCGGCGGCGGGGCCGGACCTCCGTAGCCAATCTTGCCAAAATCGTTCTTGCCTTGTTTGGCACCGCTGGGAAGCTCCTCCTGGGCCGGTATACCTTCTTGCAACTCACGCTGGCTGGCAGGGATATTATAGAGCACCCAATGCACCCAAGTTTTCCGCGGCGCGTCGGGATCCTCGCAGATCAGGACGAAGCTTTTGGTCCCTTGGGGTGGTTCGAGCCAGCGCAAAGGCGGCGAGATATCCTTGCCGTCGCCGGTGTACAATTTCGGAATGTTCGCGCCTTCGCCGAAGGCTATACTGCTCAACTCGATCTTCATAGTTGTACCTCCTCGTTGATTATCGTTCCCACCTCCCTTGCACCCTGGACCCAAGCTTAGGGCGAGGACGAGACAAAGCAGAAGGTGCGTCCGCGTCGGCATAATGGCGCCTCTCTTTCTCCTCCCTCCTTTCCATTTATGATAGTTTTCCGTTTATGATAGTCCGCTCCTGGGTGGTCTCAAGAAAAAAACCGCAGAGTGGGGTCCATTCTTCGAGAAGAAAAGACCACCACTCCACGGGTTTCCCGACTTCAGCTGTTCCGTATTATATTATATCAGCTGTTCCGTTGTTTTAGGGCCGCCTACCTCCGCCCAGCGGACGGTAGATGCGCTGCCCTTGGGGGCTGATCGTGGGCACGTAGCCATTGCAATCGGCCCGGCCGAGCAGGTCGTCGCTGCCCTCAATAGGGCGGCCGGCCATGGCGGAATATAACTCACGGGTCGTTAAACCTGCTTTCCGCCCTCGGCTAATCAGGGCCTGATAATGGGTATTAAGGCTCATTGTTGACGCCTTCTTCTCTCTCGGGTTTCGTTGCCTCTAAACCGTTTCCGTGAAGTGACCGCCATAGACGGTGCAACTCCATTTTTTCATATACCATGCAGCTTTCATGCCATGCAAGAGCAACCAGGAGACGCACAAGAGATAGTGTTCATAAACTACCTCTCTTCAGAAGTTTATGGCGAATGTTTAGAAAGAAGTCTCATTCTTTTTATCGGCTGGGGCGTTAACAAACTGAAACGTTTGTTTCGGTACAATACAGGGACCGGTTCATTTTTGGACACCTGGCGGCGGCAGCAAGGAGTGAATGGATAAAGGTTTGCGGAGATCGTCATTCCAGTGGCGGGGGTGTAACCGTTCGCTCTAGCACAAGCAGATCGTCCTGGGGCCAATGTTTTTCCTGAACGACTTGCGGCCAGAAGCGGCGATAGAGGACGCGCAAACGCAAGCGCGCCAGCGTCGCCGGGAAGTCAAAAAGATCTTCCTCGACTTTCCCTGGAACTAAGCGTGTGTCTGGAAGCGGGTCGGGAGAAGCCAGCCAGAAGGGCGCGGGACTGTGGCCGTCCAAGTCGCACAGCACGCGGGCATACAAACGGCCGGGTTGGCCCATCAACTTTTCCCCCGCCAGGGCCGGCAATTTCGGTCCGGCTCGCGGCGGCAAGGTTCGGCCCTCAGAAGTCAATCCCTCGACCACAAGAACGAGATGACGGTCAATGAAGCCAGTCGGCAGCCGATGGCCAACGCCTTCGGCCCACAGTCGTACCCAGGCGCGCACCTGGGGTGCGGACGCACCTCCTGCCGAGACACGCTCGAAACGCACCGACGCTCTGACGGCGCGTTTCAGCATCGCCTTTTGGCTGCCGTCGAAGAAACGATGATTCGCCAGCGTGTTCGGATCGCGCGGGATGCCGCCGTGGCCGGGGGCCATATTGGTCATGCGCCCGGTTGGTTTCATGTGGCAATCCTGGCACTGTTGGCCCTGGGACGCGGCGGGACTGGCCTGCCACTCGGAAAACGTGCTGTAAACATGAACGCCGAAGACGATGCCTTCGTGACATGAAGCGCAGTAACGGCTGTCGCGGTACAGCGGCGAATAAACGTCCTCGCCGCGGTCCACGTCATCGAGAGCGCCGAAGAAAATCTGTCCCTGGAAGGGGCGCAACAGACGCAAGTTGAAGCGACCATGCGTTAGGCCGATGGTCCCATCGGCAACGTTTTCGATCTTGTGGCAATAATCGCAGTGAACGCCGCGTCTTGCAACACCTTGCACGCGACGAAGATCAAGTTCCTGGGCCGACGGGGCATGGCAAGAGGCGCAAACACCGGCGCCGTCAGGATATTGCGTGAGTAATCCCCAGCCGACGTTCGCTTTGCCGTGCCAATCGCTGCCTTCGTACAGATTGCGAAAGCGGCGGCCCATCACCGAGCGCGCGTGCGCGCTGTGCGACCATTCGCGGTAAATCTCGGCGTGGCAATTGGCGCAGTTGGGGACTTCCGCCGGGTCTGGAGCGGGATCAATCCACTCATAGTCAGCATTGTCTTCGGAGGGCAAACGCGTCAAGGAAATAACAGGCGACAAATCAAGCCGGGAACCGCCGATGAAATAACCTTCCTTCCATGCCGTCACCCGTCGTCCCGAAACAGAACACGGAAGGCGAAACCGACCGTGGGCATCGCTGCGGGTGACAAGCGAAGTCCCTTTAAGGCGCACCCGTGCCCCAGCAATGGGGCCTTCGGCATCGCGAACCTGACCTTCGAGGATCTGCACGGTAGGGCGGAACGGCGTCAATACGGCCAGCCCGGCGAGCAAGGCTAAAAAAAGCATCAGCGAGGATCGAGGCGACAAACGCATGTCCGCGTTCCGCGAGGTATTTCACTTCCGCAAAGCGACAAAACTGGCTTGCTCGAAGAGATGAATCGCCGGTCTGTTACTTCTCAAATTGTAGCTCTTCCTCAACGCCTTTGACTAATTCAGCATCCTCGCGGCGACGCTGTTCGATGAAAGCGCGAGCGGCGGGGTCGTCCTTACAACAGAGCGCGTAACGCACAATGGTTCGCTTCATCAGCGGCGCATCGAAGCCTTTCTTGCCATATAAGTCGAGAATGTCACGAGTGCGGTCGCGGATGCCCCAACGGCGCATGTCTTCGATGGCGATGTCGGCCAATTCGCCTTGGGCGATCATGGCGTCCAAACCTTTGCGCACGTTTTCCGCACTTTCCTTGGGTTGCGCGCCGTGAAAATAACTGAGTGTGCGAGCGGCGGCCAAGCGAATCAATATCGGTTTACGGCCGTCGCGCAATAATGCATGGGTCAATTCCCATCCTTCGCGGGGGCGCAGGTGGATGTAGCCAGCCAGAAAGCCATCGTAGGCATTGACGGTGCGTTCGTTCGCTTCGTCAAGCATCGCTTTGAGGAAACGGGCGTCGTCGTCGCCGCCGCAAGCGCCCAGAAGCAGGGCATAGACGCTCAACCGTTCGGCAGGAGTCTCGCGTGATTTCAGCCAAGCACGCAGCTTGGCAGGATCGAGCCGTCGCGCTACCTTGGTAATCTCTTGGTCGGTCGCTTTGGCGAATTCCAAAAAGGCATCGCGTGCAATTTCTGGATCAGGATTATCCAGATAACGGAAGAAGAACAGTAAATTGCCGGTCTGGTCTTTGGGATCGAGCTTCAACACCTGGCGGACGTATTCCACGGCATCGGCGCTCTTGAGAGGGACGCCGCGATAGGGGTCGAATTCACCTTTGTAAATGTCGCAGAAAACAAGATAACGCGGCGGATTTTTCGGATCGCTGACAGGGAGATATTGCCGGACGGAGATCACCTTCTTGCCTTTCAAGGCCGGATCGGAGCGCAGCACCTCAACGATGCGCAGGTCGGTGGTGCGGCTGGCCAATTGCGGATTTTCCGCCGTGCCCACAAGGATGATGCGTGCGGTTTCCAGAGCGGCCTCTTGGCGAAAGGTCGGCGCTTGCCGCAACGCCGCGCCGCATAGGCTACAGGCAGGGGCCGCGCCGACTACGATCAATATCAATCCCAGGGAGATAGGGAGAACTATCCAGCGCGACATCGTTTTTCTCCTTTGCTCGTTTAGGCGCGCCTACGGCTCGTGGCTAAACGAGAGGATTATTTCGCCGGCGTCGGGGTCGTGGGCGTCATCTGTTCCAACTTCAACAACTCTTCGGCGTCGGCGACCATCGACGCATCCTTCTTGCGTTGTTCTTCCACGTAAGCCGCGGCCGCTTTGTTTTGGTCTTTGCAACTGAGGGCGAAACGTAAAATAGCTCGGCGCACTATCGGTATCTCGTAACTCTTGCTTTTCCGCAAACGCAGCACGCGATCGGTCATGTCCCAGCATTGCCGTTTGCGTAAATCATCGATGGCTAGATCGGCGATGTCACTCTGATCAAGCAAAACCGCGACGCCTTCTTTCAATTCTTTTGGGCTAATCAGGTCCGGCCGCGAGTCCCACAAGAAACGCACGGCACGGAGGGCAGCATAGCGGAGCATGAATTCTTTCTTGGCATCTTTGAGGATGTCAAGGGTGTAAGCCCAGCCCTCTTTGGGTTTGAGCATGATGTAGCCGGCCAACATGCCATCGACGCCGCTGCCCAGACGCTTGGCCGGATCGTCGAGCATTTTGCGCAGTAAATCCGCATGTTCCGGTTTGCCGCAGTGGCCGAGCATCGAAGCATACAAACCATAGCGGTACGCTGGCGTCTTTTCGTCCTTAAGCCATCCCGCCACGCGCTCGGCCGGCAACTCCTTGGCCATGTCTTTATAGTCCTTGTAATCGGCGTTGCCGAATTCCTTGTAGGCGTCGTTGGCGATTTCCAAGTCGGGATTGTCCAGGTAATCAAAGAAAAAGCGCAACCGTTTGCCGATCGGCTCATCTTTGTGCTCCAAGGCGCCCAGCAGGTACTTGGCCATGTCGCCGTTCTTGACCGGCACGACGCGGTAGGGATCGATCTTGCCGCGGAAAAAGTCGCAGTAAAGAAGGTAGCGATATTTGCCGCCTTCTGCCAAGGGCGGCAGGTAACGATCCAAACGCACGTTGCCGTTGGCTGTCTTATTGGTGCGCAGGGGATCATCTTTTTTACCGGCCAACTCGTTTTTGATGACAGTTTCGACAATCAATTCGGTAGTGCCGTCGCCGTTGGCTTGCTCTTTGGCATTGGTCAATTGGCCGTAGAGGACGAGCTTGGCTTGGGCCACTTCGCCAGTAAGGGTCGGCCCTTGCATACCGCAGAAAGGGCAAGCATGAGCAAAGCAAATCAACAGCGCCAAGGCAGGAAGAGCAATCCCAAGGGCAAGCAGGGAGACCGGCGTCTCGTCGGTCGGTCGTCGTGGCAGCCCGGCCATGTGTGGAAACTCCTTGCAGGATACAGGTCAATCCAGCCCCAACCGCGCGGCCAGGGGAAAACTTTCTCTATTATGCCGCCTCGACCTAAGGAAGAGCAAGGTAAACTCGGCATTGCTCGTCTTTTCTGGGGAGGCGTCCAGTCTTGTGAGATGCGCCGGGAGCGATACAATCGACAACACCGTCTTCCACACTCCGGCTCGGCAAAACTCCCGGTGCCCGTGCATTATGGCGATTACTCAATGGCATTACACAATTAACGGCCAACCCGCCGCTGAACCTGTCAACGCCGCCCAGCTCAAGCAATTGGCGGCCTCGGGACAGTTGAAGCCGACCGACCTCGTTTGGCAGGAGGGGATGGTGGAATGGGCGCCGGCCGGCTCCATCAAAGGGTTGTTTCCGTCACCTCCTCCTTCCCCCGTGCAAGGCAACTCGGCAGCCGTTTCCTCCACCCCTACGAAAATCACCACGGGGCCTAAGACGGATACGCTCCGGCCGCCGCGCGATTGGCGCAACCTCCCTCCGCTCCTGGTATTCGTGCTGACGCTCCTCAGCGGCGGCATCTTCGGACTGGTCTATTCCTACAAGGTATGCCAAGCATATTCAGCAAAGGCGGCTGGACGCAAGTTTGACAGCGCCGGACGCCCACTCGGACAGGTGCGGCATCCCTTTGCCGTACTGCTGCTGTCGTATCTGACCCTCGGATTTTATTTCTATTATTGGCTCTACCGGGCTCTAGGCGAGTGCAATGCCTATCTCGGACACAAAGACATTCCGTTGCGCGCCGAGCTGAACCTGATGCTGATCTTCCCGCCTTATGCAGTGTACCTGGCTGCATTTGTACTGCCGGAAAAGATTCAGCGAGCACAAACGATGGCGGGCGTGCCGGTAACACCCGAATTGCGCCAGGCCGTTTTTTTCCTTAATCCTTTCCTATTTTTCGCTTTGCCTTTGTTTGGCATGATCTGCCAGGAAGCGCTTAACCAAATCTGGTTGACTGCGCCTTAATTTTCCCTCCTGCCTACTCGCGACTGCGCCTTAATTTTCCCTCCTGCCCACTCGCCGCACTACAAGGCCAGCTCTGCTGGTACTGCGGGTCGGTAAGGTGAGTTGGTAGGTCGTCTCTCTATCTTTCTCCCATTTCCTCATCGGCGGGCGGTCTCTGTGTGCCGGCATTTTCGTTATTTTCAGTCAATCCCGTACACCCTGCCGGGCGATAATTAGTCTGTCCCTTTCCTACCCCCTGTTGCCCCATGGAGGCCCGCCAATGACCCGAATTGGCTCTGCTTGCGTTGTTCTCGCCCTTTTCCTGCCCGCACGGCCCTTGTACTCGGCCGAGCCGAAACTCTCCTCTCCTGGCCTGCCGGAATGGGAGAAAGGCCAGCAAGCCATGCTCGAAGGCCGAACCGAACAGGCCGTCGCGGCGTTTCAACAGAGCTTGAAACAAGATCCTGGCCTCGTGCGCAACCACTTGAGTCTAGCGGCGGCCTATCTCGCCCAAGGACAGGAAGAAAAGGCTGCTGAGCAGCTGAAACAATATTTGAACAAACAGCCGGACCATTACGTGGTACGCGGTGAATACGCCGAACTGTTGTTGCGATTAGACCAGCTGGAAGCTGCCCGCGAACAGTTCGAGCGCTTCGAGGCCGACATTCAAGAGAACGAAACCTTGGCGCGGCAGCACCTTGTACATTGCAACAGTCGGCTTCTGGAGATCGCCACGCGCCTGGAAGACGAGTATGCCGTGCATCTGCATCGCGGCATTGCTTTGTATTGGTTGGCCCGTCAACGCGCTGAGATAACAGACGCTGGCGACGAATTATCCAGCGAAGGTTTGCTGTGCCAGTCGGCCAGTGAATTCGTGTTGGCGCGGCGAGCACGGCCGGACGAAGCTCGCCCATGCTGGTATCTGCACGAGGTCTGGTCGCAGCTGGCCCAATGCCAACCGGCCGCACGTTGGCTCCGCGCCGCCGATGAAGCCGCTCCGTTCAGCTATCTGACGCCCGCCGAACAGCGCAACTTGCACTTGGCCTGCCGCCGACAGGCCGAAAACGGCTGCCGCAAATAGCGCCAACACACCCAGCCGCAAGCGAGTTTTACCTTGCGGATGTATCATTTCGTTGACAGAATAGAAACAGGCAAGCCTTCTTCCACGCCCACCCATTGCAAGGGATGAGCGTGGAAGAAGGATCCCTATTCGCCATTTTGAAGAGGTACAAACGATGACTCTGCGATTGCGTTGGTTTGCCTGGGTGGGCTTGTTGATTATAGTTGGCGCATTAACAGGGGAGTTGAGGCAAACCTGCGCCCAGACCTTGAACGAAGGATGGAGCAAGTTAGAGGAAACGTTCAATAGAGGGGCGCGCAATCTTACTCTGGGCTTCACAAAAGGCTCGCGAGTTGATCCCAATGATAAGAACCACGTTGAGGCTATCGATCTGCTCGCCAAGACGCTTACTTATGGCGTCTACCTTCAGAAGCTAGAAATGAAACCCAACGAAATCGCCAAGGAGTTCGATAAATTCTCGAGCCTCATAGACAGAGACATCCTCAAGTCTCGAGATGCCCAGGCGATGCAGACATTCGTGGAGATTTTTCGCGACAAAATACGCATTCATGCTCTGGAAGTCATCCAATTTAAGAATGCCCGGCCGATCCACAAACTTTACAATGCACGCGTGCTGGCCAAGATCGCCGAACTAGGGCAAAAAGAGTTGGCGGACACGCTCCTTACGGTGCTGAAAGATCCCCAGCAGAACGACGGTGTTCGCTATTGGATGTTCAATGGATTGACTACCCTAATCCCGCAATTGCAACCGCCTCAACAGGCCAAGTGCGCGGAGGCGTTGGTAGAGTTTTTGGAGCAAAAAAAAGGCCCGGGCAAGAACGCTGCCCCGGAAGAGATCGAAGGGTTCCGCTTCTTCCGCCGCGAGGCAATCCGCGCTCTGGCGAAAATCCACACTCCGGCAATCAACGAGAAAGTTCGCCCGGCCTTGGTGTTGGCGCGGTTCGCCGGCAACGACATGAGCATTCAGCCGCCGCCGCGCGTCGATGAACGGGTGGAAGCCGCTATCGGTTTGGCCCATATGCAAGCGCCGCCCAAGGACAAGCAATATCAGGTAGATTACGCCGCTGGCCAAATCGCCAAATGTCTGGGCGTCCTGGCCCAAGCAGCCGAAAGCGAGCGCGCCAATCGAGGCGAGGTGCAAGCCTTACCTCTCCATCCCTGGCGGTACCTTGCCGCGCAGCTGAAGGAAGCCCTGGAGGATCTCAAGAAGAACAACAACCAAAACCAGTACGTCGTCAAAATAGTCGAGCGTGGGGTGCGGCTCCTCAATCAAGTCATTAAAGGCGAGGTGATCGACCGCAACGAACTGCCCTGGTGGACGTCGCCGGAGAGCGATCCGCCTAGCAAGGAATTGTTC
>OGCG01001522.1_pt1 | contig 11286 bp, 9 predicted proteins | sample 1570061 | NCBI WGS metagenome assembly OGCG01 (sample SAMN06268698, study PRJEB24515) | hot springs metagenome | isolation source: Joseph's Coat, Yellowstone National Park, Washington, USA | place: USA:Joseph's Coat, Yellowstone National Park, Washington, USA
CCCAGCCTGTTTACCGCCCTGACCAGCCTCTCCCTAGCGAACTCGATCTGTCCCTTTCCGCACCTTTTCAGCAGGACGACATCGAAAAATAAAAACAGCAGTTATGGGACTTTCCCTTAAATATCGACCTGTAATCGAGGCGAAATCTAATAAATGCTTTAAAAACTTCTCGCTAATACCGACTTCTTCGTATTACCTCCCTAAGATTCCCATAAACTGCTCTTTAATAATTAATTAAGGAACTCTCTGAAGGGCTCTCCTCGCCCTTAAACCTACACTGTGTGAGCCCTTTCTGAAACTGGAGTCAAGGTTCGCAGGCCCGTATCATAGCTGAAGCTACACTCGATAGTCTACAACCAGTTTATTTTCTTTAAGTATAACGTCAGTACCACCCCCAGTATTATAAGTGGAGTTAAGAAGTATACCGTATCAATTGAGTCCAGTGTCGAGGGTAGAGATGAATAAGATACGGCATATAGACTAGCGATCGCTGTAATCGGTAGGAATATAAAGGAAACGGATGTAAGTTTCTTTATTATTATATTTAACTCGTTTTGGATCTCTGTCAAATAAATGTTATACAAGTCTGCCGATCTAGTTATGAGGATTTCAGACCTCTCGTAGGCAAATGATATATTATCCAGCGTGTCTCTACTTACGAATTTGGAGAGCTTTTTCGCCACATAAAATAGTGAGGATGAGTCGGAGTAAAGCGTTTGGATCTCTTTCCTTAGGTTTTTTACCTCCTCTATATTTTTCACCTGACCCTCTGTTATTCTCTCGAAGAGTTGGTCGAACTTGCGGAAGAGTTCTGTCCTCTTTATACCGAGGTAGTAGACTACCTCGTCTAAGATTACGTCTATAATCGTAGTTAACTCGCAGTTGTCGAAGTCGGAGTCCTTAATCATGTTGTGTAACTCCCTGCTGTGTATTGTCACCTTCCTATTGATCACGGAAAAATATGTGGACTTTCCGTCAATGTCTATTCTGACGTAGGCGTTTTCGCCCATGTAAACTACTCTGTAAACATTCAGGTCGTCCAGAGGTAGTTTCGAAATATCTTCGTCAAATTGGATTTCACACATCATAGATAGATAAAATGCATCGAAGATAATAAGCTAATCTACTATGTGTGGACGTAGTGTCGTCATCTAGCTACTTTCATCACCTGTTAAACATTTTATAACACTTTCCCTCGTCGAGAAGAAAGTACACTTAGTGACTTTACACCTTAATAGCGATACTATCGTGTAGGCAGTTATCAGATTTCGCCTCGATTACAGGGCGATATTTAAGGGAAAGTCCCACAACTGCTAACTGAAAACTCACTGACTCTCCAACACCTTTTGCTGGAGAGATCTCGCTTAACCATCGGGCGGAGTAGCGGAGGTGTCTCGTAGTAGGGAGCCTGGACTTGACGTCAGCCTTCTGCCCCTCCTTCACTTCCTCCTTGGCTTGCCATCCTTTCAAGGACCCTATTTACCTTTGAGAATAAGGTCTTCAACCTCTCGGAGAGGAGGGCGATTATGAAGGTCAACGGGAAGGAGACTACCGAGAAGTACAGACCCTGATAAACTAAATTCTCAGCGGGGAAGTATATCATCACGCTGTGCTCACCTGGAGTTAACAGGAAGGACCTGTTCTGCGACACCTTTCCATCCACGAGATAGTGTACAAAGAGGTTAGAGGACACGGGGAGGGGGATTACCGTGACGTTCAGGTCCACCGGGGTCTCAATCTTATCCAGGAGACCCCCCAACACCAACGTCTGATTCACTACATATTTTGTGGACACGTTGAACTTTCCCACGACATAATACTCCTTCGTCCCGTTCACTAGGACCAGGGAGGTCAAGTTCACGGTCCCAGGCGGCGACGTGATTGTGACCTCCTTCAACCCAACCACTACCGATCCAGGTTCGAGGTAGAGGGAACTCCCATTTGCCAGAACCCCCTGTAACCTCACGGGGGGAGAACTGGAGAAGTACAGGGTCCCGTTGAGCGGGACTGAAGGGAGGAAGGTCAGGTTAGCAGGTCGTGGGGAGGACCAGGCTACCCAGTTCTGAGTGAGGTTTAAGGGAAGCAAGGTGGAGATGGATAGGGATCTCAACTCCAACTGGTTACCCAAAGGTAGGAGGAGAATTACGTCAGTCACGTTCCCCCAGGGAAGGTGAGATAGGACAGAGAGCTGGTGGAGTTCCCCGTTGATCTGCTCCCCGTAGAGTTCCACGTAACCCCCGGCGTTTAGGAAGTACAGGGTAAGGGTGAAGTTCTCGGTCAGGTTCAGGGGAGCTCCGTAGCCCAACAGGTCTATCCTGGGAGGGGAGAATTGGAGGATGGGGCTGGGGTTTCCCAGGGTGACCGCCAGTGAATTAAAGGACACGGGAGTCACACTGACGTTCTGTGTGACGTTTTGGGCTAGGGCCAAGTATACCTGCTGGTAAAGGCGTAACCACTCCCCAGAGACGGAGACAGAGAACGCCGAGGAATTACCTGGGGAGAACTTCCAGTCCAGGAATTGTAACCCCAACTTGGAGTTCACCAGCACGTAGGTAGACCTCTGCTCCAGGGAGAGGTCTCCAGACCTGTAGGAGTAAGTGAAGTTGTTCGGTCCCACCACGACTACAGGGCGATTCTCAGATATCCAGGATCCGTTGACCCTGATGAAGTTAGAGGGGAGGATAACCCTGATGGAGAGAGGGAACCCAGTGTAATTAGGATTTTCCTTTACGGTACCGTTACCCACTACGTATTGTATCGCCGTGACGGATACGGGAGTCTCGTTCGTGGGAGCAGATGAGAGGAGGGGGTAACTTGTGTTCCACCAGACCAGCGTGGCGTTCTCCACCTGAGTCTGTGCCTTAATTAGAGTAGAGGGGATCTGAACAGGGTGGAAGCTGACTAATTGGTAGACCGAGGCCGTGAGTAGGATGAAGATGGTCAGCCCAGCTATCAGGGCCTTGCCCCTGTTCACTGTCAGGAGGGTGGAGATCACTGCCACGGGGTAGAGTGCCTCCCCGTAGGGCAAGGAGGCCGAAATGTAGGCTAGTGAAGCTATGGACAGGAGGGCGTACCTCCTCTCCGCACCGAAGTGGATGGCGGAGACTACAAGAGGTAAGAGGAGTGTCAGTGGTAACACGTCGCTTATTTCACCGAGGCTGGGGGTACCCAGGAGGGAGTAGGGGACTATCCAGAAGAGGTTGGCCCCTATCATGGCTAAGACTGCCCACCCCACCCCTCTCCTGCTTGTGACTCCACCAAGGAGGGAGGCCTGGAGGGGAAAGAGGAAGTAGGAGGAGCCCAGGACTGACGTTACCATCACGGCTGGGTATTTGAGGTAGGCCCTGACATCGCTGTTCATTAACCAGAGCGTGAGGGGGAGGACGGAGTAGCCGAAGAGGAGGTACGGGTGGTCGAAGGGGGAGAGGAGTTGATAGACTAACGCCAAGAGGGACGGATACCTGACCCTGAGTCCCCTGAACATGAGGTAGGAGGTCATCCCTGATACGTAAACCAGGATCGCGATGTAGAGATCGACTCCAATTTCCCCCAGCCTGACGGTCAGGTGAGACAAAGGCCAACTCCCCGCCACCTCGTTGACCTGGGGGAAGTACCTCAACGGGACCCAGAGGGAGAGGGGGTCTACCCTGAAGAAGAAGGACTTTGAGGTCCACCAGTAGTAGGCCTCAGGTATCCCTAAGGTGAGGGTCAGGAGAGCGTAGGGGACGAACAGAAGGGGGGCCCTAGGGAGCCTCCTGGGTAGAGTCCTCCCCTCCACGGCCATCCCGAAGACTCCGAAGAACAGGGAGTAAAAGGACACGTCTGAGAGTTGGTTCACCAGGGAGGACTGAGACGATGTGAAGAAGAAGGCTGCCAGTATCAGGAAGAGTATGCCGTTCCCCACGACTCCCCTAAGGTCGGCCCTAAGGTAGAGGAGCGAAGCAGTTAGGACCAGGTAACCCAGTGTCTGGATCAAGGCACCGGAATTCATTACAGCGAGGGAGAGGGAGAGGACCAGCAGGAAGGACGTCACGTGCTCCCTCAGGTAATATGATAACACTGATAGTACTGACGCGAGGATTAGGGGAGCTGGAGATCCGGATAGGAGGAGTGAGGGGACTAGAGATACTGGGACCGTAAAGGTGAGTTCCCTCATGGGAAGGAAGGAGTAGAGGGCAGAGACGAAGGATATCAGGGCCAGTAGATCTAGGAGCGGCAGGTGAAGGAGAGAGGAAACTCCCAGGACCACGTCCAGTATAGCTGCCAGGACAGCGTAGCCTATTCTATCCATGTGGGGGAGTGGGTTTCAGTTTATTTTAGTTTTTTGGAGAGAGCTGTACAGTCCTCTTCTTCCCTTGAATGGGTGAAGTCCATCCTCAGTCTGGTGAAAACCAAAATACGGAGGTATTAAAACAACTAATAATTCGTCTCCCTGGAGGGCTCTCTATCTCGTTGATCCTACTACTTCTGTTAAGGTTTCTCGAGCAGTTTCAGCCATCGGCTTTCCCTCAAACGTCGCCCATAAAACCCTTCTCTCCCATTACCTTATAGCGCTCCCATGAGTTTGTATTCTCTTTAACGTTCACCCAGTTCCGAAACCTCGGCGTCGGGCACTCTCTCCCTCATTCGTGGATCTTTTCCCACATCTGAGACGCCAGTTTACCCTCGTACTTGAACACCTTGACCAGGTCCTTGGCCTCCTCCCTCCTCTGCCTATGAACCTCGAGGAACTTGTTTATCCTCTCCACCAGGATTTGTTTTATCTCCCCGGTGAGCATCTTCCCGGATCCATACTCCGCCTCTATCCTCTTGATCTCGGAGTCGTCCTCCTCAAAGAAGTAGTAGAGCCACTGATAGGGCACGTCGATCTCCAGGTTGGCCCCCAGTTTCCTCTGAAGCTCTATGGTTGGCTGTCCCCCAGAGAACGCGTACTTCATGACTTTCCTCTCCACCGTCTTGGGATCGTCCACCAAGTAGATTGCAGACTCAGGGATTGAGGAGCTCATCTTCCCCTCAGGACCTGTGAGCGGTGGCATGAATTTGCTGTGTATCTGGGCAGCCTTGTAGTAACCCAGGCTCTCCGCTATGTCCCTCTGGAGCCTCCAGTACGGGTCCTGATCTATCCCTGCAGGAATGAGGCATCTCCTCTTCTCGAACATGGTGGGAGCTATCTGCAGAGCCGGATAGAATATTATTCCTATATTGGAAGAAACGTCCAACCCGAAGGTGGCCCTGACCTCGGAGAAGGTGAGCTTCTTGGCTATCTTTACTGCTATGGGGTACATGTTTCTGATGTACTCCGTGTCCTGGAAGATGAAAGTCCTGTCCGGGTCGAAGCCCGCAGCGATTATGTCTAGGATGTTGTCGTAGGCCCACTGTCTCGTCTGTTCCAGGGTGTAGTCCTGGTTCCTCATGAACTTCTCGTCGTCCGTTATTTCGATGTAGACGTTTACCTTGAATTGCCTCTGTAACCAACTGGTGAAGAGGAACGGGATCATGTGGCCTACGTGCATCCCCAGGGAGGGCGCCCTCCCTGTATAGAGGAAGAAGCCCTTTCCCGTCATCCAATCCTTGAGTACGAGGTCCAAGTCCCTGTGGGAGAAGAAGATGTCTCTCCTCAGCATGACGTGGAGCTCCCCACCCACTGCCCTCCTTATCTCCTCCTTGAGTTCAGGGGTGATCTTCTGGGTACCGAATTGCACTATTAACTTATCGTAGTCTACTTTACCCTTGACCTCCCAAGGGGTTACCGTGAAGTTTCCCTCGGCCACAAGAATGAGTGGGAGGATAAAATAAAAAGTGATTCTGACTACCTTCAGGCCCTTTGGGCCATGGCGTTCACAGGTAGGTCTGGGAACTTCTCCTTCATTCTCTGCTCAGCTATTGCAGATGCCTCTTCCAGTATCTTCCTGGCCTCTGGAGTTGCTGCACCGGTGTAGCTGTAGCCTCCCGTGAAGTCTCCAGCTTCGATCACGACCTCCTGTAGGTCCTCGCTGAGCCCTGCCAGTTCTATGGATAGCTCGGGCATGACTCCCTTGAGTACGTTCTTGAGCTCCGTTATCACTCCCACCACGGGCACTAGGTTGGCGAAGACCTCCCCCAGCTCGCTGACTGTCTCCATCCTCAACTGCACCTGCTCCAACGCTATCTGAGTCATGATCAGTTGTTTGCTCATCTTCCTTATCTCAGCTACCTCGTTGGCGTACATGGAGGCCCTGGTGGTGTCCTTTGCCATCTGTGCTGCTACGACCCTCTCGAACAGTGTCCTATCCCTCTCCTGGAGTCTAGCTATGTGTACATCAAGTCTGCTTATCATGGATCCCAGCTTGTAGTGGGCCTGTACCAGCCTGTACTTGAGTGGTTCCCTGCTCTTAAAGGCTCCCTTGAAGCTTCCCCAAACGTTCTTCTCTTCAGACCCAGCCCAATACTTTTGGAAGTCTTTTCCAAGCATACTATAACATATATTCTCCTCTCCCGCTTAAAAGACCTGGGAGACAGTAATATTAGGTTCAAATTCCAGGATCAACGCGAAGTTCTGGGAATACCTCATGGGCTGACCCGCTCACCCAGACTCCTGGGATACACACAGACCGCCATGTCTATAAGCGAGTTTGACGTAATTATTATGGGGGTTTGGGTGCCTTTTATACAGGTAGATAACGATCCCGACGTGGACGTGATAGTGAGCGACGGTGAGGTGAACGTTTACCTCGACCTCAGGACGGCCGAGGTCAGAGCTTCAGACCTCATGTTCAAGGCCGACGAGCATTCCCTATACGTTTACGATCCCAGACGCAAGGTCGTCATCAAGGTGGTGAGACTTCCAGTTGAGGTTGTGTCTGACTCCATCCAGTTTCAAGTGAGGAACGGTACGGTAACAGTCACCATGAGGAGAAAGTGAGATGACGAGGGAACTCTACGCCTTGGACTCATACGTGAGGGAGTTCAGGGGGAGGGTGGTCAGGGTATCTGACAAGGAAGTGGTGCTGGATCAGACGGCCTTTCATCCCAGGGGAGGAGGTCTCGAGTCCGACACCGGGAGGTTAACAGGTGGAGGAAAGGAGAGGAAGGTCCTGGAGGTCAAGAGGAACGGGGGAGAGATCGTTCACGTCCTGGACAGCGCGGAGGGTCTAACCGAAGGGATGGAGGGGGGGGGGGTACTGGACTGGGAAAGGAGGTACAGGATGATGAGGCTCCACACAGCCTCCCACATAATCGCGTCCATAGCCTACAACAAGTACGGGGCCCTCATAACTGGGGGAAACATAACGCCTGAGTACGCAAAGGACGACTTCGACGTCGAGAAGAAGGAGGTGCTCCAGGACATCGTCAGCGAGGCTAACGAGGTGGCTAGGAGGGGCATAGAGGTCAAGGTTCTCTTCCTGTCCAAGGAGGAGGCCCTAAAGATACCTGGAGTGGTCAAGCTGGCCGAGAGGATGCCCCCAGAGCAGGAGACCTGGAGGATAGTGGAGATACCAGGGGTGGACGTACAGGCTGACGGTGGACCCCACGTCAAGAACACCGGAGAGATAGGGACGATAGAGACCATAAAGGTGGAGAACAGGGGCAAGGGAAGGAAGAGGCTTTACTACACTGTGAGACCCTGAGCCTCACTGGAGAGGGTTCGGATCAGCCTCAGTACCTTGTTTACCTCTTGGTCCAGGGCCACCCTCACGTGTGTAGATCTCAACCCCACGAAGTCCCAACACTCCCTCACGTGATATCCTAGGCCCTTCAGCCTAGAGTTCAGGGAGGTGGAGTTCATGGGGGTCTCCACCAACAAGAAGGGCGCAGAGGACCTGTAGACCTTGACCTCGCTGAGGTTGACCTGATCCAGCAGATCCCTCACCTTCTCCCTCGAGCTGTTCAGGAACGACCTGATCTCCTTAGGGTCAGCGTTGCTGAAGACGTAGTAAGCCAACCCGTTAACCCTCCACGGGGGAGCCCTCCTCTCAAGCTTGAGGCTATCTGACCCCAAGGTGAACCCTATTCTCAAACCTGGGATTGAGAAGCTCTTTGTGAACGACGTGAGGATCAGAAGCCTTGGGAACTCGGTGAGGTACCTGACGAATGAGGTCACGGGGCTTATGTCGGCGAAGGACTGGTCGAGCACCAGTCTTCCTCCATCCTGGAGGAACCCCACCACTGTCTCCTCGTCGAGTGGGGCACCGGTGGGGTTGTTGGGATGGCTAGTCACCACCGCCCTACCGTACAGAGGATACCTGAACCTGTCCCTCTCTTCCTGGGCCAAGTAAATTGAACCTCTGGGGTACTCGGAGTAGTTGGGTTCAGGAACCCAGTAATCTCCTTGAAGGAGGGATATGGCCTCGCTGGCTCCGTTGAACAAGCCCACCATCTCCGGGCTCAGGTCGTACACCTCAGCTATGACACTCCTCAACGGTCGGTAATCGTCCGGATAATATGTATAAACCTTGAGTCTGAGGGCCTCCTCCAGGAGTTCCTCCACAAACCTTGGGACTCCCAAGGGGTTGAGGTTCACGCTGAGGTCCTTGACCTTAGGTGGTCTCCCGTCCCTCCAAGGAAGGCCTCCGTGCATCACAACCCCTTCTCTTGGAAATAGTTACTTATGACGTTCTTCTCGGCCCTCCTTATTATCTCCGAGAGGCTGGACACGCTCAACTCCAATTTCTCCGCCAGGGCCTTGGCGGAAATCCTCCTGGGAAATTCAAAGTATCCCGCCTCCAGGGCTATCCTCAATATCTGCTCCTGTCTCGCGGTGAGTACGTCTCCGCTCTTGTACTTGGTGACCTTCTTGACCTTGACCTCAACGTTCCCCTCGTGGAGCTCCTTGAGTAGCCTCCTGAGCTCCCCGTAGCCGTTCAGGATAACGGTCCACTCAGTATAGTCACTGTTCACTAGACCGTTCACAATAACGTACTTTGCGAGTATGCCCTCGGTTAAGCCCTTTACCCTGAGAGTCCCCAGGTACTTCGACTTCGAGACCCTGGTGAAGTTTCCCTCTAGGGCGCTCAGGATCCTGTCTTCCCCCCTTATTTCCACGAGTAGCCGTTGGGTTCCGTTCTCCGCCTTCACGTCCAGGATTGTCACCACACTTCCGTCATGTGGCTCTAAAGGCATTGCGGGTCTACCCTTGATCTGCAACACGACTCTGAGGATCATCAGGGTGAATATCAGTGTGAAGATTTAGCTCTTTGTTTCTATTTGTTACTGATCTCGTCCCCTCCGGGAAGGCGAGTGTTCCCTGAGTTGGGGGTTAACCCCTTTATGTGTGTTACTCGGTTGTGGTCTACTAGGGAGGAGAGGGGTCTCCTCACGTTGAAAAGCTAAGTGGGTGTATTTCATGAGGACGTTCAGGGCACCATTCAGGTGAAGTGTAGTTCGTGTAGTAGTTATTAGATTTCCCTTGATAACAGGACGTCAGTTAAGGGAAAATCAAATAACTACTATTCGTGTTGCGGGGGCAGTGAACTACCCCTCTAGTTCGTCTCTCGACTTATACGTTCCGTGAACGGAGTACTTGGGGTCGTTGTACTCCACGACCTACGACAGCTCATGTGTAGTCTTGGGCGTTTAACTCTATGATGTCCATCAGTGATGTCCATCAGTTTGTGGTAATACCAATCCTCCGGCATCGCTAGAGAGATCAATTCTAGCTCTAAGACCAGAGGAGGACATCTCAAGGAGATGGGATTCGAAGCCTAGACCCTTACAAAGTGTACCCCTCCCCACCTCCCAGAGGTGGGGTTTCGCGCCCTCTTTGAACCTTTTTACATCACGCTCAAAGGCTAAAACGTTACAGACAAATTTGTTAGGTTTAATTTTCATGGAATATAGAAACGTTTTATGTCCGTTTATTCTCGACTTTAACCGAGAGAAGACGATCTCTCACATCATCTAAGCTCTGCCCAAGAGGTGAGAGTGACGCGGATGTGACCCGCGTGAGCTTCAAGTCGAAGGAGTCCCACTACCCGCATACCTTAAATAAGTGGCTGATGGCTAAGTGTTTGCCCGTGGCGTATCCACACTCAACCATGATTGAAGACGAAATGAGTGAAATGAAGGTGCAAAGGACAAACTGGAGGTAACAACTTCGTCCTTGACGCAGGTCGTTTCATCAACTTTCATGATGCTGGGGCTAAGTAAGTTTTATATAGTTATGTTGAACTAATTTCATTGCCGCGGTAGTATAGCCCGGTCAAGCTCTGCGCCGAAAGTATGCGGGCCTTTCGAGCCCGTGACCCGGGTTCAAATCCCGGCCGCGGCACTAATTCTTCCTAAAATTGAAAGAGAACTACGTTCTCTATAAATATAAGGGATCTGCAACAGCGAAGGATATTTTTGCAACACTCTCACCATTTAATAATAGAATATGAGATTATGACAAAGATTGACATAAATAAACTCGATAGTGAGCAAAAAATCCGAATTTTGAAAAAAGTGACAGAGAAATATGGGCTAAGCTATGTTGCACAAAAGCTGGGCGTGGATCGGAGTACTCTATATAGGTATATTTCAGGTAAGGTAAAGAAAGTTCCAGATGGTGTGATAACTGTAGCTGCAGAAATGCTTAATTTAGAAGAACTAAGTGACGCACTTTACGGGTTTAAAACTGTAGACGTGGATCCAACTACTGCACTGAGCGTTATAATAAAGGCTTTGAGGGACGAAGGGTTCCGCAACTTCTTCCTGACGCTGCTTTACCAGTACATGGGGGACTACCTAAGGACTACTACTAGCACATACATAGTAAGTGAAGACGATGTTAAGAAGTTCGAGACATTGCTTAGTAACAAGTCAAAAAGCACTAAGGATATGCGCCTTAGGTACTTAAGGAAAGCCTTATTAGAATTAGGCTATGAGCTTTCACCTGACGGAATTAGGGAAGTAGTAGCAGAGGCAGAAACACCAAATATTGGAAGGCATATGGCTAACTCCTTAAAACTGTTTATAAAGATAATTGTCAGGGAGAAGAACCCAGCGCTGGCCCACTTGCTCTACTCCTCGTTCACTGTGCCTAAGGGCAAGTACAAGCACAGGCCGGAGAACCTCAGCGTTGAGGCGTTGAAGAAGGTGTTCGAAGCGATAGAGCACCCAGGCGCCAAAGCGTACTTTCTGCTGCTGTGTGAAACAGGGCTCAGGACCGGGGAAGTCTACAGCATAACGATGAACCAGTTGGATCTAGAGCATAGAATAATCAAGTTAATGAAAGAAAACGAGACTAAAAGGGCGTACATTACTTTCATGCACCCCGAGACCGCTAATTGGCTCAGAGAAGTCTACCTACCTTACAGGGCGGAGTTCATA
>OGCG01001524.1_pt1 | contig 11268 bp, 19 predicted proteins | sample 1570061 | NCBI WGS metagenome assembly OGCG01 (sample SAMN06268698, study PRJEB24515) | hot springs metagenome | isolation source: Joseph's Coat, Yellowstone National Park, Washington, USA | place: USA:Joseph's Coat, Yellowstone National Park, Washington, USA
TTTTATACACCTTTTTTGTTTTGTTTTTTTTATACCCCTTTTTGACCCCACAAAAACTAATTTTTATTTTCTGGTATTACTGGAAAGTAACGCATGATTCATTTCAATAGTGACGGTATACACCTCTATATAATCAGACGTTTAATTTTGAACCTTTTTTGAACTATACGTCTGATTAGTAATTTTGGATTTGAAAGTGAAAAAATAAACATGAAATACCCATCAAAAGTATTATGGGTATTACTAGTAACGGTATATACCTTCTTTTCCATCAATAACAATTATTTTTTATGACACATAATAAAGTTGATATGAGGAGTGTTGTTGATAAGTTTCACGTAACTGGTGCTTTATATAGAAATGGTGATGGGTGTTTTGAAATTGATAAGGTGATAGATAAATGTTTACAAAATGTTGATGTTAAATGTGAAGGTATGGTTAGTAAACGAGAATTATATAATAAACGTAGTTCATTATATAAATTCAATACAGTAAGTATAAACCCCTCCTATATTTTACCTTACTTGGAGAGTGTGAAGGAAAACAAGTTTTGCATAGGTCGTATTGGTTTAATATGTGTTATTTTTAATGATGAAGTAAAGGTTTTTGTACCATGTTATTAATCGTTAGTTTTCATGCCTTTTAGTATTTTTAACATAATGTCTGCATACGGTAAATCAGTTAGTGAAATATAGTCACTGGAATAGAGGAATCTATAAACAAAACCATATGGAAACCTTGAACCGCTATATGGTTCTACTAATGACAGAATTTTTTGTACTAGCTGTTCAAAAATGTCTTTGTAAGTGGGACTTGGGAGTAGGAGATCCGATAATTTCTTTTCTGCTTGACCTACCATAAATGGGTTTTCTGGATATATTTGTGATATATCGAAACGCTTTGAAAATTCACTACGTAGGTCACCATATGTAAATACTGGTTTTGCATTTTCATAGAATTCGTGATAAAGTGAGGCTACCCATGGGTCTTTTATTTTACTTTTTAACGTTTTTGTTAAATAAAAGAAGAATGTTAAATAAAGTGTGTTTGGAGTGTTGCAAATTACTAGATTTTCACCGTAACATGTCATACCACCTGCTTTGTAATACAATGTCCCTGGTACTGTAAATGCAACTGCTATATAGTTTTGTATATATGGTATTTCGTTTATGTTAACTGGGTGTTGTGTTTCTTGTGGAACAGAAATGAAAGGAGTTACAAAAAGCTCTATCGGTTCTATTTCACTTGGTATGTTATCAGGAAGGTATACACTTTCTGTATTTTGTAGTACTCCATCAAAACCCTTTAAATTGTAAATAAGTGAATCTACGTTGTGTTTACGAAGATATTCAATATCTATTTTCATTTTTTACTACCATTATTTTTCATATATTTTATTGCCAATTTATCGAACTTTTCTCTGTATTTTTCTGCACTTTGCAATATTATTTTTACAGGTGGTTCTTTAAACTTTGGGGTATCTAATTCGTCGTATGGTTTTCGTTCAAATTCTTTGGGGTAATAAGATAATACTCTTGTTATTAATTCGACAAAATCTGCTTTATTTTTTTCATAAATTTTTACTAAATTTGTTCTATATACTCTTCCATTAACTTCATATGGATACCCTAATTTTTCGTCATATGTGTGTGCAATGAATTGTAAAAGTGAAGTATAGGGAACTTTTTTGCCTTCCATTTTTCTAAAGATATATGTTTCTCCATTTATTGGATCACTGGAAAAAGAAGGACATTCTTGTAATAAATGGTTATAGGCATTGTCATACTCATATGGATGGTCTGGGTTTAAGAAAACAAAAGTGTTTTTGTTTACTACTAAAAAGTGTGTGCAGTCTATAGTGTCTATCATATGTTATTTATTATTTGTTGTTAAAAATGTCTATCTTTTTATTGCAAAAGAATTAAAAGTAAATAAAACGTTGTAAATTAGATATTAATAAGCCAAATTAATGAAATAACAGATACTGCAAATACTGTTAATGCTATTCTCATTATTATATCGTCAAATACTCTATCCGCATCGTCAAAATTTTCTCCTTCATATTGTATCGTATTAAAAAATTTTACTCTGTATCGTTTCCAACAAGTTTTCCAATAGTCATCGCATTCCCGTAAAACATATCTTGTACATTCTTTTCGTTTAAAATCTGTACATATATTTTCTTTATTTTGTTTTCTTTTAATGCCTTCAATAGTTAAAAATAAACCGCCTTTTATCTTTTTCCAATTCATAATAATTTGTTATGTGCATCTAGTATATAAATTTTTTTATGTTAAAACCTATAAAAATATAAAATTTTTATTATATAAGTTTCTTTTATTACTAGATAGTTTAAATTAGATATTTTACATCTTCTGGAAGGCAACCTCTTTCTATTAATTCCATTATGAATGCTTTGTTATTTGGTAATCTACCGTCTGAAAACATTCCAAGGTACTTGTATTCTTCTTTCATGTCACATACTTCAGGTACATTGTATTTTTCCAACAGTGATTCAACAACGTTTTTATTCTTTCTTATTGCACTTTTGTCTAATTTGTTTCTATGATGTTTCATAACATTTTCATTCTCATTTTCATCCTCATTTTCTATTTCATTTCTTCTATTCATTGGTGTCATGAAAGTTTTTCCTATTTCATCTTCTATACTATTAGATAATTCGTTTGCAGGTGTTTTCAATTTCTGCATTGAAGATAATAAATCACAAGCGTTTTTGTAACCTTCATCACATAATATTTTTAACTGATTGGGTGTTATCATACTTGTTTTACAGTTAGTTTTTAAAAACCTATGGTAACATTACAGCAGGTAGTACACCTGCCATAGTACCTGCTAGTGCATATGTTACATTTCTTCTTTTAATGTCGTCTACGTAGATAAAAAGAAACCCGAATATAATTAACGCTACTACGAATACGATGAAGTAAATATCTGTATTTGTCATTTTAATCACAATTTTATTATTAATTTTTGTAAAACGTTTGATATATCAATTAGTAATTTATCTAATTTCTCTACAAAAGCACCGAAGATAGAGTTGCTTACTATTGGTGCAACGTAATATCCCATGTTAATCATAGGATATTTTGATGAAAATGTGAAGAGAGCTGTGGTTACTATATCTGGGTTAGGAGTTTGTGGTTCTCTTGTACCTACTTCCAAAGAGTATTCTATTGGTAGTAGTTCATTATATGCTACGAAAAACATCTGGAATTCTGCAGTTTGTAGAACTATTGGTGTTATTATTAATTGATAAGAGGTCGTGTTTGCGAATCCGTATTCATTAATTGAATATGTTTGATTTGGTTGTAATTCAAAAACGAAAGCTGGTGTTATACCGTTTCCGTTTGTTATCATCGATATATATGTAGTAGCTTTTGTTGTACTGCCATATAATGGTACACCTAATTCTAGATAATTTGAAAAACCGAATGCACCACCGAAGTAATAACCTATTGTTTGTTTATCATATGAGTAATAACGTAGTAATGATACATATTGTATTGCATTGGTTTTATTGACTAACGTGTATGTAGCGTAACCAGGGTATTTTGACACTGTTAAAACAACACCATCATTTGACGTTGTGGATACTACTGGTTGTGAAGTTGTGTTTGGAGCAATAAAAGAAATTCTGTCCATATTATTTGTATTGTAGACGTTTAAATATGTGTAATCTTTTAAACCTTTACTATAAATGGTTTGGTGGATATGGATATAATTTATATATTACTAATAATATTAATTGTTATAATATTAGTTGCAGTGTTATCATATTACATGAAAAGGAGGAATGAACAAAACCAGTTGTCCCGTATACAAGAAGGTGTGAGAAGGATATTCGGCGAGTAACCACGGTGTAACAATGTGGTAAAAGTAACTTTAACGATGTGCGAGTACAATGAACCAAAAGCAACGTTTAAGACGTCTTTGAAATCGCTGGTGAATCAACCTTATGATGAATTTATTATAGCTACATGTAGCAAACTGCCTATAGACGTTAATTATGATATTTGCTGGGAAACGAAGGATGGAAGTGTTGTTTGCAGTGGTAATAAAAATAAAATAAAAACAGTTTGTACTACACTGGGTAAGTTACACGCTAGAAACGTAATAAATGATATGGCTACTGGTGATATAATAATAGCTACAGACTCTGATACTGTTTACCCAAGAGATTTTATAGAGAGTATAGTGAAGTACTTTAATAATGAAAGGGTAGTAGCTGTAGAGACAGTCGGTGATATACCTTTACGAGGTATACCATCCATCATATCGTCTAGGGTTAGACTATCTGGTAGGGGTTCTGCATTTAGAAAGAAAGTTTGGGAAATGATATCTCATTTTGATGAGAATGTGGATAGGACAGACCCCTTGATAATGATGCAGGAGGAAGAATTATTGTTTTACGAACGTTTGGCAACATTTGGCAAAGTTGTTTTCTCTAACATTGTAACACACTCTATTTGTGAGCCAGTAAAGAAAAAACGTGGATTACGAGTTTCCGCACTTAAATAATAATTTTTTTATTTTTTACTTTTTCTTTTTGTGTTGCAACTTTTTCTATATTATCTAATTGTATTTCTGTTATTTGTTTCGCATAATGTATACCATTATGTTCATACATTACACCATCAATTTGCATTTTTTGACATTGACCAATAGTTATTTCACCCTTTTTTATGCACAGAATTTTTATCTCATTTTTTATTTCTCTGCATTCTGGTAAATTTTCTGCATTCCATAAAGATTTTATAACGTCACCTTCGTAGATGCAATTGTGTTTGTGTGGTAGTTTAAACGATTTGTTTTGCATACTTTACAATATGGAATAAAGTATAAAAGATTGATGTGGTTTTAAGTCTGCATGATAAAATTTATATGATAGAATTTATATTGTATATGATTGCTTTTGCGTTGATTTTAGTTACACTAGGTGTTTACATGTATCTTTTTTACATAGGTTTTAGAGGATTGGGTTAGATACCTTTTAAATCTTTTTTGTAAATAGTTCATGAATACATATACTGTTTTGAAATACACGTATAAGGCATTTATTGTCGTCGCATTGTTAATTATAATAATGTTATTATACGAGGTGTCTAAACGTGTCTAACACTTTAAAGATAATATTACTAGTATTTATTATAATAGTAGTTGTATTGATATTATGGTATTACCTATTAGCACCTTCATCTAGTGTACAATCAATAAATGTTTCATCGCCCGAGTTACCAACACTATATGTGTCGCAATATTCTACACTTGCTTCTCTGCAAGGTCAAACAGTCTATGTACCATATTACTACATTGATCCCGACAATAACATATACTTCGTAGTCAATGCTAATGGCAATTTGGTTGGTTATATTTCTAATGCTACTCCATATGTTAATTTGCCCCCTGCACCATTATACATGGTCGTAGCTTTAAATAGTGTTCAATAAATATGGTGATCAGAAATGAATTATGGATATGGTTATGGATATGGTTTACCTGAAGAGTTGGAATTAACTCTTCATCTATTGTTAGAAGTAATTTATGCTAACAGAAAGATTTTACAACAACTATTTTTCGCCATACAGGCTAATAATTATGCATTAGTGTCGTCTATATTGTCTACTTTATCACTAGATTTGCAAACGTATAGAATAATAACATATCTAATGAATTATATGACTGGGTTATTGCAATTCAATGTGAAAGCAGTACAAAACATAATACCACAGCCAGTTGCACAAGCTTTTAACAAGTATGGAATAAAGAACGTAATAGTGGATTACGTGGGGTAACGAGTTGGATTCAATAGTTAAAGTTATTATCGTTTTTTTAGTTGCAATTGTGATTATATTTATTGTGTTATACTATGTAATGAACATGAGTGCTAATACACAAGGGTTGACTACGAATTCTTGATTTATACACTTTAACCCATAAATTTATAAAGTTGTTTTTACAAATGTAATTGGGATGACCGCTGTTGGTGTGACGTAGCTTGTCTAACTAACGCGGGTACCTCTATGTGGGTGTGACGTAGCTGTCACCCCCACATGGTAGTAGAAGAATTATTTTTTGTATATGTGTTAATAATCACTAATTTGTATAGTGTATATATTTAAAATGTTTAACGTATAAACTTTTATTATGGCACCAAAGTTTTGTTCGTTGCAAGAATTATTTGTATCTAAATACTCTTCTTTGGCTTCTCTAAAAGGGCAAGTAGTCTATGTACCATATTACTATGTTGATAATGAAAATAATATATATTTCGTAGTTAAATCTAATAAAACAATAGGTTACATTACTAAAGCTGGTTCATATTGTTATTTAACATCTGCACCGTTTTATATGTACATAGATGTAATTGATGATGAAGAAAATAATGATGAAGAAAATAATGTTAAGAAAAAAATGATTTATTCATATGGTTATGGATACGGTTATGGATACGGTTTGCCTACAAAGGCGGAATTAACTCTTGACCTATTATTAGAGGCAATTCATGAAATTAGAAAACCATTAAAAGAACTGTTTTTTGCTATACGCGGTAATAATTATAAACTTATATCATCTATATTATCTACTTTATCATTAGATATTTATGCATATTCATTAATAATATATCTAATTAATAATATAACTGATTTATTGCAATTCAATGTGGAGTTAGTACGTGACATATTACCAAAACCAGTTATAGAAGCTTTTAATAAACATAGAGTAAAGGATGTTGTTTTGGATTATGTATGGTGAACTACTCTGTCAATATACATTGTGGTAGTTCACAGATAGTAATGTTTAAATACTTCTTTGTTCTATTTTATATCAGTGATGTTAATGATGCTCTTCTACAGCTTGACCGAGGGTTACATGATACTGTTAGAGGAGCAACTATTATCTTTTACCAAGGGAGACGGTATTATCTCCCTTAAAGGAACTAGACATGATGAAAGTCCCCATTTCAAATGGGAGTGGTTCTCTGATCCACTTGACTGCTCACCAAATGAGAGATGTAAACCCGAATCAATGGTGGGAACAATGAACCACATGGAAGAGAACCCTCGTCTCGTCAATGTGGGGAGAAAGTCAGCAAAATGTTTTTAATATTGAAGGTATAAACCTCTATTATGGCATCAAAGTTGTATTCATATGCATTAAAGTTTTACTATGGAAGAGACGTTAATATACCTAGAAACATGGAAGGAAGACTCGAAATTTTGAGACAAATAGTGTTAGGCTATAAGGGTTCATATGGAAAGTTGTCTTCTAAACGGTTAAGACATATTGTAAATTATTTTGTTGATAACTATGTTAAAATTAAAGAGTTGTATGATGATGGATCATGCAAGGTTTGTGGTTACACAGGTGATGATTTGTTTTATCATATTTCAAACCATATTTTCAATGTGTAATTAAAATCAATACAATAACAATGTGACTTTTTAACCTATACCTATAAAATTATTATGGTATTCAGTACAATAGTTTTATCTATAATTGTTATAATATTAGCAGTTATCGCAGTTTTAGTATACTATCCTATAAAAGAGCAAAGTGAAAATATAAAACATGGTTGGGTATTTTTGAATACTACTCAAACTAGTGTAATACCATTAGATTCTGCAATTTTCAATACAATTATTACTCCATTAAACGCTTCAAAACAAATGCCATGTGTTGGAGAAATATATGGTTTATTTACTCCTTCTACAACTGATAAAATACACATAATTTCGTTTAACACTACAAGTACTACATTGCTATTTTCCAATTCATCTTTAAAGTATAATTTTCCATACTTATATAGTAATATGACAAATTGTCTTCTAACTCTTGAAGAATACATTCAATAATTTCAATGGTTTTAAAAATGATATCTTATATTACATTAATAATATATTTTGTTTTATTTATTGCGGTGTTTGGATACTTGTTTTATTATACACATTATAAATTAGAAAGTTAATTTTTATTCGCAATTTAATGTTAATATTCCATGGTTAACTTTTGCACTTTTAGGCTTACAGTTATTTAAAGCTATTTTGTGAATCCCTCTTTTGTCTATTACTTCTGTAACGTTGTTAGGGTAAGCTACAATTTTTGTTATATCAATAAATCCATCACATACTAGGATTTTTCTACTATTAAAAAAATCACAATAAATTTTTTCATTGTTCATCTTTGTTCACTTCTTTCTTCTCCATACAACTTTATAACTTCACATGATTGTGAAATCACACTTCTTACACGATCTGCTATAGATGGATAATCTGGTTTTACTTCAATTATTTTGCAATGTTCTGGTAAGTATTTAGAAATATCCTTGATTGCACTATCTGGGAATACTAAATCAGTTACAATATATAATGGTTCTTTGTAATGTTTTTCTCTATAGTATTCCAACATTTTTATTGGGTTTGTGGAATCGCTTGTTCTTTCTATCATTATTCCTGTTTCGCCATCATAGGTAACTCTGTCGTTCCATAATATTAGTCTTATTTTCTTTTTATTTTTTAGAGCATATAATATTTCATTAACAACTTTTTCATTCATAGAAGACGAAACGTCAACTGCAATTATCACTTTTTTATACGATTTAACTATTTTGCCTGGCATATCATCGTTGAAACGATGTATTTTCGACCATGTGGAACTTACTTTGTCTGCAGTATCTCGTAGATGTTGTAATTCTATTGGTAATTCTTTATGTTCTTTTATTTTTATCTGTGGTGTTTTAACTATTTTTACACCGCCGTGTATTGGTATACTTATGTCTTTATCGTATACCACGTATTCGTAAACTTCCTCTGCTGTCATATAGTTTATTGGAATAGATGGGTTTGAGACTAGGTTTGGGTTATTTTCTATTGTTAGAAAATCTTTTGATAGTTTAATTCCATGTTTTTGCATAATGTTATTCACTACAAGATCACATGCTATATTCCATTTCAACGGTTTAACATCTTTTATTAAATTACCTCTCTTTCCGTGTTGTAATAACATGTGTAATAATTCATGTATAACAACGTTTGCAACATACTCTGTACTACGTTTTTTTAAATTTTCGTCAAGTACTATATAGTTGTCTACGTTGTAAGCGTCAAAGTTAGGTGGTAGTTCTTTGAATACAATTTGTGCAGAATATATATAATATGTAAATTCTGGGAAATAAAAAGAAATGTAGTGTTTTAAATCATGGATGTTCATGATATATTTACCATGTAACCAAAAAAGTCATTGTTGCAATGCCATGTTATATACCTGCATCATTGTAGACATTACCTTTTGTAATCCATTACTTATTTTATCCATGTCTGTATTGTTTTTGAATGTTACCTTTATTTTGAAATGAACTTTGTTTTGTACCACGGCATCCTTTGCTACTTTGTACTGTACATTTTCCTTTTGTGTAAAAACGTATTGTATTAGATTTTTGAACTTTTCATCACGTAGTTTTGGTAACATGAATCCTAATGAACCCATAGCCGATGACACTATGTCTTTCACCGTAGATGGCATATCGTTTATTTCAACTGGTTTATCTTGTCCTTCATTTTTATTTTTGATTAAACCAGATACATTGCCTATTAGGTTTTCTAATGATTCTTTTACCTTGTCAGCGTCAGTGGTTTCAACGCCTATGTCTACAATTGCAAATTTATCCTTTTCATTAATTGCAATATCAAGGTTTTCCTCTTTCAATGGTTTTGAATAAGTTGCTATATCATTTAAAATTTGCATGTTCTTCTGCTCTAATATGATACCAATTGCCTTATCAAATAATTTTTTCATATCTGTTTCAGACATGATTATCTATTTTACTTGTTGATTGTCACATTATAAATATATCTTATTTTTCATTAGATTAGTATTGATAGTTAATTCATAAAAACTTTTAATAAATCCTGTTTATAATATTTATTATGGTTTTATATTCGTCTTATATTCGTTTCAATAAACTTCCAAACGAGATATTCTTTTTAAAACTAGAATATGATGGAGGAGATATTACTTTTGCTATAAATAAAATTGGTTACAAATTAAGTGTAGACGATTATGAACTGGGTAAATTTTCACTAGTTAATAAAAACATTAATAATTCTAATTTTTCAAAGCAAATTATGGAAGATTTAAATGAATTTGGCAATTCTTTTGAATTAGAGTATATAAAAGCTTTTTCGGAGATAAAAATCAATGGTAAAACAATAAAAGTAGATAATAACCAAATAATGAAAATAATGGAGAAACTTTTTCAAATAACGCTTTCTTATGTCAAAAATGATTTCTTGCCTTATAAGTTTCCGTTAAATTTTAATAGAATCGACATATATTATCAATATGAATTTAAGAATCCTAGATTAAATGGGTATTTTGCATATACACCACAGTACATTTATACCGTTTCACATAATTTTGTTGATTCATTTAAAATTCTTAAAGTGAAGAGTGATGGTGAGGCAGAAGAACTTTTTAGAATTGAAACTGGTATATATAAATATTCTAAAAGTATTTTATATAAGGTAGTAAATTTGGTTTTACAGTCAGGAATAAAGACAAATGACTATGAAATTGAAATTGCAGGAAAAGATGTAGTCATCAATAATAAAAAGGTTAATGTTCAAAGTAAGGCAGTTGATGATGTTACCAACTCTATAAAAAACCAAATTGAATATATTGTTAATAACATAAAAAATAAATTAAATGCTTTATCGTAAACTCTATTATTTTTAATATTTAATTGTATAACTTATTGATGGGAGTACACGGGGATACGCGTACGATGATCAAACATATAAATATATCAAAAATTTTTTATACTACAGCTAATTACTATATATAGAACAAAAATGAGTCATTTGGATATATTTTTAATATTCCTGGAGTTAATAAGTTTGTTAAATCTCTATGCTGTATTTGAAACATACGATAAGAAAAAGAAGTTTTTATCGTTGATTCACACGGTTGTTTGGAGTACTTTTAACATACCTTTTATTTTGTATGGTATGTATTCATTCATATATAATTACAATGTATATTTCACTTTTAATGATGTAGTGTTTTATGTTGTTGCTAATCTGTTTGTAATTAGTTTATTTTTTAGAGTTAGTACAAAAAAAGAAGTTACGAATTAATTTCTTTTTCAAAGTTAAGAACTCTTTTTTCTTCTATGCTTCCTCTTATATACAGGTTGTATAAGATGGATTTTTTGTTCCCATTCATTCTTAAAATTCTTCCCACTCGTTGTAT
>OGCG01001525.1_pt1 | contig 11263 bp, 10 predicted proteins | sample 1570061 | NCBI WGS metagenome assembly OGCG01 (sample SAMN06268698, study PRJEB24515) | hot springs metagenome | isolation source: Joseph's Coat, Yellowstone National Park, Washington, USA | place: USA:Joseph's Coat, Yellowstone National Park, Washington, USA
CCATGGCCGCGAACTCCGTCAGGGCCAGGAGATACGAGGATCTGAAGATAATCTTCTTCGGCCCGAGCGAGGAGTACCTCGGCGAGCTGCGCGGGCAGGACGCCGAGAACCTGAGGATGCTCGTGGACTCCGGCGCGGTCGACTCGGCGTGCGTCTCGGTGGCGGAGAAATTCGGCGTGAAGGAGAAGCTCGCGGAGCTCGGGCTCAAGCTGTATCCGGCCGGCGAGGCGCTCTCCAAATACGTCAACGCCGGCTATCAGGTGATATCGTTCTGAGCGGGCCGCGCAGGATCTACGTGCTGGGCTGCGCCGGCGCGTCCAGGGATGAGCTGAGGTCCAGGGCGCTGGCCGCCGGGCTCAGGGTCATCGACGTCAGGCTGGATTATGACCACGCGGAGGTGGACGTGGAGGGGGAAGGATGCGCGGACTGGGGCTGCGCCGTGCTGGACGTCGTCGACGTCGAGACGATCGAGGGCGCTGGCGATCCCCTGAGGAGGGGGCTCGAGCTGATGTCAATGGGGAGGTTCTGGGAGGCGCACGAGGTGCTGGAGTCGCTGTGGCGCGGCACGCCGGGGCTCGCGGGGGGATCGCTGGGATTTCTGGTGAAGTGCTGCGCCGCGGCCGTCCATGCCCAGAGGGGCCGCATGGAATCGGCGAGGGAGATCGCGAGGAGGTCTATGGCCGCCCCTGTTGACGAGCGCTACCTGGGTGGCCTCCTAGCGGACCTCCGGAGGGAGTGCGGCGCGCCCGATCGCGATCTGGGCCGCGTCCTGAGGGAGTTCGCCCGCAGGGCGCTCGGAGCCCTGGCCGGGGAGAACTCCGGGAGGCCCGCGGCCAACTGAACTGCAACCGAATTGCCGAATGACTAACATAACACATGCATATTCATCCATTATGCAATAATCAGCGCTCACAGGTAACACATTTGGCCATAAATATAATATACCACCTCGGCCTACTTCCATCGAGTTGGAATCCGGACGTGCGCGGGACTCCGGCGCCCTCGTGGTGCCGGTGTCCTGGATGGCCCCCGGAAGGGACCTGGTCGCGCTCGAGGCGGACGTGGCCGCCGGATACCTCGGGGTGCTCTACGACGGCCTGAGGAAGGCCGGCTTCCGCGTCCTCGGCTTGATGTGCTCAGGGGAGGGCCCGAGCCTGAGGTGCGTCGGGATCCTGGACGTCACGGGATCGGCGGCTGATCCGCGGGAGGTCGCCTCGAGGCTGTCGGCCATGGAGGGCCTCGCCTCGGTTAGGGTAATCGGGAGCCCGGCTAGGGGGTTCGCGGCCGCGGGCGGCCACATACTCGAGGCGGGCGGCGCCAGGTCCGTCGTGATGACGTCCCGCGCGCTCTTGGGGCTGTTCCTCGGGGCCCGGGAGTACATGGGGGACCCCGCGGGATCCGCCTTCGCCTACTACGCCGGCATGTTCTCGGGCCGCCAGGCGGCGGCCGAGCTCTCAGGCGCGCTGGGGCCGGGGCCGGCGCTTGGCGCGCACCTCAGGATCCTCGAGTCCCACGGGTACGCGTCGCGCATCGAACTCCTGGGGAGCGCCGACGGGTCTCACTACAGGATAGAGGTACGCGACCTCGTGGAGTGCGACCTCCTGAGGGGCAGGAGGAGGGGGAGGACATCCCACTGGTTCCGCGGGGTCCTGGCCGGATTCCTCTCGGGGCTCGAGGGTGGGGAGTGGGACGTCGAGGAGGTGGAGTGCGTCAACGATGGGTCCGACAGGTGCGCCTTCGAGGCGAGGAGGGCCGGGCATCCACCTCCCAGCGACGTTAATAGGGGCCCGGCGGGGCCGCGACCCCGTGGAGGCCTCCATATACACGGACGGCGCGTCGCGGGGCAACCCCGGCCCCTGCGCCTACGGATTCCTGATAATCAGCGGCGGCAGGGTGCTCGCCCGCCGCAGCGAGCGCCTGGGGAGGTGCACGAACAACGAGGCCGAGTACGTGGCCGTGATCAGGGCGATGGAGGAGGCCCTCAGGCTCGGCATCCGGAGGATCCGCCTGCACTCGGACAGCAGGCTGGTGATCAGCCAGCTCTCGGGGTCATGGCGCGCCAGGGATCCCAGGATGAGGGGGCTGCTCTCCCGCGCGAGGGAGCTGTCCTCGAGGTTCGAGGGCGTCGAGCTCGTGAACGTGCCCAGGGAGGACCCGTTCATCAGGATCGTGGACGGCATGTGCAACGAGGCGCTGGACTCCGCCGGGCGCCCCCGGCGCCGCGGATGACTCGTGTAAATTTATCATATGCGTGCGGCGCAACGATATAAATATCTTCAAGGCGAATGCCCGCGTGGCTTCCCTCGGAATATGTCCATACTGTGGGCTGGCCTGCAGGCTGCGCTTCGAGGTCCGCGGGGGGCGCGCTTCGTCCACGGGGCCCGATCCATCGGACCCGGTCAGCGGCGGGTCGCCGTGCATAAGGGGCCTCAGCGTGCACGAGGCCATGTACCGGGGGAGGCTCATGGCGCCGATCGTCAGGGGCGGGAAGCGCGGCCGTCCTAGGACGGTGGGCTGGAGGGAGGCTCTGGAGATCGTGGCGCGCGAGCTGGCGGGATCCGATCCCGAGGGGGTGCACTTCGCGATCTCGGGGAGGGTGACCAACGAGGACGCCCTGGCCCTGGTGAGGACCGCCCTGGCCATCGTGGGGACGCCGAACGTGGACAACGCGAGCGCGAGGGTCTGCCACTCGTCCACCGTGGACGCGCTGAGGGAGATATACGGGGTTCCCGCGTCCACCGGGACCCTGGACGACATCGGGGAGCTGGACCTCCTGCTCCTGGCCGGCACGAACCCGGCCGTCGATTACCCCCCCATGTACTCCAGGATCTCCAGGGCCCGCGCCCGGGGGACGGCGGTCATCTACATGGGATCGGTCGCCGCGGAGACCTCCCGCGCGTCCGACCTCTCCCTGCTCGTGCGGCCGGGGGGAGAGGTGGCGGTCCTCAACTACATCGCCAGGGAGGTCATCGAGTCGCGCGCCTACGCTGATGGAGTCGAGCTAGTGGACGGATTCCGGGAGTACCGCGAGTGGGTCATGGGTTACGACCTCACGAGGGCCGCGGATGCGCTCATGGGATCCCCCGGGGAACTGCGCCGGGCAGCGGAGCTCGTCGCGGGCTCCGCGCGCATGGGCGTCGCCAGCGGCATGGGCCTCGCGCACGGTCCCGGGGGCTGCGCGGCCCTGAGGTCCCTCTACGACCTGGCCCTGCTGAAGGGCGCGAGGGTCCTCACCATGAGGGGGCTCGTGAACGTCCAGGGCGTGGGCGACATGGGCGCCTGCCCGGGGCTGCGCTGCTGGGACGATGCCTCGCGGTCGAGGGCGGAGGGGCGCTGGGGCCCGATCCCGGGCGGCGGCATCACGTTCACCGACGCGCTTCTCGGGGGAAGCCCCGAGGTCATCCTCATGACCGACATGAATCCGGTGCACAGCATGCCGAGCCCCCGGGCGGTGGAGCGGGCGCTTGAGAACTCGTTCGTCGTCTGCATGTGCAGCTACCCCAACGAGACGACGGAGCTGGCGGACGTCCTGCTCCCCACACCGCTGATGCCGGAGAGGGAGGGCACCGTGACCAACGGAGAGAGGAGGGTGAGGCCGGTGAGGCCGGCCGCGCCTCCCCCGGGCTCCCAGCTCCAGGAGTGGAGGATAGCGTCCGAGCTGGCGAGGATCCTAGGGCGCGAGCTGGGCTACTCGTCCGCGATGGACGTGACCCGCGAGATAGTAGAGCTCGTCCCGGGGTACCGCTCCGTGGACCCCGGAGCGCTGGCCTCCGGCCTCGATCAGTGGGCCCAGAAGGGGCCGATCAGCCCCAGGTTCGCGCTGGCAACAGATCCGGGCCCCGTCGACGTGCCGCCCGGCAGCTGGCTGCTGGTGGACCTCCGGAGCCCCCATCACTTCCTGGGGGGCGAGGTCACCTGGAGGGTGAGGTCGCTCGCGAGGGCCTCGGGGGGGCCCGCTGTGCTCATGAATCCCGCGGACCTGGAGGAGCTCGGGATCGAGGGCCTCAGGGTCAGGGTCTGCAGCGACGCGGGGTGCTTGGAGGCGCCGGCCAGGGGGAGCGCGGTGATTCCCAGGGGGTTCATCGGATATCATCTGAGCAACAGGAGGGCCCGCTACAATGACCTGGTGCCGCCGGAGCTCTCGGGGTGTTCCAGGACGCCGAGGTACAAGTTCATACCAGTGAGGGTCTACCTCGGGGACGCGCAGCTGGTCCCGCCGTCCGCCGAAATCGGCGCGGCCCCTCGCGCCGAAATCGGCGCCGATTCCCTTTAAATTCTCGTGCCAACTTTGCGCGCACATATAAAAAATTTTTAAATAAAGCGATTTGGCGTCCGAATGCGTGGATAGGGGGTCTCCCTCGTGGAGGGGCAAGGTGAAGGACATCTACGACATGGGGGACCGCCTGCTCATCGTCTTCACGGACAGGATATCAGCGTTCGACGAGGTCCTGCCGGATCCCATACCCGGGAAGGGCGTCGCGCTCAGCGAGATGTCGGTCCTCCTGCTGGGCATGAGCAGGGGCGTGTACCCGAACCACCTGCTGAGGAGGGTCGACGAGCGCTCCGTGGAGGTCGTGAAGGCATCGAGGATAGACTTGGAGTTCATAGTCAGGGGCTACCTCTACGGCTCCGCGTGGCGCGCCTACTCGAGGGGGAGGACGACCATCTCGGGCGTCGAGCTGCCGCCCGGCCTGAGGATGGCCGACGAGCTGCCGGAGCCCGTGCTGACTCCCACGACCAAGAGCCAAGTCGGGCATGACGAGGAGATAAGCGCCCGGGACGCAGTATCGTCCGGGCTCCTGACATGGGATGAGTGGAGGGAGCTGGAGGAGGCGAGCCTCAGGCTCTACGATTTCTACCGCCGCGTGGCGTCCTCGAGGGGGCTTATACTCGCGGACGCGAAGTTCGAGTTCGGCAGGACGCGGGACGGGCTGATCCAGATAGACGAGCCGCCCACGCACGATTCGGCGCGCATATGGCCGTCCGAGTACTACGAGCCCGGGAAGCGGCAGGAGGATCACTGCCTGGACAAGGAGTTCCTGAGGGCCTACCTCAGGGAGGTCGGCTGCGTGAGGTGCGGGCTCCCCGGAGTCGTGGTGGACCAGGTGGCCAGAAGGGCGATGGGGGCGTACAGGGTCATGGCCGGCGCCGCGCGCCCGGAGGACCTGGGGCTCCTGGGGCTTGACGAGGTGATGGAGGCTGCCAAGGGAGAGCTGCGGAGTGGTGGGAATATATAGGCGCGGGGGCGGAGTCATCAGCGACCTCTACTGGTCGCTCCTGAGCCTCAACCACCGGGGACAGCAGTCCCACGGGTTCGCCGTGCTTCGCGGGGGCGAGATCCTGAGGGCGGTCGACTTGGGGCCGCTCCCCGACTCGCGGCGGCCCGATCCGGGCGTGATGGACGGTGAGCTGGGCATAGGCCACGTCAGGTACGCGACCTCCGGGGGCAGCTCGGACGCCGAGCTGCTGGCGGACGCCCAGCCGGTGCTGGTGGAGGGCCACGGCAGGAGGCTCGCGATCGCCTACAACGGCAACCTCGCCAACGCGCTGGAGCTCAGGAGGGAGCTGGAGGCCTCGGGGGCGCGCCTGGGGACCGGATCGGACGCCGAGGTGCTCGCGCTCGAGATCCTGCGGGGCCTGGGCGCGGGAGGCCTCGAGGGCGCGCTGGCGCGCGCGTCCGGGACCGTCGACGGAGCCTACTCGATCGTCGGGCTGATCGACGATGGGACCCTCTTCGCCGCCAGGGATCCAAACGGGATAAAGCCGCTCTTCGCGGGCCGCATCGGGTCCGGCTTCGTGTTCGCGTCCGAGACCGTCGCGCTCGACATGATAGGCGCCGAGCCGGTGGGGCCCCTGGCCCCCGGGGAGCTGATTGTGGTGAGGGATGGGGCGATCTCCCGCTCGAGGTACGCGCCAGCCGCCCCGGAGCGCCTCTGCTCATTCGAGTACGCGTACTTCGCCAGGCCGGACTCGATCCTGGGCGGCAGGTACGTCTACGAGGTCAGGAGGGAGCTGGGGAGGAGGCTCGCGCGCCGCTATCCCGAGGTGGTGGCGCGCGTGGACGTCGTGTCCCCCGTGCCGGAGACGGCAGCCGACGCGGCGTACGGGTTCCACGAGGTCTCGGGGAAGCCCCTGGAGCCGCTCGTCTTCAAGCACAGGTTCGTCAGGGCCAGGGCGTTCATGTCCAGGGATGACGAGAGGCCCGAGCTCATAGCGAGGAAGTACAACGTGTCCAGGAGGGCCGCCGGCAGGAGGGTAGCCCTGATCGACGACAGCGTGGTCAGGGGCGACACCCTCAGGCACCTCGTGTCCTCGCTGAGGTCGGCCGGGGCCGCGGAGGTCCACGTGTTCTCGACCTTCCCCAGGATCTCGCACCCCTGCTTCTACGGCATAGACATGGCGACGTACGGCGAGCTGATCGGGTTCAACCGCGGCCCCGACGAGGTGGCGCGCAGGATAGGGGCCGACAGCGTCAACTACCAGGACCTGGACGACTTCCTGGAGGTAGTGGGGCGCGACTCCTGCGTCGCGTGCGTCACCGGACACTACCCCACCAGGCGCGCCTCCGCGCTGGCGGAGGCCGCCCTCAGGGCCCCCCACTTGAGGGGGAGGATAACGGAGGCGATGGGCTCTTGGGCGGGATCTTAGGTGTCTGCACGTTCGGCCAAGGGAGGGAGGTGTGGAGGGTGTCGCCGTTCCTCCGCTACGGTCTGATGGCGCTGCGCAACCGCGGCTCCCAGGGGGCGGCGATCGCCGTGTTCGACGGCTTCACGGTTGCCCGCGCCGAGGCGAGGGACCCGGAGGACCTCGAGGAGGGTCCCCCGGGCTACGTGGGCGTCGGCGCGGTCGCGTCGGGCGATGACTCCTGGTTCGAGGTCGGCGAGGTGGTCCTGGCCGGCGACGGCGCGCCCGAGATTGGATGGAGGAGGTTCGCCGACGAGGTCGCCGCGGCGCTCTCGTCCAGCGATCCCGCGCCGGCCCTCGCCGACGTCGTCGGCGGCGCGGGCGGCCACTACGCGTTCGTCGCCCTCTCCCGGGGCGGGACCCTGGCCGCTGGGAGGGACCCGGGCGGATCCCTGCCGCTCGAGGTCGGATCCATGGGGTTCGACATGGGCGCTGTCGCCTCGGAGTCGGCGGCGCTCGAGGTCATGGGATTCGAGCACGCGGGTCCCCTCCGCCCCGGGGAGGTGATCGTCATGGATCCGCTGGAGGTCTCGAGGGCGAGCGCCGATCCCCGCGAGGGCTCGCGCTGCTCCTTCGAGTACGTGTACAACGCCAGGCACGACTCCGTGATCGACGGCGTGAGCGTCTACGCGGTCAGGGAGAGGATCGGCGAGCTGCTGGCCGAGGAGGCGCCAGCCGATGCGGACGTCGTCATAGGCGTGCCCGAGACTTCCCTCCCGGTGGCGATCGGTTACTCGAGGAGGTCCGGGATACCCCTGGCGCTGGGCTTCGTCTCCAGCGTCGGCAGGCTGAGGACGGCGGGGCTCCGGACGGCGCTCGAGAGGGTGGCCGGGGTCCAGCTGAAGCTCAACGTGATAGAATCCGCGGTCGACGGGAGGGACGTGGTCCTCGTCGACGACAGCGTGGTCAGGGGGACGACGCTCAGGAACGTGGTCTGGAACCTCAGGAGGAAGGGGGCCAGGATCGTCCACGTGAGGGTGGGCAGCCCGCCGCTGGCGGGCGGCTGCCCTCTCCGCCGCCTGCCCCCGAGGGACGAGCTGATATCCTCGGACCTGTCGGAGGAGCAGATAGCCGCGGTGGTCGGCGCGGACAGCGTGCGCTTCCTTAGCCCCGAGGGGCTCCGCGCCGCGCTCGGGGCGGATGGCTTCTGCATGAGGTGCTGGAGGGGGTCCGCGTGATCAGGGTGCTGGGGTTGGGCGGGGGATCCAGGGAGGCCGCCCTGGCGGAGGCCCTGGCCTCCAGCTCCAGGGACGTGCGGATCTTCTGGATCTCGGAGAATCGGAACCCGGGGATAAGGGCGGCGGTGGAGCGGACCGGCGGCGAGTACGCGATTGCGGACGCCTCGGACCCCGAGGCGGTCGCGCGGCTAGCGAGGGCCTGGAGGGTGGAGCTGGCGGTCGTGGGGCCGGAGGAGCCCCTCTTCAGGGGGGTCGCGGACTCCCTGGAGGAACTGGGCGTCGCGGTCGTGGGCGCCAAGAGGAATCTGGCGGCGCTCGAGATGTCCAAGGCCACCATGCGCAGGATCCAGTGGTCTCACGGGATACCCGGCAGGCTGCTCTTCAGGGCGTACAGGAGCTACGCGGAGGCGGTGGCCGACATAGAGGCGCAGCCGGACGTGCCCGCGTGGACCCAGAACGTGGTGCTCAAGCCGGCGAGGCAGGCCGGGGGAAAGGGCGTCAAGGTGATCGAGGACAGGCAGGCCTACCTGCACGGGGAGAAGGCCGCGTTCAAGCTCAGGCACGCGGAGTGGCTCGACAGATACGTGGCCGGCTACGGGGACCTGGAGGAGAGGATACTGATAGAGGAGAAGGTGTGGGGACCCGAGTACACCGTCCAGTGCCTGTCGGACGGGCGCTCCCTGCGCTGCTTCCCGCCCGTCCAGGACAACAAGCACGCGTTCGAGCTGGGGATGGGCCCGGAGACCGGGGGAATGGGCAGCTACTCCTCGGGGCATCTCCTGCCCTTCCTCACCGAGGAGGAGTACAGGAGGAGCGTTGAGATAGTGTCGTCAATGGTGAGGGCCATCGAATCGGAGACGGGCCTCAGGTACGTCGGCTTCGTCGCCGGCCAGATGATGCTCACGGAGATAGAGGGGCCCACGCTGATAGAGATGTACTCGAGGCTCGGGGACCCCGAGGGCTTGAACGCCCTGGCGTCCCTCAGGGCGGACCTCGTGGAGGTCCTGGAGGCGACCGTCGAGGGGAGGCTCGAGGGCCTCAGGATGGACTTCTCGGAGGAGGCGACCGTCGTGGTGGCGCTTGCCCCCCGGGGATATCCGGAATATCGCGATCTGGCGGCGGGCCACCCGGTCTCCGCGGACCTGGAGGCCATCTCCGGGCGCGGCTGCAGGATCTACTGGGGATCCGTGCACGAGGAGGGCGGATCGATCGTGACCCGGGGATCGAGGGCGGCTGAGGTGCTGGCCACCGGGGCCGATCCGCCCGGGGCCTCGGCGCGCGCCAACGCCTGCGCCGGCGCGGTGAGGCTCGCCGATGGGTGGCGCTTGATCCACAGGGGAGACGTAGGATCCGCGGAGATGATATCCAGGGCGGTGAGGTCCGCGCAGAGGGCGAGGGCGCTCTACCGCTACAGGATGGAGAGGGGGATCCTCGGGAGGAGGCTCGACTGGGCTCCGGGCCGGGGGCTCGTGGACCCCGCCCAGGACCTCGTGAGGGAGGTGACCGCCCGTGATGAGGGGCATCGAGCCCAGGGAGTCCGCGATCGAGGAGGCCGTGTCCTACGCCAGGGAGCTGGAATCCCGCCTGGAGCCGCTCGACCGCCTGGACCCGGGGGACCCGTTCGTCTACGTGAGCGTCGGCGGGGGGGAGCTGGGGGACTTGGTGCTCACCGCCGCCAAGAGGTCGCTGGGAGGGAGGAGCGCCGGCATAGTCACGGCGGCCATCGACAGGTATCAGGGTTTCCCCGCCCAGGACAGCGCGGACCTGAGCGCGGTCGTGGACATGAGGGACGGGGACGCCTTGGAGTCAGCGATCTCCGGATTCGTGCGCGATCCCCGCTCGGTCAGGCACGCGGTGTTCCTGGAGGTGGAAGCGGTGGACACGGCCCGCGTATTCGAGATGGCGACCAGGAGGGGCTACAACGTGGTCTCGACCCCGTACGGCCCCCTGGTGGGCATGGACAGGCTGGCCAGCAAGCTCCTGATCGAGAGGCTGGGCGTGCCCGCGGTCGAGTGGAGGTACGCCGGGTCGCTGGAGGAGCTGCGCGCGGCCGCTGGGGAGCTCGGGTTCCCCATAATAGTGAAGCCAGTCATGACGTCGAGTGGGCACGGCACCTCGATCGTGGAGGGCGAGGGGGGGCTCGATGCCGCGTACGAGCACGCGATGAGGCACGCCAGGGGCAGGGGGGATGAGGTGATAGTGGAGAGGTACCTCCCCGAGCTGAGGACGGAGGGCGTCGAGCTCACCCAGCTGGTGCTGAGGCACTTCGACGAGGACGGGAGGATCAGGACGACGGTTCTCGCGGTCGGGCACAGCAGGCCCGGGGCCGTCTACGTCGAGAGCTGGTTCCCCTCCGGCGTGCCCGCGGAGCTGGAGCGGGAGGGCGCCGAGCACGCCGCGAGGGTGGCGAACGCCCTGGGGGGCCTGGGGCTCTACGCGGTCGAGCAGTTCGTGGTGGGCGGGAGGGTCTACACGAGCGAGTTCGCCAACAGGCCCCATGACACCGGCATGGTCACCAGGTGGGCGCTCGCGGAGGACGAGGGCTCGCTCCACCTCAAGGCCACCATGGGCCTCGTGGTGCCGGCCCCCCGCGCGGCGCACCCCGGCTCCTTCTGCGCGGCCCGCGTAGTGCTCGCGCCGGACGACGTCGCGCCGGGCGCGCCGGTGACCTCCTGGAGCCCCAACGCCGCGCACTCGCTGATCAGGAGGAGGGGCTGGATGGGCGACGTGTGGTTCTTCGGGAAGCCGACCGCCTATCCCGGGAGGAGGATGGGGCTGGCCGCCGCGTGCTCCCGCTCCCTGCGCGCGGCCAGGGCCAGGGCCGCCTCCATAGCCTCAGCGGCGGAGGGGTCGATATCCTATGGCGCGCTACACGGTGAGAATTGAGGTCTGGCTGAGGGAGGGGCTCGTGGACCCGGAGGGCCGCACGGTCTCGGAGGCGCTCTCCGGGCTGGGATTCCCTGTGCGCTCGGCGAGGGCCGGGAGGATCTACGAGATATCAGTGGATGCGCCCGGCGCGGAGGAGGCCGTGTCCATGGCGGAGGGCATGTGCAGGGAGCTCCTCGCCAACCCCGTCAGGGATTCCTGCCGCGTGGAGGTGATAGGGCGACGGGATCCGTCGCGGAGGCCGCGGTCGCCGCCGGGATGAGCCCGGAGGACGCGAGGGCGGTGGAGGAGCACTTCGCCGCGCTCGGCCGCCCCCCCACCTACGCCGAGATCAGGGTGATAGCGCAGCTCTGGTCGGAGCACTGCAGGCACAGGACGTTCAGGGGCAGGATCGTGGATCCGCGCGGCGAGGTGCTGGCGGACGACCCGCTCTCCACGTTCATAGGGTCCGTCTCCGCGGCACCCTGGGTGATCTCGTCGCTGAGGGACAACGCCGGGATCGTCGAGCTGGCGCG
>OGCG01001527.1_pt1 | contig 11251 bp, 10 predicted proteins | sample 1570061 | NCBI WGS metagenome assembly OGCG01 (sample SAMN06268698, study PRJEB24515) | hot springs metagenome | isolation source: Joseph's Coat, Yellowstone National Park, Washington, USA | place: USA:Joseph's Coat, Yellowstone National Park, Washington, USA
TCTCCTTCAATTTTTACCTCCCAATTATTTGGAGGTATTTTACACTCTAGGGTGGGGAATTTAAATGCCCCTTACCTTTAGGAATTTATTGTAGCTTTAACACTTGCAAAAGAAATTGGTGTTTTCATATAATCACCTTCAATTTTAAAGATAAATCGATTAACAACATAACTGCTATTTTCTAATCTCTTGCTTTAATAATCAAGAATGATCTAAATCATTATCATTTTCAATACAAAACATAGTCAGCAGTTGGTCTCGTAATGGGCGTCCATGTATGGTCTTTATGGATTTTTAGAAAAACAAATAATTTTTTATTCAAAAAAAGAAATTTATTTCAGAAATGTTGCGTGAAATGTTAAAATAAAATACTGTGGTCCTCATAATCAACAAACAATGCTGTTATGATAGTATTATAGAACTACATGCGGCAAAGAGAGGTTTAGATGTTTGCCGTTTGCAAATCTTTTTTTATTTAGCTGTATTTTTTAGTGCAAAAACTAAGCAACATAGTCTGTATTATTTTATTATATACTAAAATTATTTAATACATTACATATAAGAGTAATATTACCTAAATAATTTTTGTATATAAAATGGGCTTTTGATACAGAAATAGCTTTAAACCTAACAGTATCACCTGGTTTTGCTTGAGCAATCTTTTGAATATCGACGGTTATTACGCACGCAATTTTTGGATAGCCACCCGTCGTTTGTCTATCGTTTAAAAGAATAATAGGTTTTCCATTTTCTGGTACCTGAATGGCTCCATTTGGAGTGCCATCAGAAACTATATTACCACTAATTTTATGCTCTATAGATACTCCATCTAGTATACAAGCCATTCTATTTATATCATTTGTAAATATAAATTTTTCCGTTAAAAAAGTTTTAACTCCATTTCTTGTGAAATAATTTATTTGAGGACCTAGCGCAACCCTAACAACATTATCTTGTGTATACTTTGGTATAAATTCTACAGGTAGTCGGTATTTTTTTGAAGGTGCTTTGGTTTTGAAAGATGAGATAATATATCCTTCTTTGAGTATAGTTCCATTAATGCCACCAATTTTACCTCTAAGATAGGTGGATCTACTCCCAAGCACAATAGGCACATCAATACCACCAGCAAGCGCTATGTATGCTCTGCACCCTTCTTTTGCAAAACCTAAATACAGCACATCACCCTTTGAAAGCTCAAGAGTTTCCCACATAGGCACTTGTTTGTTGTTTACTTTTGGAGACATATCGGCTCCTGTAATTGTAATTGTGCCGCTTTCAATTACTTCAAACTCACCACCAAATAAAGTCAACTCTAAAACGGCTTCATTTAGTTGATTACCTACAAGCATATTTGATATTTTATAAGAATAATCATCTAAAGCACCCGATTGGGATATGCCATATTTTTGGTAAAACATTCTGCCATTATCTTGTATAGTTGAAAACAAGCCGGGTTTCTTAACCAATAGCTTCATTCGTCTACAGCCATTCCAAATTGTAGCTGTTTAGCGCAATTTGTTTTTTGATTTCTTCATATACTTCAATTGTTACGGGCTTAAATTTTATGTAGTCACCTGCAGAAAAAAGCACAGGAGGGTTACTGTTTGGGTTGTATAGTTTTAGTGGCGTTCTTCCAATAATGCGCCAACCGCCTGGATCATCAATAGAGTATATGCCTGTTTGAGATCCCGCAATGCCTACTGAACCAGCGTAAACCAGCTTGCGGGGTGTTTCTAGTCTAGGTGTGGCTATTTTATTTGACATTCCGCCCAAATACGGAAAACCGGGAGCAAAACCTATCATATAAACCTTGTAAGCAACAGAAGAATGGATTTCAACAACTTCATTTTCTGTAAGATTATTGTATTTAGCGACAAAAGCAAGATCGGGGCCGTATTCTCCGCCGTACAAAACAGGCACGATGCATGTCTTATTTTTGGTTTTTGCAGTATTTTTAGTATTTATTTTATTATTTACTATGTATTGTATTTTATTTTTTAATGATACCAAATCTGTAAGCAAAGGATTGTAGTAGATTAAAAGCGAACGGTATGTAGGTATAATTTCTTCTATTTCTGGCATACTTTGTTTTTCGAGAATGTATTTTAAACCTATTACTGTATTATTAATTTCTTCTGATATTTCGTTGCCAAACTCTACCGTTAAAGCCCTATCACCTGCTGGTAAAAATTTTGGCAATATATTACACTCCATTTACAATTTCACAAAGGGGCAAAATCTCAATGCCTTCTTTTTTAAATACATAAAATAAACTATCTAGCAAATCTTTTGCTTTTGGGTTATCTCCGTGTACGCATATTGTATCCCCTTGGATATCAATAATTTTTCCGCTAATTGTTTGAACTTTTTTGTATTTTACAATTTGTAGTGCTTGGTTAACCGCTAAATCAATATCAGTGATTACAGAACCGGGGACTTTTCTTGGAACTAAAAAACCACTATCATCGTATGCTCGATCTGCAAATACTTCTTTAGCTACCTTAATGCCTACCTCTTTGCCTGCTTGAATGAATTTTGAGTTAGCCAAACCAACCAATATGGTGTTGTTGTTAAATTTTTTAATAGCACTTGCTATTGATAAAGCTATATTTAAATCTTTTGATGCTGCGTTGTATAAAGCTCCATGTGGTTTAGTGTGTTTTAATTCAACGCTATTGGCTCTGCAAAATGCATCTACTGCGCCAATTTGGTAGAGAACAAAACATTCTATTTCAAGCTCTGATAGCACCATATCTCTTCTACCGAAACCTTGTAAATCTGGGTAGCTTGGATGGGCCCCTATATTTACTTTGTGGGCTTTTGCCATTAAAATTGTATTGTTTATAACAATAGGATCACCGCCGTGCATACCGCAAGCTATATTGGCAGAAGTTATGTACTTCATTAATTCTTCATCAGAACCCATTTTATATGCACCAAAACTCTCGCCTAAATCCGCATTTAAATCAATAGCAAGCATAAATCATACTCTCCTATACCTCTTTTAAGAAAATACTTACACAAGAATCTTTTTTCTTATACACTTCCACTGAAGCGGTGTTTAAATATACTATATTGCCATTTTCAAGCTTAAAAGCTGGATCATGACCTGGAATTATAATTTTGTTTTTTGCAACTATAGCGCATATTGATTCATCTGCCATCTGTTTATTGTAATATGCGTAAGCTGTACTTTTATTTTTTGCTTCTGTAGAGTATTTTAAAGCATCGCCTGTAAAGATGCAGTCCTCAGACTCAAAGCCAATTGATCCTTTTGTATGACCAGGTAAGGCGACAATTTTTCCATCATAGATTTGATCTTGGGGGTATAATAAAGTAAATCTATTTTTATAGTAATAGAGTGATGATTTTATGTAGTTAAAGTCACCATGTTGCTGTGGTTCGTCAGATAAAGCATAATCTAGTTCTTCATTTGTAGTATAAAGCTTTGCATTTGGGAATAATTCAATATTTATAAAGTGATCAAAATGAAGGTGAGAAAAAATTACAAACTCAATGTCCAATGGTTTTATTCCTAAATTTTTTAAATTATTTAGCAACGGTTCCCTGACTCCTTCTGCTCCTACATCAAACAAACCCAAATGATTGTTATAGTTTATTAAAGATACACTGCTCCAGCCAACAAAACCTCTGCTTGATGTGATTGGTAGACCACTTAGAATTATCTGCCAGTTTAGTTTAGACATCTTTAACAACTACAAAATAGAATAATTTTCATCTCTTACATCAGAAATAAACATGTGACCCGGTGCATGTGTTATCATTATATCTGGTTTTGCTTTCATCGCAACAGCTTGAGGAGTTACACCACAAGCCCAAAATACTGGTACTTCACCGTCTTTAATTGTCACTGGATCTCCAAAATCAGGTTTATCAATATCTTTTATACCTATTTCTTTTGGGTTGCCAATATGAACAGGTGCACCGTGCACTTGTGGAAACCTAGAAGTTACCTGAACAGCCTTAACTATTAATTGATAAGGTATTGGTCTCATTGAAACTACCAAAGGACCGCTAAATACGCCAGATGGCACACACTCTATACTTGTTATATACATCGGAACATTTCTTTTTTCTTCAATATGCCTTACCGGAATATTAGCATTAAGCAAAGCATTCTCAAAGGTAAAACTGCAACCTAATAAGAATGCGTACATTTCTTCATTCCAAAAATTTAAGATATCTGTATATTCACCAATTAATTCTCCTTTTCCATATACTCTGTACTTTGGTATATCTGTTCTTACATCAGCATCAGGAGCTATGAGTTTTGGATTGGGATCTCCTTTTTCTGTAACATCAAGAATGGGACATGGCTTTGGGTTTCTTTGCGCAAAAGCAAAAAAATCAATTACATATTTTTTTGGTAGAACAACTAGGTTTGCTTGGGTGAAGCCTTTACACAAACCGCTTGTTTGACTAGTATATTCAGCGTTTCTAATCTTTAATCTCACATCCTTTGGTGATAGAGTACTTATGTCGATCATTTTTGCCTCCATCTAAGCTATATTTCCATATTAACTTCTTTTGTTTCTGGACCTAAAATAGCACCAATAACTACAAGTATTCCAGCAAGCACTAGAAGAACAATTTGAGTGTATTTATAAGGCACACATGCTTTTAAGGCAAGCATGTAAAATGAATAAAAAGAAGCAATTAATATGGATAAAGTATAGCCTATGCCATAGGCGGATGCTCTTACAGAAGTATGGAACCTCTCATTTATGTAGGATGGCACAATACCCCAAGCCATACCTGCAACTGTGACTATTATGATTGAGAATAAAAACAGTATAAATGTATTTCGATACATCCCTGCTACTAAAAGATAGTATAATAACGAGGTAAGAAAACCTATAAGCAAACCTAAAATAATAAATGCAGTTTTCCTGCCAATCTTTTGGCTTATCCAACCAGCCAATATATAGCCACCTATCAAGAAAAGATATGAAATTAATGTAACTGTGGTAGTAAGAGATGCGCTGATGTGGAGTTGTTTTATGAACACAATACTCATTGTGCCAGCGACTACCATAATTTGGAACCACAAGCCAAGCATTAAAAGCAAAACTTGAAGTAAATTAATAAAATTCTTCCCGCTAAACAACTCTTTCAAAGGAGTTTTGGTTTTTTGAGCTGTTTTAAGCCATATTTGTGATTCGGGAACAAGTTTGTGAATATAATAAACAATTGAAAGACCTAAAATAACACCAACAACAAATATTATCCTCCAGCCGTATACTTGATATTGTTCTTTTGGAAAAATTTTTAAAGCCAGTAATGTAATTATTGAAATTAATACAAAAGCTACCGGGTAACCAGAACCTATAATACCGCCCCATAAACCTCTTTTTTCTTTAGGGGCATTTTCTATAGCTAATGGCACTATGCTTGTGTATCCTCCACCCAAAAAGATACCATCGATAAACCTTAGTAAGATAAATAGCGCTACCGTAACATAACCTAATGTTTGAAACCCTGGTATAAAAATAAGCAATAAAGTAACAACGCTAAAACCACCTATCGAGACTAAACCCATTTTTTTTCTACCGATTATATCGGAATAGTGCCCAAACAAAAAAGCCCCAACAGGTCTACCAATAAGTGTGGCGGCAAAAATTAAAAAATATATAGTTGAGACTTCCGAAACTGGCAATGACTTTGGTAGAAAATATTCCATTGCTGGAGCCAGTACCGTAATAGGAAGATACACATCAAACATATCAATAAAAAATGTTAAAAAAGCAGCTTTCGCCATCCTTTTCTGGTCAATCGTAGCTTCCATGCAACAGCCTTCATCTAATTTAATTAACTTAATTAAATGTTACTAAATTATTTTTAAAATGTCAATAAAAAATATGTAAAAAAGTCCACGAAAACTGGGCCACCATTTGGCAAAAAACTCAGGCGCCCCGTTTGTTTTGGTTTGTTTTTGTTTGTTTCCATAGTTAGATACTTCGTTTGTTTTGGTTTGTTTTCTAGCTTGTTTGTTTTTTGGGTTTGTTTATTTAGATTGGGGTTCAAGTATTTCTTTCAGTCTAAGGTAAATCTTTTTCAAGCCAGATTCGCTTAGTTTTCTTATTCTGTGTTCTTTTTTTATGTACAGCATAATGTTTTTCCAAGAGACATTCTCTTTTCTTAGGCTATCTATCTCAAAGAAATGGAGCTTTAGTTTTTGCTCTAACTTGGAAGGCTTTTTTCTTCTGCGCTTTAGCTCTTGAGCCTTTAGCTTTGTAAGCATCTGCTGGTCTTTTGATGTGATATCTGATTTTGTATGCACAAGAGACTTTAATAAATCCAGCCTTTGAAGGTGATTGTACATATCAGTGTATATGCTTTTTGCTTGATCTGGGTGAGTATTTAGAGCTGATGTAATAAAGTCAATCTTTTCTTCTTCGCTCATCTTGCAGAATGCTGACCATAGATTTTTTGTCATAATTTCACCTCTTTGTTTAGGCTATTTTTAAGTAGTGCTTTGTTATATCTGCCCTGTGGTGGCCCAAGAGCTCTGACACCATCTTAAGGGTTTGTTCATAGCCATAGCCTGCTTTCTGCAGTTCAAAAAAACTGTTTTGAGCAAAATTCCAGCGCAGACCATGGGAACCCGTGTAAGCCTGGTTTGTGGCAATTGCAGCTTCTTTAAGTGCGTTTCTGTATTTATCCATATCGAATTCGAATTTTTTGTTTTCTAAGTTTGGATGATCAGCCAAATTTTTCAAAGCTTTGTAAACATTTTCAGGCAGCGGCACTTCACGGTTTAGACCGCCTTTGCCAGAGATGACAAGGAATGTATTGTTTTCAAGGAAATTCTTTTGGCTTAAGTGGTTTAGCTCCGAGATGCGAAAGCCACCTTTTAGCTGAGCCAACGCAATGACTCTATATACTGGGTCTTTGATTGCTTCAACTAAGGCTTTTGGGTTTTCGTAGGCCCTTGTAGGCTGACTTCGCTCTAACACCTCTTGAGCTTCTTTGCGCACAGACAATATATCAAACTTGTAGACTTTGTTTAGGTTATTTGCTTGTGCATATTTATTTAGAGCTACTTCAAGCTTTTCAACAGCTGCTGCTGTTTTTTGAAAAGTGGAAAACTTTATCCCATCTGCAATTTTGCTTTCAAGATAGCTTACTGCATGCTCTGAAGTAATTTTCACAGCTTCCTTAACACCAAAGTTTGATCTTGCATATTTAAACAGCTCTACTGCTATTTTTGTATACTCATCATAGGTCTTAAAGGAGTAAATACCTATATTTTTGCCCACATTGTGCCAAGTATTGGAAATGTTTTGAGCCTCAAAATCAGCCCTTACTTTCGCTTTTGCAGCGTGTTTTGACTCACCAAAATGCTTTATAGTTTCAAATATTTGGTTAATCTGGTATCTTGGTGATCCAAAAGTCCCAGGTCTTGGCATATTTTTATCTTTCCTTATTTTTGCATATTTCTTATGCGTTCTTTTAATTCTTTCTGTTTATTTAGAGTGCTTTGAATTATGCGATCTTTCCTATTAGCAAGCTCTTCTATGTTTTGATTGATTGCATTTGTAGATTTTACAATTTCATCTTTAAGTCTATTTAAAAACTCAATCGTATTATTCTTGAAATTTTCATTTTCACTTTTCAGCTCCTTCAAAACTTCTAACATAGAATCAACTGCTGATGAAGTTTTAGCATCTATGTTCAGCATATTTTCAAAAACATACTTTATAGCTGTATCAAACTTTTTCAAATCCTGCCTCGTTTTATATAAATAGTAAATTAGCACTAAAGCAGTAAGAACAAACAAGATAAGTGCAGCTATAGCTATATAAGCGTATATTTTTAGTTCGCGAGAAATTTCTTTGTTTTGCTCAAGCAGTCCTTTCATTGATTTAATTTCTGATATGTTTTTTTGTATTTTTTTAATTTCATTTTCTTCTTTTTGAATTTCATACTGAATAATATCGAATTGATCCAAAAATTTATCTACCATAAGGGAATAAAGAGAATAATAAGATCTTGCTCTATTGGTACTATTAGTACTATTAGTACTATTGGTGCTATTAGTGCTGTTAGAACTATAGTTCCCACTGCACCCACTTAGAATGAATATAGAAAAAACAAACAAAAAAAGCTTCTTTATACCAGACCTCTTATTTTACATTCAATATATAATTTTCTCTTTAACCTGACAGCAAATTTTTTGCCGAGTTAGCCTTCTCGTGCAGTTTTACAAGCTGCTCTTGCCTCTTGCCCAGTGTCTTAGGGCTTACCGAGGAGGTAGTTGTCTAGGTTACTAACCTATTTGCGCTGCTACTTTGGTCAGTGTCTTAGACCTTTCGCACACCGCAAACAGTGCTCACTACTGCCTGTAAGCAGGCCTTGCAATTTTTTGGCTGTTGTTTTACCATTGAAGAATCATCTTTTTGTTTATAGTATTGCCTGGCACATCTGAAGCGAGCAGATGCCCAACCTCAGTCCTGCTGTGACAAACTAAAAAACAAAAAGCTGCAAAAACTTGTTGCGAAACTGCCAAAAGGCTGCAAGTTGCCGGTTTACCACTACCACTCACATCCGTTTGCTTTACTTATTGGCATAAGCCGCTTGCAAAGCTGGAAAACTACCCACAGTGCTTATTAAGCACCCCGCACATGCTTTACATATGACATAGTCAACTGCAAAACATGCGGTGCTTCTTTGCCTTTTGCCTCTATTTTTAATAAAGCACATAATGCTTTATACAAAAACAAAGACAATCAGCACGACAGCACACGTCGTTAAAATAAAAAAAACAAACTATTATAATTATACCTCTATTCTTAAAAAAATCAAGTTTTTTTATATTTCCTGCTCTCTTTCTTGCAAAAGAAAGAGAGCAGGAAACCACACTACACAGCGCTTTTTCAAGTTTCAACAAAAAAAATATCGTGTTGTTATATAGTGTTAATAATCGTATTAATCTGCTGAGCTTTTTACCTGTCCGCGAAGGCTACTCGCTTGCGCCTGCCACCTATCAAGCGGCAGGCTTAGCTTCGTAGGACGCCTTTTTCGCTAAGTGGGGCTAACGCTTTTGCTGCAGCCAATTTTGTTCCAAAATTGGCTGCAGGTGCTTTTGGCAGTTTTTGGAACAAAAACACGCTTGCTTTGCAAGCTTGCCAAAAGCTTTATAAAATAAATTTTATACTTTATTATTTTATAATTTAGCCAATTCTTTTAATTATAAAAACTTAAAGTTGACAAAAGCCTATTTTTATAGTATGTTTACAATTGTTAACATTTGTAAATAATTGTATACTCTTGTAAACATTAGTATTTGGAGGTAAAAATGAAAGATTTAAAGGGTTTTCGGTTAGATAAAGAAACCATTGAAAAATATGAGAATCTAAAAAAACAAGAAGGCTTAGAAAATGATTCTGATTTTTTTAGAAAAATGCTTAAATATACGGAAATAGTTCAAAATAAAAAAATAATAGAAATAGAAAAATACGAAGAAATTCATAGAAGATATGAAATGGCACTAGTAGAAATGGGTAGGTTGCAAGGAGAAATAAATATTATTAAACAGATAGCTTTACCTAAAAAAGAAGAGAAAAAGTGGTGGCAGTTTTGGAAAAGATATTCTACAGATTCGGAACGAGCGAGAGCGAGTGAAGTAATTGAAACTGACAAAGATAAATCCAACTAATCTATTAGGTAAAAAAAGAAATCTTTAAATTGCTTTAAACTTTATGCGTTAGCGCTTTTTAGAAAAAAAAGAAATTTATAAAAAACACATAAACAAAACAAATTTACTTTTCTTGCTCTTTTTTTGCTACTGATAGTGAGCGAAACAAGCTTCTTGCTTTAAGCAAGAAGCGCAAGTGAAGCGAGCGTATGAATTGCTGTAGTGTGTTTTATAATTTTAAATAGTTTAAAGAGTTTAGGTTCTTAGGAATGCTGTTATAATGAGAAATTTTTAACTAGAATCGTTACATTTATGATACCCTACCAATACATTTATGATACCCTACCAATACATTTATGATACCCTACCAATACATTTATGATACCCAAACATTACATTACTATTGACATGTAATGTAATTTGATTATACTAAATATAGTGTGATGAAAGCGATGGTGTTTTGATGGAAACGATAAACTTAGAACAAAAAAAACATGGTTTAAAAAAGCAAGTTGAATTGTTGCAGAAACCCTCTGGAACAATAACGATTGCAGGAGATTTAAGTGTTATTGAAAGAAAATTTTATAATAAACTTTTACAGAATGCTAACATGCAACTTAGAAACGATATAAATCAAGTTGTTTTTAGTATTTCTTTAGAAGAACTAAAAAATATTCTTAATGTAAGTGAAAATGATAAACATAATAATTACTACAAAAAACTACTTAGAAAACTTTATGATACCACCGTTACATATAATATTTTGGATAAAGACAAAATAATAAATGGCATGGCTCATTTGTTAGACAATTTAGATCTTAAAATTGATATTACAACTAAGAAAGTAACAGTATTTTATACAATACCTCTTATAATCAAAAAATCTATAGTAGGAATCATACAAGGAGACCCTGAAGCTTTATATTCAAAAATTAATTTAGCTATCATTAAAGGCTTGAAAAGCAAATATTCTATTATTTTATACGAATTATGCAGAGATTATCAAAATGTAGAAGTACCCGAAATAAGTATAGTTCAATTTAAAGAACTTTTTGGAATAAGAAACAAAAGAGCTTATAATTCATTTGTGAATTTGCGAGTTAGGGTTTTGGATCCGGCTATCAAAGAGCTTAGCGAAAATCCTAATATAGAATTTACAGTTACATACAAACTCATTAAAAAAGCCAATGTTTATACCCATATTAAATTCGACTTGAAGCTAAAGCCTAAACAGATAGTACTTGAAGAATACAGAGATGTCTCTCAGCTAAAAATCTTACTAAGTGCCGTACCTGAAGAAGAACGTACATCATCGCTTGAATCTTATCTCTCAAAATGTCTAAAAAGCTACGATGCACGATACCTGCTCCACCAAATCGAATATGTAGCCCAGCAAAAGCCAAAGAGCTTTTTTGCTTATCTGAAAAAAGCCATAGAAGAAGATTACGCTAAATCTGAATTAGCAGAAGAGCAAGAAAAAGCAGAACAAGAGAGAATAGAAAGATTAGTTCAACAAGAGCTTGAAAAACTAGAAGCAGAAAAGTTAAGTTTGATAGATATGGCTGTTGATAGAGAAAAAGACAGAATTTA
>OGCG01001532.1_pt1 | contig 11204 bp, 7 predicted proteins | sample 1570061 | NCBI WGS metagenome assembly OGCG01 (sample SAMN06268698, study PRJEB24515) | hot springs metagenome | isolation source: Joseph's Coat, Yellowstone National Park, Washington, USA | place: USA:Joseph's Coat, Yellowstone National Park, Washington, USA
TATTTCCCGGAATCGCTGACACTTTTCTTTATCTCAGAGGCAAAATGACATCTTGCGAAGTGGGAGTCTGAGAAGTTGACTTGGTGCGGGTCTTCGGTCCTGCATATTTCCTTCGCGAACTTGCATCTCGGTGAAAAATTGCAACCCCTGATGTTCTCCACATCTTCCGTGTTGAAAATCCTCTCACCCAGCACCTCCGAAACCCTTCCCTCTATGCCGATGCTGGCAAGTATTAGGGCCATTGTATACGGATGGCTGCTCTCGCGGATGATCTCATCCCTCAGTCCTCCCTCTACTATTTTCCCCTTGTACATCACGTAGATACGGTCACTTACGTACCTTGCAGAACCTATGTCATGTGTTATGTAAAGAATTGATATGCCAAGTTGATCCCTCAGTTTCTTCAGAAGGTTAAGTATACCGGCCCTCAGCGAAACATCCAGCATGGATATTGGTTCGTCTGCTATCAGCACTTTGGGTTCCATAACCAAGGCCCTTGCTATGGATACCCTCTGCCTCTGCCCTCCGCTGAGCTGGTGGGGGTACTTATCCACGTATTCGTTCACGGGCGTGAGCTCTGCCTCCTCGAGAGCCCTAAAGACAAGCCTCTCCCTCTCTTCCTCACTGATATCCTTCCTGTTGATTATCAGCGGCTCAGAGACCACATCATATACGGAGAACCTCGGATTTATGCTCTGAAACGGGTCCTGGAATATGGTTTGTATGTCCTTTCTTAATCTCTTTATCTTTTTCTTATCCACAAGATCAGCTTCCTCGCCCAGTATCATTATCCTTCCATTGGTCGGAGCTTCCAGGAGGCCTATCATTCTGCTCAGTGTTGTCTTTCCGCTGCCAGTCTCTCCAACAAGTGCAACTATCTCCCCTTTCCTTATCTCGAGGTCCACATTGTTGACTGCAACTATGAGATTCGATCCCCTGTGGGTGACTTCCCTGATGCCACTTTGCTTCTGGAATAATTTGGTCAATCCTCTTGTTTCTATTATCACCTCACTCGACACTGGACGTGTTTCCTTGATTATGGTACCGGTAGTCTGTGAGGCATTTCCCTCCATAAGGGGATGTATGCACGCCACCTCATGCCCCTTGCCTATTTCTCTCAGTTCTTTCGAGTAGGGCTCTCTGCATTCCTCAGTCCTCCAATCACACCTTTCAAAGAAGGGGCATCCCCTTATCTGCTCCGTCAGCATTGGAGGGGCGCCTCTTATTGATTTGATTTCATAAAGTTCTGAATCCAACCGGGGTATTGAATTTGCCAGTATATGGGTATACGGGTGCCTCCCCAATGAAATGGTGCTTCCGGGTATTCTCTCCACTATCCTTCCCGCGTACATCACTGCAACTTTGTCCGAAAGTCTGGAGACGAGGGAGATATCGTGGGAGATGCTTACAAGAGAGATACCGAAAGATTCTCGCAACCTGACAAGTTCTTCTATTATTTTGTACTGTGTTATTACGTCAAGGGACGTCGTAGGTTCATCTGCAATCACCAGCGATGGTCTCAGCGAAAGTGCCATTGCAATGATAACTCTCTGCTTCATCCCTCCGCTAAGCTGATGAGGATACACATCGTAAACCCATTCATCCAGCCCCATTGCCTTGAGAAGCTCAATTGATTTCTTTCTCGATTCTTCTGGGGGGAGATTTTCCTTATAGATGAATATGTCAGAAATCTGAGTGCCGACTGTATGAAGGGGGTTCAGACTGTCCAGGGCACCCTGAAAGACCACAGATATTCCCTTCCACCTAACCAGTTTCAGTTGATTCTCAATTTTTCTCTCCCTTGGGTTATTTCTTATGGAGAAGGATGCTCCCATCTCAGTATCTGCAATGACCTGTCCCCTGAACAGGATACGACCAGATGTTACCCTGGCATTCAGGGGGAGAATATGTGCTATGGCCATGGCAAGTGTTGATTTCCCGCAGCCGCTTTCTCCCACTATACCTACTGACTCATTCTCACCAAGGGTGAGGGAGACATTTGACAGGGCGTATATCCTCTTATTTCCCAGGGTGTATTCAATCGAGAAATCTTCGACGGAAAGAACGCTCTCTCTGGAACTCATATCTAAGACCTCAATGTTACATCAGTGACCTCTCTGAGAGCGTCGCCCATCATATTGAATGCAATCACTATGACTGCTATGAATATTCCTGGGAAGATTGAAATCCACCACTGACCTGAAACAACGAACTGAAGTCCCTCCGTTATCATAGCCCCCAATTCGGGGGTAGGTGGCTGTATTCCAACGCCCAGGAAGCTCAGGGCTGCTGCCACAGAAATCGCGTTGCCGAGATTGAGAGCATACAGTATTATTGTCGGGGTTATTGCGGGTGGAAGAATGTGCCTGAATAGAATGTGCCTGGTGGAAGCACCCTGTGATAGGGATGCCAGAACGTAAAGGTCATTCTTGGTGGAAAGAACAGTGCTTCTTGAAACCCTCGCAAACCCGGGAATGGAAACTACACTCACAGCAATTACAACCGGCCAGAATCCATAACCCGTAGCTACGGATATAGCAATGGCCAGTATTATCGTAGGGAATGCGAGGATAATGTCCATTACCCTCATTATAGCATTATCTGTTATCTTGCCTACATAGCCGGAAAATATGCCTGAGAGGACGCCTATGGCATAGCCTATGGTCACAGAGAGAAATGCTATTTCAAGATCCAGTCTTATAGCGTAGAGTATCCTTGAAAAAACATCCCTCCCGAATTCATCCGTACCCATTATGTGCTGGGATGATGGCGGGAGGAGACGCTGTGCGAGATTCAGCTGATCGGGATTGTAAGGTGCCAAGTACGGTCCCGCTATTGCGATTATCACGTAAATAGCTATTATCACAGTTGCTGTGAAGCCTGTAGGATTTCTGATGAACAGATTCATTGTTTCGGCAATTCTTTTTGTTCTCCTATTCTTCTGAATTCTTGTAAATCTACCTGTGATATATGACATGCTTTCACACCTCAGTACCTTATCCTTGGGTCTATGTACCCGTACAATATATCAGCAACGAAATTAACAATAACATACAGCAGACCGGAAACAAGAACAACCCCCATAACGCTTGGATAGTCTAACTCCTCAATCGCGTTCACAGCGTAAAGACCCAGACCTGGCCAGGAGAAAACAGATTCTGTCAGGACAACTCCACCCATCAGGCCTCCTGTCAGTATGGCGGCAACAGTTATCGCAGGAAGAAGTGCATTTTTAAGCGCATATTTGTTTATAAGAATATTCCTGGGAAAGCCTATTGCGAAAGCTGTCCTGATGTAATCCTTGTTCAGCACATCCAACATACTGGACCTTACTACACGGGAAAGCGTTGCTATTATTGCCAGTGAAAGGCTTACTGCTGGCAGGATTATGTGCCACAGGCTGTTAAGGAAGTCTGTGATGTTCCCAGTAAGAAGGCTGTCAAGTATCATCATCCCTGTGATTCTTGGAGGTGGAGTTAACGTAGGAGATAGCTGGCCAAGCGGTGCTGGCGCTACATGTAGCTCAGAAAAGAACACAAGAATGAAGACGATCTCTATCCAGAACACGGGAAGTGATATCCCGAGAAGGGAACCCACTCTGGTAACGTGATCCGCGTATGTATTAGACCTGAGTGCAGCAAAAATTCCAAGGAGTATTCCAAGAGGAAGTCCTATAACCATGGTAGCCACTGCCAGCTCAAAGCTAACCGGGAATCTGTTATCTATCTCATAACTCACAGGATGCCCGAGTATATACGAATAACCCAGGTTGAAATGTATAAGCTGCGCAAGGTAGATGTAAAACTGCACGTAAAGGGGTTTGTTAAGACCTAACTCATTTTCAAGAACCTTAAGTTCTGCGCCGTTAACTTCTGGACCAATGAGTATGAGAGCAGGATTACCCGGTATCACATGGGAAAGAAGGAATGTTATCACCAGCACTCCCAAAACAGTGGGAATTAGAGAAATAGTTCTAAAAATAAAAAAACGTGAAAAATTTTTCATGGAGTCACGTCATCGAAGCTTGGTAAACGAATATGTCGAATGTCGGGTAGATGTAGAGGTTGTGCACGTTTGATGTCACCGGGATCACGTTCTCCAGGTTGAAGAGCGGTACCTCCACAGCCTGCTGTGCAAGTATTTCCTGTACCTGTTCGTAGAGTGCATCTCTCTGTGTTTGGTTGTAGAGTTTCCCAGCTTCAACGAGGTCCTTGCTCACAGTGGAATTGTTGAAGTAGTTGTAGTTCCCGTAAATTCCGATGTTAGCTGCATTGAAAAGGGGCCTCATACCGTCATCAGGTGTTGCCAGAAGGTTCACCCAAGCCTCGTAGAACATCGGCCAGTGACCCAATCCGACTTCATCATCGAATGTACTGGATTCAACTGCCTGCAGATTTAGTGTTATATTGACCTTCGCCAGTTCCTGCTGCAATATGGTGGCAATTGCGGAGCCTATCGGATCTCCAGCCGTATAGTAGAAGGAAGTGGTGAAACCGTTGGGATAACCTGCGAGATCCAGGTAATGTCTAGCCATTGTAAGATTGTATGTGTAGTTTTCGAATGCTGGTATGTATGACTCAATGGTGGGAGCTATTACGCTGTGTATTACAATTCCGTATCCGAAGGTGGAATACTCTGTAAGTTGTGTGGTGTTAACCGCATATTCTATAGCCTTTCTCACGTCAACGTTGTTGAATGGTGTGACATTTTCGTCCAGCCCTATGTAGTACTCGGAGGAGGTCGGACCCGCCTCTACTCTGATAGATGAATAATTCTTTAGGGTTGCCATTTGATCCAGAGGAATGTTGAGTGCAACGTTTACAGCGCCGCTTTCCAAGAGAGTTTCCTGTGTTGCAGGACTGGATACTATTTCGTAGTCAATCTGTGTGATGTTTGGCTTTGGTCCCCAGTAGTTTGGATTGGCAACTAGCACTATTTCAGATGTTGAATAGGATTCCAGCTCATAAGGTCCAGTTCCCATTGCATGGTCGGACATCCACTGGTTTACCTGGTCCTTGACCACACCACCGTGTGCGTTAATGTAATTTGGATCAACTATGCCTGTCACCCATAGCTGGAAGAGGTTCAGGAACCAAGGATAGGGTGCTCTTGGAACGAGGAGAATCTGATACTGGTTCAGCACGTGAATTCCGCTATCGTTGAGAAACTGTGCAACGTGGAACGAGGCTCCCTGGCTCATGGTTATAACCCTCTCGAGGGTGAATTGCACGTCAGACGCGTTGAAGGGGTCTCCATTTGAGAAGGTCACGTTGTGTCTGAGGTTGAAGAGAATCGATCCATTGGGGTTGATTACCCAGCTCGTCGCTAGTTCTGGAACTGGTGTCAGGGATCCGTACGTTTTACCATTCACTGTCGTTGTTCCGTATCCCAGAAGGGTCTGGTATATCTGATCGTCAAAGAATACCGAGTAAGTATCGAAGGCGACTGCAGGATCGATGGAAGCTGGTGTCTGCGAACTCGCTATGATCAGTGTGTGCTCGACCGGCTTTGCAGTACTAGGTTTGTGGGTATAATACAGGCCCACTTCGACTCCCGCGACAATTATGATTACTACCACAATTGCCACGACTACGGCTAAAACTCTTTTGTTCACGGGTGTGTATTTTTAGTATGATTTAAAAATTTCATTGAACAGGTTCACAAATTGTTTATTAATGTTGAAACGAAAACGTTCCTGCTGTAGAATGACCAGTCAGGTCTAATAAGGAAATATAGAGCATTATGGAACGTGTTCATGCTATATAAAAAACATGGGAGCTTGAGAGAAAGATATGATATAGAGGGGGGCTATCCCAGATTGGACTTCTGTTATCTAACGTAGTCAAATTTCCTTCAAATGAAGAGCCGCTCAAATCCGGGGAATTTCAAAATTTAAGTAGCTAGATTATCATTGAGACGAATATGTGTCGAACCACTGCTCAATTCGAGTATAGACACCTCCTTCTTTACAAGCGTTATTCTTTTCATAATATGGGAAAAATGAAGAAGAGAAAAGAATATGAGGTGGCTGGGCGCGAAAAACCTAGAGAACTCAGTCGCCATCAGTTCCTCGTGCTGAATATAGGAGGATAAGATGTAACCTCACTCTATCCCTAGATGAATAGTTCATAATATTGAGGGTACTCGGAATTGGGTTGAGACCTCCAAAAATTTAAAATGCCCGTGAATATGACACTAATATTATTAAGAAAGAGGGCAATGCTGTTTTATGAGAAGTAGGCCAAATTCCTTTTCCACAAAGGGGGTAGTTGCCTCGAGCAGTCTTTTCGCATCTGCAGCTGGAGCCAAGATACTGGAAAAAGGTGGGAATGTGTTTGATGCTGCGCTTGCCACTAGTGCTGCATTGGCTGTCACCCAGAACAACCTCTGTGGTCTTGGGGGTGATATGTTCGCGCTTCTGAGATCTGAACAGGGGAATATTGTGGATATCAATGGTAGCGGGAGGGCTTTTTCTAAAGCTTCAATAGAATTTTTCAGGGAAAAGGGATTGAAGTCTATCCCTGCAAGAGGACCTTACGCAGCTCTGACAGTTCCGGGTCTTGTCAGCGGGTGGATTGAAATTCACAAGAGATGTACAATGGAGTTGAAAGATCTTCTGCTTCCAGCTTTCAAACTTGCAGATGACGGATTTCCCGTTACGCAGAACTATTCCGAATCCATTGAGTTAAGCGCGAGGTATCTGGCGCAATTCGATGAGTGGAAGAATACCTTTTACAGGCATTCAGAACCACCTACTCCGGGATCAGTATTCAAGCAACCTGCGCTTGCAAAAACGTTAAAATCGTTAATGGAAGAGGGACTCGATTCCTTCTATCGCGGGTATATTGCAGATAGAATAATCCGGGGACTTGAAGGGTACGATATCCCAATATCTCCAGAGGATCTTAGGAATCACAAGGCCGTTGTTGAAGAGCCTCTCAGCACTGAATTCCTCGGCCATACCCTTTTTGAAACAGCCCCAAACAGCCAAGGGGCAACTGTGTTGCTGTGGGCGAACATGATTGAAGAATTCTATTTGGAAAAGGGGAGAATGCCCGATGTTGTTGAATTGATAAATCTCGGGATACTTTCGTACGAAGAAAGGGACTTGAGTATCGCTGATCCGCTGTTTCACCCCCTCCCGAAGGAATTTACCACAAAAGACTTCGCCAGAAGGATATTGAAAATGGAACCTAAGCATTCATCCTCTGGTAAAGGAACGGGCGGAGGTGATACAACATACTTTGCAGTTGCGGACAGCGAAGGGCAGAGCGTTTCAATGATTCAGAGTAACTACATGGGCTTCGGCTCCGGAATAATGCCCAAGGATATGGGATTCGTTCTTCAGAACAGGGGAAGCTATTTCACGCTTAAGGAAAACCATCATAATTCCCTTGCACCGAATAAGAGGACTTTTCATACTCTGTGCGCGGCGATGCTTGAAAAAGACGGAATATTTGAAGCGTCCTTTGGCTCTATGGGAGGAGACATACAGCCTCAGCTGCACATTCAGATTCTCATGGGTCTTATTCAGAATATCAGGGACCCACAATCCATCTTAGATAAGCCAAGATGGGCCTTTCCGTACACAATATATGAGAAACCGTCCGGAATTATTTGCGAATCTGATGACCTTCTCCATTCTATCGAGGGCAAAATAAAGGGGTTGCAGTGCCACAATAATGGCTTTTCGTCTGAGTTCGGGCATGCACAGATTGTTTCTCTCACCCCCGAAGGAGTCGTTGTTGGTGCGGCGGATCCGAGAGGGGACGGAGTTTCAGTTCCTGTTCTCCCTTTTCGGTAGATTATATCTCGTGAGTTCCCCAAGCTAAAGTCTCGGAGATTTCATATTCAGCGATCATTTTCGATCTCTTCCGCCCCATCTTTGAGCCAGTTGGTTACGGAGTCATTTATCGGAGGCGAAGATTAGGATCGCACCTATCCCATTGCTTATTAGTCCATGGGAATTGCTGACATGCTCTCATCCCTGAAGGTCGGAACTTTCTTACTTGTGTATTAGTAAACGATATTGAAGGAAGTCGCGAAAAGTTTCTCGGTTATTAAGGGCGGATTCAATGGAACAGACCTTGATGGTGGGAAGCGCTAAAATTAGTAGAATATGCGCGAGGTAGCAACTACGAACTATTTTCTCAGAAAAACAATTAGGTTCCAATTTTCAATTAATTACTATCGGATCGCTTCTTCCTCATATTTTGCGAAAGGTTCATGATTCTGGGTGGTCTGAAATAAAAATTCATGAGTATTGAACAGTATCCTCTCATATCTGTATGTAGCGGAGTGAGACCTGGCTACGAAGATGAATTAACAGTCTATCATAATCTAGTGTAATAAGTCCGGGGTTGTGATGGAACCCTTTGCTTAGTTTTTATTTTTTACGCATGTTTTTATCTATCCCTTCTGCGTACAGCAGCATTTCCATAGAGTTCTGCCGTAATAAAGGTCAGTTACCCTGACTTTTTCATCGCCTATATCGGCATATATTCCTCCTTCGTCTTCATGGAAATGAATTACATTCTTTCCTCATGATAGAGATGAACGAACTGCCTTTCATTCAATATGCTGATGGATCAGATGGCCCTAACCAATTGATCAATTCTTGCAAGGTCCACAACTGTGGCATATCGCACAACAGTGACTATTCCGAATGATATATTAGCCTTCTGCTAACTCTTTTCTGGGGAGGTATGAGTCATTCTCATAAACCTAAGGAATCTTCCTGGATTTGCTGATCAGAAATCTGCAAGTGCCGTGACCATTAACTTGAGTATGTGTGGTGTTTACCTCCATCTTAAGAACATTTTCAAACAGTTTTTGCTCCAAAGAACAGGCCTCTCCAAATTTTCTGGAAATTGCATAAATGGGGCAATTATACTCAAGCAACTCAAATCTGTCCCTTCCTATGTTCTTAAGCTCTGGGAAATAGTTTTCAAGGTATCGGAGCTTGGCAAGTTCCTCTACACGTTCTCTCCCCGATTTGAACCTTAGAGACTCTTCGTAATATGCTTCTACCTTTTTGTATCTCTCCCTAAGGAAATTTATAACAATTTCCTCGCTTCCCCGTTCAACCAGGAAATCGAGGAGAGAATACAGAAGCATTTCAGAGGAGGAACCGAGTGCAGAAGAAGAGGACTGGAGGAGGTGGAAGGTATAGTAGGGCCGCCCAATGTTCTTTTTGACTATCCTTCTCTCCACTATCTCCCTCCTCTCCAGAGACTGGAGATGTTTAAGTACGGCCATTTTTGATATGCCCAACCTTTCTGATATAGCACCCAGCGACAATCCATTCGATTCCTTTAGGGCCATGATTATCCTAGATTCTGTTGGGAAGCTCTGCCATTCATCTCCTTCTTTTTTCATACCGCAATAATGATTGATTGGTATTAAGATTTCGTAATTTATAAAGTTTATAAACAATTTAATTTATCAAAGATCACCGATTTGCATCTTTATGAAAACAAAAAGGAGTGTGGTAATAACAGGTGGAACGTCAGGTTTTGGGTATGAACTTATGAAAGCTTTTTCGGAGGAGGGGTGGGCTGTTGCTGTTTGTGGACGAAGAAAGGATAGAATTGAAAGGATAAGACACGAAAATGGGAACGTTCTTGCTGAAATATGCGATATAAGAATAGAGCCAGCTATAGCCCTTTTCTTGAAGAAAGTGAAAACGGAGTTGGGAGGGATAGACGTTCTGATATTAAATGCGGGAAGCATAGGCCCCCTACCTCTGCCAAAGATAGAGGACCTTGGAATTGAAGGTCTCAGGCTTACATTTGAAACAAACTTTTTCGGAAATTTCAATTTTCTGAAGTATTCTCTTCCCATATTGCGTAAGGGAGGAATGGTAATTCATGTAACTTCGGACGCTGCCACAGTACCATATCCAGGTTGGGGTGCATATTCATCATCTAAGGCAGCATTTGATGCAATCATAAGAGTTCTTAGCGTTGAGCTTAAGGAAAATGGCATAGATGCATTCTCATATGATCCGGGGGATATGGACACAGAAATGCACCATTTAGCGTTGCCGGATGATCATTCTCACTTAGAAAATCCAAAGAATTCCGCTAAAATTCTTTTAAAGGAAATAGCCCGGAGGCTTGAGAAAAATGAGTAGATTTTTTACAGCTTCTCTGCCAAGGCAGATTTTTGGATACAAAAGAAGTGATGCAAAGCTAATGGTAGTGGAAGGAAATATTATAATGAATTCTTATCTGCAGAGCCTTCCTGATTTACTAGAAGAAGGGGACCTGCTCATCTTTAACAATAGTAAGATCGTACCATCGAGCCTCCAAGTATATTCGCAAGACCTTCAGGAGTATCTCACGGTGAATATAGGTACCGATAGGATCTCCAATTTGTTTACTCTGGAAATAAGACCGAGAGGAACCGGTTTTAGGATGAGAGAGGGAAGCAGGCTTGATCTGCTAGACAGTTCAGGCTCAATCGTCATCTTCAAAAGGCATCAGTTCTTCCCGAGATACTGGTGGGGGGAATTAGAGGGTGATAACAAGATTGAATCTGTCCTCCATAAATACGGGAAATTCATCAGATATGACCATATACCATTCGAAATTCCTGAAGTATATTACGAGGGTCAATTCTATAAAATACCGGGGAGCGTTGAACTTCCATCTGCTTCCTACGCGTTTGATTCACATTTAGTAAAAGAGCTGGTAGATAGGGGCATCAGTTTAGAGGAGTTAACACTCCACTGCAATCTTGGCTCGCTAGAACCAAATGAGTTTCTGGGCAAAGGGCGCTTGATGGAGGAGCGATATTCAATTCCTTTCAGGACCATCAGGTCAATATTTGAGACCAGAAGGAGAGGAAATAAAATTATTGCAGTTGGTACCACGGTTGTCAGGGCGCTAGAAACTCTGGTCGAAGTTACGGCTGGAACGTACAGTTTGAGAAAGGTCACAGAGGAATACAGTGATGGAGCGTTCTCAGGGACAACCAGCATGTTCATAAATGGAAACCATAGGTTAAGGATGGTTGATGGAATAATAACTGGAATGCACGAGGAGGATGGCTCTCACATAATGATGCTTGAGGCATTTCAAGGCAAAGAAACACTAAAAAGGATGTCAGAATATGCTAATGAATGGGGTTATATGTATCATGAGTTCGGTGATCTGTCTTTGATTTTCCGTAACAGAAAATGATTTGAGCTACACTGACAT
>OGCG01001533.1_pt1 | contig 11202 bp, 21 predicted proteins | sample 1570061 | NCBI WGS metagenome assembly OGCG01 (sample SAMN06268698, study PRJEB24515) | hot springs metagenome | isolation source: Joseph's Coat, Yellowstone National Park, Washington, USA | place: USA:Joseph's Coat, Yellowstone National Park, Washington, USA
GCCGGGCAGTTCAGCGGCCAAATCACTTGGTACGTCACGGGGTTGCCGGCCACTATTTTTCGCCTCTTATTTTATTTGGCCATTGCTATGGCCACTCCGGTTAGCGCGATCACACCGACTCCAGCTATGAGGGCCCACGTCGGCACGCAGGTGCTTCCCACTATGACGCCGTTGCACTGAGTGCACGTCCCGTTCTGGCACACCAACCCTTGGGCGCACTGAGACGTCGCCGTGCAACTGCTACCTGCGGGTGATCCGGAGGGAGTACCGGAGGGAGTGCCACTTGGAGTGCCACTGGGAAATACGGGGCCGTTGTTGACTACTTCTGTGGTTACGAATTCCCAAGCTATGACGGCGGCTACGGCGCCTATCACGAGCGCAATCCAAGTAGACCAGCTCGTTGCAAGGCTCACTACGGCGGCGACGAGTATACCGACGGTGCCCGCGATTATCGTCGCGCTCTCCCAAGCAGACAGAGGATCAATCACCATATCAAAAGTGAAGGCGAGCTTTCCGTTGTCGTTTATCCAGTGGGAGTTCGTTACTGACTCCAGGTCGGCTCCATGGGTGGCAAACGCCGCCTTTTCTATGGGGTATACTACGTCGTTGTAAGCGGATGACGGGATCCCGTTCATCAGGTCTACAAGGTTTCCGCTCCAGTTGATCTCGGGGAGCGATATCACGGCTGGAATTGGCGTGACCAGCGTCGCCGTGTATTTATAGGGGTTGCTTCCCATTTTTTGTCACCTCAACATGGTGGGTTGCCGCTCGGCTCCACGCTGTCCTGGTTGCTCGCCACCACGGCGAAGACCAAGTTCGCCTCGCTCGTAGTGAGACCCATCGCGCTCATCACCGCGCTTCCGGTGAAGGTTATCGAGAAATCTCCGTTGCTGTCGGTTGTTGCTGGGGACCCGACGTGATACCACTGCACTTCTCCGCCCCTTGACGAACCGCACAAGTAGAAGAACAGGTACACTGGGACCCCAGGCAAGGGGTTGCCGTTCTGGTCGTAGACCGTCCCGCTCGCGGTGAACGTCGTGTCTTCCTGTCCAGAGGAGGGTGAAACCGACAAAGTGATCTTGGAGGGGTAGGGCGTGATCACCGTTATCTCGACCGGCTGGCTAAATATGGCAGACATACGCTAAAGCTTTCAAAGGAATAAAAAGATTGTGCATTACACTTTTTTATGCGGCCTTAGTCGCTCAGTCGCTGTAGAACTCGTAGTTCACGATTATCGGTTGACCGCCGGTGTCGAAGTTGATGTCGGTCGGGTTCAGGTCGAAGTTCGGGCCGGGGACTTCCCACGTCCAGATCGACCCGACGGGTATCTCCTCGTTCTGTATCTTTATGGACGCGGAGTTGCTCGAGGGGTTCTGGATGATGACCGCCGTCACGTGACCGGGGACCGGCAGGGGAGGGAGCGTCCCCGGTTTGCTCGTGTTCACGAGTACCTGAAAAAGCCTGAGGGTGTGGATATTTGCCCAAAAGGGCGGTAGCTTCACGTTGACGGTTGGTGTGGCCGTCGTGACCGGGCCCGTGGGGCCAATCGCGGTCACCTGCTCCTCGTTAGAAACTACCGCTTGAGGGTTCGGGAGCACGCTCATCTTTCAATCACCTTTACTGGAAGAGCATGCCATTGACCGTTACGTTGGTGGCCGCGGTCGCGGAGACCGTGACGTTTGTCGCGAAGACGATCGGGGTCTGGAACTGGATGTCAACCGACCCGGAGGCGGGCACGTTGTAAGTGAGGATCATGGTGCTTCCGTCCTGTATCGTGACGGTCACGGCCGCCGTACCGGGGTTGGTGAGTATAAGGTCGGTCATCCCGAAGAACTGACCCGCATTAAGTTTCAACAGCTGGGTTGCGCTCGTGATGTTGATTTGAGAAGCGTACTGCGGGGTCCCCTGAACCTTCTGGACCGCGACCCACTTCCCGGTGACCGGGTTGTAGACGAAGTCGAAGTCCTTGTTGATTTTTTCAGCTCCCACGAAGCTCATTTCTCACTCACCTGTGCTGGGCTTCTCGGTCCACGTGGTGAAGCCCTTCCACCAGTTCGCCCCGTTGGCGATCGCGTTGAGCGCCGTGCCCGGGGCAGTTATTGACCCCTGCTGAACGATGGTGACCTCCAGTTTCTTTCCGAAGAGCCACACGGTCGCCTGGACGAAATTCGAGGGCGTGTTGATCTTCAGCGCCAGGGGGTTGTTGCTGTTTATGAACATGGAGATGGGAAGCGGGAATTCCTTCGAGGCGTCAACCGAGGTCAGGAATACGGGGGCTCCGTGAGGGGTAAAGCGGGGGGTGCCGTACGGGAACTCGATCTGGAAGGTGAGGGTGCCGTCTATCCCTATCCCGTTGAAGAAGTAGATCTCATCGGGGTTGGGGAGTGTGTTCGATGGAAACTTGAGCTCGTAGTTGTTCAGGTTAGCCGACACGACCACGTCAGAGGTGGGGGCGGTCCCTATGACGAACGAGTAATAAAGGGGGTCGATCCTTTTTATTTGGTAGTAAAGGTCATTCAGGATGAGGATGTCTCCCACGTTGAGCTGGTCTGGAGAGGTCAGCTTGCGGCCAGGCGTCTTACCTGTAATCGCCGCCAAGGCCAATTGGTTTGAAGTGCTCATATGGTCTAGGTAAAAGGTAAATTTAAGGTTGGTGCATTACATAGTTTTGCCAGCCGGACGATCTCGACGAGGGTCTCGGTCTGCCTGCCTGCCTACCTGCCTACCTACCTACCCGTTCGCGGTTGTTTTCTTCATTCCTTCAACAAGTTTTCCGCGTAAGCCTTATAGTCGCAATTAATTACTTCGGCAAGCGCAAACCCCACGCGATTGTAGAGCTCTTTGTCCGTGAGTATCAGAAGGTTGGGGGGACGTTTATCCATGAACTTGACTATCGCATGGCAACCAAATTGTCCGTTGATAGCGATTTGGAACTCCAAGGACCATCTGAACCCATCCACAATAAAGGGAGCAACGGTTATGTACTTTGGGTTTGGACCGAATCTGTTTATGAGTTCCATCACGCGTTGGTATTGTCTAGATATGAGTTCGCGTATGGGGCCCCCGATTTCCCCGTACACGTATGGGTCTATCGCGTAACTGTAAACTTGGCTGTAATCTGGGTTGGTTACCTTGTGGACCCCAGGCGCGTTCGGGTCAAACCCCAGGTTCGGGTCAATCATGGCTGTCAAATTGCAGGTAAAGCATAAATTTAAGTTTGGTGCATGACATAGTATTAATTATGTCTGCAGAGGGTTCGGAATGGTACGTTGAAGGCGAAAGAGGGACGAAAAGCATCAACGTCACCATCAGGATGGGGGTTTCAGATTATGAGAAGCTCAAGAGGATCGCCACCGTGAACGGGACGACCATCAGCGCCCTCATCAAAAAAGGAGTGAGGGAGCTTCTGGCGAGCTACACGGGCGAGCCCACACCTCAACAGCTTCTGAACGATATCAACAGCCTGCGCCTTGAGCTGACGCAGGTCGAGCAAATTCTGGCCAAGCGGGAGAGGATGGGCGCGGAGCCGAGCGGTGGTGATAATAATAATGATGGCCTTGCGCCGCGAGCGCCCCCGCGAAGCCGATAAGACCGCAGAGGACGACGAAGTGGAAGGGGAAGGGGAAGGGGAGCCCTCGGCTTTCGCCTTCCTTCACACGGGCGTCCGCAACCTCGCCGGCCACACTCGTGTGGCCCTTACGATCGCGGACTGGGTGAAGAGCCTGGGCGTCCGCGTCATTTTCATCGACAAGTCCGACCGGCCGTACGTCCGTTTCATCCCGACGGCCTTCCCCGAGATCCAAATGAAGGTCATCGAGAAGGTCAACCCGGGCAAGTTTAGAATACGCGACATAAACAAGTACTACTACCTGCCCCACCTCAAGCCCTCGGACTTCACCATGAGGGTGATTCCCTCGTCCTATCAGGGGGAGGAGGAGATCGACATGCCCCCTGACGTCGTCGAGAAGCTGAACGCGGGATTCTTCACGGACATCGAGGTCTACTCCCATCTGCGCCCCGAGCTCCGGCAGGTGGGGCGCCTCTTCGTGAATTACCCGACGAAGGACATGCATCCGCTCCCGGGGTGGTTCCGCGTGCTCACCAATTCTAACTTTACGAGGACGCGCATACTGCAGAAGTGGGGGAAGGAATGGGATCCGATTGTGCTCTACCCTCCCGTGTACAACGTCTACGACCCCAACCGCACAAAGGACATCGATTGGATCTTCTACAGCCGCTTCAACCCTGGGAAGTTTAAATTCCTGAAGGACTTCCTGAAGAGCCGCCCCTCGCACGAGAGTTTTGTGGCCGTCGGGCAGGCTGAAGGGTATGAGCAGGAGTTAAAGAAGATGGGCGTGGAGATACACGCGAACGCGACCTTCGAGCAGGTCAAGTCTTTGCTGGAGAGGGCGAAGGGCTACGTGCACTTCATGACCTTCGAGGACGACGGCCAAGTGTTCGGGGAGCACTTCGGACAGAGCATCGTCGAGGCGCTCTTTGCGGGGGCCACCCCGTGGGTCCCGGACGTCCCCTCGGGCGCGCTTGAGATCCCGGGGGTGCACCCTTACCTCTCCGTTGATCAAATAAAGAAAAAAACGGTTGACGATAAGTTTATTGTGATGGCGACCGAGAAATTCGACCCTAGGATGAGGGGCTCTGAGGTCCTTGAGAAGCTGGCGCTTTAGCCTTCCCTTTCTTCTTGTCGCTGATGCCGGCCCTCTTGAGGACTTCCTCGAGGCTCATGGGGCCCATGAAGGGCTCCTTCCTCAGTGCGGCCTCCGCCCTCATGCGTTTGGCGATCCACGTGGAGTAGCGAGATAACAGTGACAGGGTTTGCTCGGTCGGGTTGATGACCGTTAGGCCGCGCTCTTTCATGCCCTCTGCTACGGCCCGGAAGAAGTCCTCGTACGTCACTTCGATGGGCGGCCGACCCCTCGGGCGAGGTTTTTGCGTGCTAGCCATCTAGATCACCTCCTCTTTTTCCTCCGGCTCAGCGATCTTGAAGTCCGGAGGTAACAAACCTAACAGCTTCAGTTGTGTCGCTAGCGCTCCTGCTATCTCGAGCATGTATTCAGTGTTTTCCTTTTCTTCCTCGAGGTAACGCATCATTTTCTTGACCGTATTGAGCTTCTCTGTTTCGAGGCGCAGGGCTTCAGAAAGCAGTGACTGCAACGTCGTGGTTATGCCCTTTTTCATCTCTTCCTGCTTTATGTCTTGTGTTTCAGTCATTTGATTTCACCTCCTGCTCATCAGCGAACCACGCCACATAGTCAAGCGACCGCCACGGGTAAAAGTAAATTTTTTGCTTGTGCGGTGTTGTTTCTTTTTTGCTTCCGTTGGCAGGTGCAACAATGATTCCTTCAGTCGTCATCTGCAAGAAGATATGCTCACTTTCTGTGTCGTCCCAGCGGAACGCCAAGCGAACCGTCTGGCCCCGCTTCGGAAGATACGCTTGTTCACTCAACTGCTTCCACCCCCAGTTGCCTTTCCTCCCTTTCCTTTACTCTGCTCAGGTAGTCTTTTTTCACGTCCTCAACTTGTTTCTTGATTTCCTTGTCAGTCAGCACGCGGCCGTTTTTGTTGATGTGGATTACGTAACTGAGCGTACCAGCTTGAACATAGTAGCCGTTCTCATTATAGGTGAACCACGGTATTAGTACTTCATAATCGTAGTATTCGTTGTACTGAAGCTCAGTTTTGTGCTCAAGTGGATAGAGCTTCTCATCTGCTAGCTTGTTCAAAAATTCAGTGATTTCTTCTTTTGTTTTTTGCTTAGCTACATTTGCTTGTGCCATGTTGAATAGACGCTCAATATCGATCATGCGCATTTTTGCGCCCTTTTCTGCTTGCTTACTCATTCTTTTTCGCCTCTGGGATAGGCAACGTGAAACTGACGTACGTCACAGCATTGTAGTGCGTGTCATCGCAGTGAGTTTCAGTCTTAACGTTAACCTCGTTTAGTTTATTCAGCAGATCTTTAAAGAGTGTAAATTTCGTCTCTGCCTTAAAGAGGACGTCTTTCGTCTCAAGCTTTTTGAACATTATGTCAACTTGATTATCCAAAAATGTTGCACCTGCCAAGCGAAAGCCGCCTTTTTTCATCTCCTCAATAACGTCCTTATACGCGTCGTACGCATTCAAAAACTGCAGATACTCTTTGACCTCTTGCTCCTGCCGCTCATACTTATTAAATACCTTAACGAATTTCTTTTCTTCACTCATTACTCTTCACCTCGTCGAACCCAGCGCGGTGGCGGTGGCGGATTCTTGCTGTCGGGACTGGCAAGCCACTTTTCCTTGATCTGCCCCACCTGCTCGCAGATCTCTGTGTGCGTGAGAATTCTGCGCCTCATGGGCGCGCGCTTGTCCTGCGGGTCAAGAAAGTACACTGTGCCAAGGAGTTTCCCCTTAACGTAGATGTAATAGCCGCATTGGTCTTCGGTTAGCCTGCCTTCATCAAAAGCCGGGAACACTAGAGAAAGGCAACCGATGGCCGTTTTTTGCGCACTCACTATCCTGTCCCACTTAGTCACTCTTACTCGCCTCTTCGATCAGCATGGCCCACTTCGTCGCGAGGTTCTCCCTCTCCATTTTCTTCATCAAATAGGGCTCTATCACCCCGCGCGCGTAAGCCAGCGCGGCCATAAGATCCTCTTGAAAGTTGTAAAAGGCGCCGTAGCGATCCTCATCATCATCGTAATCGTCATAACCGTCACTGTAGCGCGTACTGTAATCCCTGCCCGGCAAGTTGCGATCTTCGTTCGGCTTGAACTCGTAGAGCTTGACGGAGTCAGGGGCTACAGGGGCACCGGGCTCAGCCGCGAAAACCCCCTTGTTGCGGTTGTAGTAGATCACAACGGGGTACCACCTGCGCCAGCCGTCGCGATCTAACCTCCACGCGTTTTCTGCAATTTGACGCGCGGCGTCTTTGTAGCTGAAGGGAAGCGCGGCGTTTACCCCCGCCGCGTCGGGGTTTTCCGTGACCACCTTTTCCTGCCCTTTCTTTTCTTCCGTCATTTTCTCTCACTTAATTAACTGCGCCCCGCTATTTAAGCTTTTCGCGCGCGGGGAAAAAAAATATGTTTGCTTGCTTACTCATCTTCCTCCTCCTTTTTCTGCAAAAGTTGGTTCACTATAGAACAGATTTGTTCCTCTTTGAATAGAAAGTCGTGTTTAACATCACGTATGTTTTCGTCAATTTCCTGTTCGGTCTTGAGAAAATGCTCGTGCGTTTGGGGATCCTCGCGCAGAAGAAAAACCGTGCCGATATGAAGGGCACGGTCAACTAGGTCTTCCTCGTCGTTGTTGTCGTATGTAATTTCTCTATAAGGTATCCAGAGGTGTATAGCGGCTTCAAATTCGTCCTCCTCTGTCTCGATGCCGGGCAATTCGCGACGGATTGCAGTATAGGCGTACTGTAATCTCTTATCGAACTCTTCCTCTTCTGGGGAGCTTTCCCCCTCCCCCGGGGTAATATCCTTTTCTTCCTCCCTTTCCTTTTCATTCGACACTTTTGGTCACTATATATTTACGCGGTAGTATTTAAGCCTTCCGCTGGGCGCGAAAAAAGCAAAATGTGCAAGAAAAGGGTACGCGTGCCTTCTTCTGATAATGAATAAAGCGATACATAGCCCCCCCTTTTCTCGCTCTAGTTTCTAGTGCTATATTATGGGGCTTATTATTCATAGATTCAATTCCACTCCCCTCATGTTTTCATAATCCCTCCCTCATGTTCTCATTATTCTGCCCTCATGTTTTCATAATTCCCCCCTCATGGTTTCAATTCAATCAATTTGATGACTTGGTTTTTCTCCCGGCGCGAAAAGCTTAAATACTACCGCGAAATATATACCCGATCAGAAATGACGGAAAAGGAAAAGGGAGGGAAAAAGGGTGTGAGTAACCCCAGCGGGGCGGGGGTAAACGCTTCGCAAAGTTTGATTGAATTGCGCAAAAAAGTAGAAAACTATTTACTAGATATAAATGACATTTTGGTGAAAGACGTTGATGTAGACATTAATGTATACGATACTGTGCGGGATCTCAGCGATAAAGTGAAAAACATGTTGTACTGCGAAAAAGGAGAATATTGCAAAATTCCTGATGCCTTGTTGTGGGCGTTGGATCTTGCAGAAGATATACAAAGAATCGCAGGGTATGCTAAAATCATTGACGTGTATATTAAAGCTTCGCAAATCGCGAACGAAATAAGGAGTTTTTACTTTGGGTGATAAAAATGCAAGAAGAAAAGAAAGGGATAGTAGTTTCGGAGGAGCACTTTTTTAGCTACATAGTTCTTCGCTTGCGTCCGGGCATGAAGAAATACAGGGAGATAATGGTGCTAAAAGGAGTTCCGGGGGATCACCTTGACTGGAGCATGAGCTATTCAATTGACTTTACAAAGCTTAGAAACCAGTTGGAAAACAGTGTAGAAAAAGCGTTTAATTATATTGTGAACAAGCGTGACGATGCTGACAAGTTCTTTCTGATGAAGCAAGACAATTACGTCTCAGCGAACCCACGGCAGGAAGAATTCACTGCAGAAATTTGCTCTACGCTTCACTTTGAAACATACTGCGTCAGTTTTGCTTTTGCTGACCTTTTCGACAGAGAACTATACGTTCTCACGACTGAGGAGCTTCGCACCCGCATAAAGACGGCGTTGGCGGAGCTGGAGAAGAAGCTCGCTGAGGCGGACAAAAGATACTGGCAAGAAGAGCAAGCGAGGCTGAGTCAACGTGAGCGAAAAATCTAAGAATCAGGGTGTTGATCTCCCCGGGCGCGTCCTTCAGGCGCTCGGGGAACCATATCAGGGCGTCGTTAAGGAGCTCGAGAAGCGCGGCCTCGCGTTCAAGGGGGCGGAGCTTGACACCTTCGAAGTAAAATTAAAGTTTTATAGTGATTACAATGATATCAGCTTCGTAATGAGTAAACTCCTTATTGATGAGTTCAACTACATAAAGATCCGGTCCTCGATCTGCGACTTCGGCGGCACGGCAGTTGCTTGCCTTGAGTTGACGGTCGCCATGCCACGTCAAGCATGATTTTTTCTTGTTTTATTTTAGGGGGTTGCTTTCCCGAGCACCCCGCCCCTCATGCTCTCATTTCCCCTCGCACATGTTCTCATTATCCCCTCATGTTCTCATTTTCCACATATTTTCAATTCCCACATGTTCTCATTTCCGTCCCCCCTCATATTTTCATTATCCCCTCATGTTTTCAATTCCCACATGTTCTCATTATCCCCTCATGCTATCATTATCCATAAATACTACGCGCGTATTCTGTATATGGCAAGGTCGCGTGCAAAATTTGATGAGAAGCTTTTCAAGAAGCTTGTGGATGAGGGAAAACTTGACAAGGAGATCGCCGAGACCATGAATTTGCCAAGATCAACAGTTGCGAGGAAGAGGGCGGAGCTCTATCCCAAGCCAATGCCGCATGAAGAGGAAGAAGAAAAGGAAAACCCTGAGGACGAGAATGAGGGCGAGGGCGAGGAAGCCCCTGAGGAGCCTCCAGTCGATCCAGAGGAGATGATGAAGCAGGACAAGACACTGGTCTCCATGGTCCCGACCAACCGCCCGCTCATTGAGGCCGTCATCAGGAACATGAGCTGGTGGCAACAGGCCGTCCAAGACATAGGCTGGAGGGCCATCTTTTTGGCCGTCTCCACCGCCGAATCGGACAAAGACGTGAACCAGCGCCTCGCCGGCTTCAAGACCGAGCAGGAGTTCGTGGACTACATCTCGTCCATTCTGTCTGCCCTCTACGACGCGAAGAAGGACGCCGAGAAGCTCTTGGCGCTGAGGGAGGACCTGCAAGATGCCCAAGTGACGGCAGACCTCTACAAGATCTACGCGGGCAAGCTGGAGAAGAGCGTCGACGCGCTCCAGACCATCGTCACGTCGCTCATAAGTGCCCTCCCCCCGGAAACCGCGCAGAAGCTCGCGGTCTGGGCAATACTGCAGGCCTACGGGACGGGAGCCCTTAAAAGTGGAGAGGAGGGGAAATAATATGGCTGAAGGAGGAGAAGAGGAGAAAGAGCCAGAAGGGGAGCAGGCGAACGAGTTGAGTTCGCTCGTATCGGAATACGTTAACGCGAAGCACATGTCTCTTCAAGAAGCCGCGAAGCTGATCGATCAGTGGACAAAAAAGCACGAAGATGAGACACCCCATTTGATAGAGAGGGTTGCCCAGCTTGGGGAAGGGCTGAAGACCTTTCCCGAAGGTGTGCAAAAAGCGTTAATTTCGGTCGCCGGCCCCTCGCTCGTGAAGGACGACTCTAAGAAGGATGACCCGTTCGAGGAGCTCACCCTCAAGGTCGCGGCCCTGAAGTCCTTGACCAGCGACGACAGCGCGAGCCGCAAGGAGATTCAGGAGCTCAAAGATAAGCTGGACAAGCTAATGGATGAGAAGCAGACCAACGAGTTCACCGCGAAGATCAACGACCTTAAGACGCAATTGTCAAAGCTTGAGGAAAAGCTGGAGAAGGCAGTGTCTCAACCTTCGGCGCCGGCACAACAGGTCGACCCCGCGGACGCCCTCGTTAAGCAGTTCCAGAAGACTGAGGAGATGAAGAAGACTCTCCAACAGGTCTTCAAGACACCGGAACAGCCGGACGAGAACGAGCTGGTTGAGAGGCTCAAGCAGAGGGGCTGGAGGGTTCAGCCTCCGGCGGACATCGAGGCTTTACAAAGGGAATGGGAAGAAAAACTGGACGAGATGCAGAAGAAGATGGAGGAAGAAAAGGAAAGGGTCAAGAAGCAGACAGAGGAAGACCTGAAGAAGCAGATAAACAGAGAGGCCATGTTCCTTGAGTTTGCGCAAAACATGATCGGCACCGTTCTTGAGAACCTGACCGCCCCCGAAAAGGCGAACGTGGCCAACTTCGTGAAGGGGGCTCTTACGGCGTTCAGGGCCGCGAGGGCCGCGGGGGGAACGGCGGCGACAACGGTTCCTGCCGCTGAGGCTGGAGCTGAGGCCGCGGCTGAGGCGGCAACGGAGGCGACCAACGCTGGTAGCTGAAAAGTCGCGGCTGGAGGGACAAGCTGAGGAGGAGCCCCAAGCGGAAGAGGAAGAAGAGAAGAAGGAGGCCCAAGCTGAAAACCCCGAAATCGTCGCGGGGGCCACCGCGAACGTCGCGAGGCTCAACAACACGATCAGCGCGATAATGAAGTACGCGATAGAAAACCTGCACCGCCT
>OGCG01001534.1_pt1 | contig 11202 bp, 6 predicted proteins | sample 1570061 | NCBI WGS metagenome assembly OGCG01 (sample SAMN06268698, study PRJEB24515) | hot springs metagenome | isolation source: Joseph's Coat, Yellowstone National Park, Washington, USA | place: USA:Joseph's Coat, Yellowstone National Park, Washington, USA
TGGCGCGTCTTGGGGATTATGGGCTTGTTGTTGACGGCGACCCCATTCGGTTGGGCGCAGAGTTGCACGTTGCTGGAATCGCATCAACCCGGCGAGTGCTTCCAAATTCAGCTCGACATGAAACTGTCCGGCGAAATGCGCATCCGCAAGGAAGGCAAGATCGAGCCGCTCAAACTCGAAGCCGCGGCTGTCCACGAATATCCCGAACGTGTTCTCGTCGTTGGGCAAGACAATCAGGTGCAAAAAACCGCGCGGCTATACCAGACGGCTAAATTGACGAGCACCGTCGGCGGTGAGCGTATCGAACGCACGCTGCGTCCGGAGCGGCAGCTCATTGTGGCCCAGTTCTACAAGGACCAAGCATTGGTTTACTCGCCGAGCGGCCCCCTGACGCGCGAAGAACTCGAACTTACGGGCGATCAATTCAACAGCGCCGTAGTCGCCGGCGTCTTACCCGGCAAGGACGTAGCGGTCGGCGAAACCTGGAAGGTTTCTTCCAGCGTTGTCCAGGCCCTATGCAATTTCGAAGGACTGACCGAGCATACCCTCAGCGGCAAACTTGAATCGGTGACGGGCGACACGGCAACCTTTCGTCTCAGCGGCACGGCCGCCGGCATCGACCTGGGCGCCATTGCCAAGTTGACAATCGAGGCCGTCGGCCGCTTCGACCTCAAAAGCAAACGCCTCGTCTATCTGGAATGGAAGGAGAAAGACGAGCGCGATCAAGGTCCGGTCAGCCCAGCCGTAGTCGTGGAATCGACAGTCACGTTGAAGCGGCAACCGATTGATCAGCCGGCTGCGCTGTCGGACGTGGCCTTGGTGTCGGTGCCGCAAGATTGGGAGCCGCCGGCGCCGATGATGCAATTGGATTATCGCGATCCGCAAGGGCGCTATTCTTTGCTCTATCCGCGTTGTTGGCACATCACAGCCCAGATGAAAGACCAACTTGTCCTGCGCTGCATGGATCGCGGCGACTTCGTGGCCCAGGCAGTGCTGACGCCGTGGAAAAAAGCCGACAAAGGCAAACACATGACCGCGGAGGAATTCAAGCAGGCCATGAATGAAATGCCCGGCTGGCAGATGGAGAAAGAACTGCAAGTCGGCGAAGTGCCAGCCGACAACGGCCGTTGGGTTTACCGCTACTCGGCGTCGGGGCAGATGGATGGCGTCGCTGCAGTGCAGAACTGTTACCTCCTCGCCACGCCCGAAGGCGAACAGATGATCGTCGTCTTCACCATGACGCCCAAGCAGGTCGATAAGCTCGGCGCGCGGGATCTGTCGCTAATCGGCAGTCTGGAAATCCCCGCCGCAACGAAATAACACTTCCCTCGGTTAGCTGCGGAGCGAAGCGCGAACGCGCTTCGCTCCGCGTCGCGGCTAAACGCTTTTCTGTTCCTGGCTAAACGCTTTTCTGTTCCTCTCGTGCGATGGCCGGCAAATACGCTGCCTGGGCCATGGCGATGGTTACCAACACCACCGTCACCAAGTTTAACCCCAGACTGACCAGGTGCCAACGCGCAAACATCTGGCGTGCCTCGACGGCCATGCGAACGTCCTCGGCATTCGGCGGTGAATAATGAACCATTACATCAAAATTCTGATCCCGTAGTTCACGAAAGCCGTCAACAGCGCGCATCACCTGCCAACTGAATGCCACCATCACGAGCGCCGTCAGCAAGACCTCGATGCGAAGACGGTGGATGTGTTCCGCGTTTTCCTTTGCCCAGGACAATGCTGTCGTCGTTGCCAGCAGAGCACACACGGCCTGAATGCCGAAATACCAACGAAACAACGGCGCCAACGCCGCGCCGGCAGCGCGCGTGCCTTGTTCCTTGCGCAACGGCAGCGGCAGCGCCGGGTCCGGAGAGGGACCATCGTAAACCTTCCACGTCGGAAACCACACTTCGCGTTCCGCCGGCGCCTTCTCGGCCACGCTCTCAAAAGTCTTGAAAAGATTGAAACCGACCACGAAACTGAAAAAAATCGCCGTGCCAAACCACAGACCAAGCGCGAGTACGTGGAGGATCCTGGTGAAGTGCAGCAGGGAGGGAGTCTCCTTGAGGCGAGGCTCGTCGCCGTGCAGAAGCCGGGCGATGTTAGCGCGATGACGGAAGAAAATGAGGCCGGCCGCGATGAGACAAAACAGCGTCAAGCTCCGTTGGTCGCCGCTCCACGGCTGAGGCGTGATAAGGAAATGCACCCCGCACAGGGTAACGGCGGCAGCCAGCGACGCCAGCGACACATAGCGGCTGGCAATCACCACGGTCAGCCAGATCAAAAGCGCCGCCAGGGCCGGCCCCGGCAGGAGCACGCTGACCACTCCCGCCGCAGTGGCTACGCCTTTACCACCGCGGAAACGCAGATAAATCGGATAAAGATGTCCTAAAAATACTGCTAGGCCCGCCGCCGCTGGCAGGCTATCCGCCGGCAATTCCAGCGCGTGCGTGGCGGTCCATCTTTGCGCTGCCAGCACCGGCACAGCGCCCTTGGCAAAATCGAGCAAAAAGACGAGGATGCCGAACGGCTGCCCTAACACCCGACCGACGTTGGTAGCGCCGATGTTGCCGCTGCCTTGTGTGCGAATGTCTACCCCGCGCCAACGGGCGATCAAATAGCCAAAAGGAATGGCGCCAACCAGATAGGAAAGCAAAACGGTTAAGACGAGAGACGACAGGATCATGACGAACTCCAGCCAATTAGCGAGTACACATTTTGCCCATGATAGCGAATCCCACCCCTCCAGACCGATAGCGATTTTCTCTGTCTGGAGGCGGCGGCGAGAAAGGACACGGCGGCGGCACGCCTCGAACCTCTTCCCGGGCGCTTTGTGCAGCGGGCGCGGGGCTTGCTCGAAGGCGCTTCTGAGGCCCTTTCTGGGAAAGAGAACCTGCATGAATTTCGTCTGTTTTAAATCAACCTGGAGACGGCTGTACGGGAGCAAAGGAGAGTTGCCTTCCGCACGCCTCCAAACGCCGTTTCCCTGTCGCCGCCGACAAGTTAGGATAGTACAAGAAGTATTGTTCTACGCCGGCGCCCGGCGTCTCTCCATAAGCCAAGGGAGGCTTCATGTCTGTCGCGAGTGCTCACCCCATTAATCACCACGATTTTCCCCATACGCCCAATCCCGTTTTCGATAATTCGCCGACGTTTCAGATGGCCTGCCGTCAGCTCGACGCTGTGGCCGAGGTCATCGACATTGACAGGGGCGTCCTGCAACGCATGAGTTTGCCCAAGCGAGCCTTGGTCGTCAGCATCCCTGTGCGCATGGATGATGGCCGCACCGAAGTGTTCACCGGCTACCGGGTGCAGCACAGTTTGACGAGCGGTCCCTCCAAAGGCGGCTTGCGCTACCATCCGTCGGTTGATCTCGGCGAAGTGGCGGCGCTGGCCATGTGGATGTCGTGGAAATGCGGTCTCATGAACTTGCCGTTCGGCGGCGCCAAAGGCGGCATCGGCGTCGATCCAGCCCAATTGTCGCGCGGTGAAAACGAGCGGCTGACACGCCGCTTCACGGAAGAAGTGCTGGGCATCATCGGCCCGCGCATGGACGTGATGGCCCCGGACTTGGGCACCGACGAACAAACCATGGCATGGATCATGGATACTTATAGTATGAAGATAGGCTATGCTTGCCCTGAGATCGTGACGGGCAAGCCGGTCGAGTTGGGCGGTTGCGTTGGTCGGCGGGAAGCCACTGGCCGCGGCGTCACTTATTGCATCCTTGAAGCGATGAAGGAACTGAACTTGCGGCCGGCCGAAGCCACTGCCGTGGTGCAAGGGTTCGGCAACGTCGGCTCGGTGGCTTGCCAAGAATTGGCCAAACACGGGGTCAAGATCATCGCTGTCGGCGACCGCTACGGCTCCATCCGCAACCTGAAGGGCATTGACATTGCCGCCCTGACGCGGCACGTGGCTGAGGGCAAATTGCTCCGCGATTTTCCCGGTGCCGAGCCGATTGCGCCGTCCGAGCTGTTGCTGACACCCTGCACCGTCCTGGTGCCAGCCGCCCTGGAGCGTGTCATTCACAAAGACAATGCCAAGAAATTACGCTGCCGCATTCTCGCCGAGGCTGCCAACGGCCCCACCACGCCGGAAGCTGATGAGCTGCTCCACGATAGCGATATCTTCGTCATTCCAGACGTGCTGTGTAATGCCGGCGGCGTCACGGTGTCGTACTTCGAGTGGGTGCAAGACATCCAGCAATTCTTATGGAACCAGGACGAGGTCAATCAGCGCTTGTGCGAGTTGATGCTCCGCGCCTTCCATCAGGTGCGCCATTTGGCGCGCGAACGCAAACTGAGTATGCGGACGGCGGCATTAAGCCTGGGCGTACAGAAAGTCGCTCAGGAGAAGTTGCGCCGCGGTCTATATCCGTAGGCGGCGCGGAGTGAAAAACGCTTTCCGCAAGCCTATCCCTGAGCACGGGTGGGCGGAATTTTGCTCTTGACCTACTTGGCTTCCTCGTTAGGATGTCGCTCCTTGTTTTCCTGAGGGCGCAGAAATGGCAAAAGCCCCGCGGGTAACGGTGCTGTGGATCGCCGTCCTTTTTGTGTGCGGCTGCGGCACCATTGCCAATCTGGAAACCGGGGCGCGGCAAGGATGGAAAAACGCCGCCATCTACGGCGGCGTCCGCCGCGACATCCATTCGGCGAGACAATGGATCGATCATAGTTGGACTTGGGGAAAGAACCTGAACGTCATCCAAGACATTGGCACCGTCGTCGGCGTGGTGCTGGTCGGCATTGACGTACCTCTCTCCGCCGTCGGCGACACCGTGACCTTGCCGGTCACCGTCTCCATCGCCCTGTGGAGCAACGCGGTCAATCGCGAAAACGTCCAGCGCAGCAACACGGCTGCTCCATCCGCTGCAATGGCCCCTGCCAACGAACAAAGGACGACAGCCTCCCCCGTAGCGAATGCCGCCGGTTCAAGATAGCTCCTCACTTTGTCGGCACGGTTGTACGGAGCATGATTGCGTTCCGCCGCAGCGCGGAGGTTGACGCGCCCAACGCTCCCTCGCTACCTTGATCGGAACGCACACGGCAATATTCGCGCAGGAGGGATGTTATGCGAATAGGCATTCTGGGCGGCACTTTCGATCCGGTTCATATCGGGCATCTCCTCTTGGCCGAGCAGGGCCGGGAGCAAGGTCGGCTCGATGAGGTGTGGTTTGTGCCTGCCGCTCATCCTCCGCACAAAGAGGGACTGAGTTTGACACGCTTTGAACAACGTGTGGAGATGCTGGCCTTGGCCCTCGCTGGCAATCCTGCCTTCCGCATCGACGAATTGGAAAAGGAACGCCTCGGCCCCAGCTACACAGCGGATACCCTTGCGGAGCTGCGCCGCCGTCACCCCAGCTATGAATTCTGGCTTCTCCTCGGTTCGGATGCCCTCCTGGATTTGCCGCACTGGCATCAGCCCCTTCGCGTACTAGAACAAGCCGGTTTGTTGGTAACAACTCGGCCTGGGAGTCCCGTCGTGACGGCGGAGCAACTGCGGAAGCAACTGCATTTGCCGGCGCAAACGTCGCTGCGTCTAGAAATGATCGACATGCCGCAGATCGACATCTCCAGCCGCGATCTGCGCCGCCGCGCCGCTGCCGGCCGCAGTCTTCGCTATTTCCTCCCCCGCGCCGTCGAGTGCTACATCCATGACAAGCGGCTATATACTTCAATGGCTCCATGATCCTGAGCCGCCGGGTTTAACCCGGCGGCTCGCCACACTTCCCCGGCGGCGCGCCACGCTTCCGTGGCTCCGCGGTCACGCCAGCAGTTCCTTGACTACACGCGCCGGTTGCTCCGTACCGGTTAGTTTTTGGTCCAGTCCCTGATAGCGATAGGTGAAGCGCTGATGGTCGAAGCCGAGCAGGTACAGCACCGTGGCATGGAAATCGCGGATGTGAACAGGATCTTTGATAATGTTGTAGGAAAATTCGTCGGTCTCGCCGTAGATCGTGCCTGGACGGATGCCGCCCCCGGCCAGCCACATGGTAAAGCAGCGGGGATGATGGTCGCGGCCATAGTTCTGCGGGGTCAGTTGACCTTGCGAATAGATGGTCCGGCCGAACTCGCCGCCCCAGATGACCAACGTCTCGTCATACATTCCTCGATTTTTCAGGTCTTGAATAAGGCCATAGCACGCCTGATCGATGTCGCGGCATTGGTCGGGCAGCCGGCCAGCGACGTTGGCGTGCGTGTCCCAATTGTTGTGATAAATCTGCACGAAGCGCACGCCGCGCTCCACCAAGCGCCGCGCTAGCAAGACGGTGTTGGCGAACGTGCCTGCCTTTTTGGCGTCGTCGCCGTACAGTTTGAAAGTGGATTCCGGCTCGCGGGACAAGTCCGTCAATTCCGGCACGCTGGCTTGCATGCGGAAAGCCATTTCATATTGCTGAATGCGTGTGCGCGTTTCTGGATCGCCAATAGCGCGATAAGTCATCTCATTGAGCTTTTGCAAGCCGTCGAGTGTTTTGCGCCGGACGGCAGCGGGTACACCCGGCGGATTGTTGAGGAACAAGATCGGGTCGCCGGAAGTGCGGAAGGAAACGCCGGCGTGTTCACCGGGCAGATAGCCGGACGCCCACAAGCGGGCTGAGATGGCCTGCACTTGTTCGGTATTGGACGGCTTGGCGACGAGGACGACGAACGTGGGCAGATTGTGATTGAGCGATCCCAGGCCATAGGAAACCCAGGCGCCCAGGCAAGGCCGGCCGGTGACCTGGTTGCCGGTCTGGATATAGGTGATGGCCGGCTCATGGTTGATGGCTTCGGTGTACATGCTGCGGATGAAGCACAAGTCATCGACCATTTTGGCCGTCCACGGCAATAACTCCGACACCCACATGCCGCACTTACCGTGGCGGGCGAACTTGAATTTCGACGGCGCGATGGGAAAGCGCTTTTGGCCGCTAGTCATGGTCGTCAGCCGTTGCCCCATGCGCACGGAATCGGGCAGGTCTTTATCGAACCATTCCTGCATTTTCGGCTTGTAATCGAAGAGATCCATCTGGCCCGGTCCGCCGACCATGTGCAGATAGATGACACTCTTGGCTTTGCCGGGAAAGTGCGTCCGAACGGTCGGCTGGTCTTTCGTAGCAGCGCCGCGGGCGTGGTCAGCGTCCAACAACGAGGCCAGCGCCGCCCAGCCGACGGCGTGCGAACCGGCGGCAAAAAAGTACCGCCGGGTAATATTGCGGGTGAAGTCATGGAATAGGTTCATGGGATCGCTCCTGATGATTTCGGTGAGCGGGGTCGCGTAAGCGCCCCGAGAGTTTGCGTTACTCGGAGCGCTTACGCGCCCCCGCTCACCAGGGATTTACTTATTCAGCACCTCATCCAGATTCATCATCTCGTTGGCAAGCATTGTCCAGGCAGCCAGCGTGCTCGCATCGAGCTTCGGATCAACTTTGGCTTCGCCGACAGTGAGCAGTTTCTTGGCATCTTCGCGATTCGCCTTGTAATACGCCAGCAGTTCTTGCAAGCTCGCCTGCACCACTTGCATTTCCTCAGCGCGCAGCGGGCGGCACAACACGCGCCGGGCCAGGAAATCGACACGCGATGCGTCCTTGTCGCCGCCCTCCTTGAGGGTTGTTTGCGCCAACCAGCGGGCGGCTTCGACGAACTGCGTATCATTGAGAGTGACCAGCGCTTGCAAGGGCGTGTTGGTGCGTTCGCGGCGCACGGTGCAGACTTCGCGCGACGGGGCGTTGAAAATGTCCATCGACGCCGGCGGTGCGGCGCGCTTCCAGAAGGTATATATACTACGGCGATACAATTTATCGCCGCTATCACGGCGGTAGTCGCGTGTATTACTGCCGATCATGGCCACTGCTTCCCATACACCGTCCGGCTGATATGGCTTGACGCTAGGGCCGCCGATTTTGCGCACCAAGAGACCGCTGGCTGCCAAGGCGTAATCGCGGATCATCTCGGCGTCGAGGCGATAACGGGGACCGCGCGACAAGAAACGATTATCGGGATCTTTTTCACGCTTCTCCGGCGTCGCCTGCGCCGACTGCCGATAGGTTGCCGAAGTCACCAGCAATTTGAAAAAGCGTTTGACGTCCCAACCGCTTTCGCGGAACTCGACTGCCAGCCAATCGAGCAATTCGGGATGGGACGGCAGTTCGCCGCTGGTACCGAAGTCTTCGCTCGTTTTGACAATGCCGACACCAAATACCTCTTGCCAAAAGCGATTCACGGTGACGCGCGCTGTCAGCGGGTTTTCCGGTCGCAGCAACCATTGGGCGAAACCAAGGCGATTGCGCGGCAGTTCCTTCGGCATTGGGGGCAGCGCTTGGGGCGTGTTCGCTTTCACGAGATCGCGGCGCTTATCGTATTCGCCGCGGTAAAGGACATACGCCGTCGGCTCGCCCGGCTTTTCTTGCATAATGTGAGCAACGGTGCCGCGCGCTTGGATCGCCGCTTCTTCCTGCTGCAAATCTGTGCGTTTTTTGACCAAGCCCTGATACGTGGCATCGTGGGCCGCCAACCATCCCTCGAACAGTTCGTCTGTTTCGGCGGCAGAGCGCTGCTTGGCTGGCTTGTTCAAGAGCCAGGCGCTGCGCGTACTTTTGACCAGATGTTCGACTTCCGACGCTGACAAGGTGCGCCCATATACACGCACGTCTTGCAGTACCAATCCATTGAGGCGAGACGTGGTATGCCGCTGGCCGATCTTGAACGGCACGGGGGTGTGGATGGGGTTCTTCAAACTGGCGGCTTCCACGGTCGTTTCCTGTAGCACACCGTTGACGTACACCTTGATGCCGCTGGGCTGAGCGGAGCCGTCGTAGGTGATAAACAGGTGGTTCCACTGGCCGGGTTTCACGGGATTGCGGGACACCACTTTGAGGGCGTCGTTCGGCCACTCGTGGATGATGTGCGCGCCGACCTGGCCATTCTGTATCCACAGATCCCAGCCCCGGAAATCGTGCTGATCGTCCATGCGAGCGAAGATGGCGCCGGACGGCGCTTTCTTTGTGAACTTGACCCAGGCGCCGTAGGAGAATCCCTGATTGTTCTCGAAATCACCGGCGTCGGCCGCTTCCAACGTGCCGCCCGCTTGGATCTTGAACGCTTTCTCGGCGACGTGCCCCGCGTCCCAGGCCGCCCCCGATGCCAACGTCGCCGTGCGCGGTTTGCCGTCCACTATCAGATGAATGTTCCCACCGCTGCCTTCATTCAACGCGGCATAGAAACGCAGTCCCTCATGGGGAATCGGCCCGACCGGCGAGACGCTGCTGCCATTAACAACAGTGGGGCTGGCGTCTCGCCGGTCAGAAGCCAGCCATTTGTCGAATTCGGCGCGGGCCGTCTGCTTACGCGCCTCCAGCTGTTTGCGGATTTCGGCCAATTCCTTCTTCAGCGCTTCCCAGCGCGGCCGATCTTCCTTCTGCGGTACGAAGACGACCGGCGGCGTGTCCTTAACGTTGCCGTCCATCGCTCCTTGCGTTGTATTGTTGAAGAATGCTGCCATCGAATAGAAATCTTTCATCGTCAGCGGATCGAATTTGTGATCGTGGCACACGGCGCAGTTGGCGGTCAGGCCGAGGAACACGCGCGCCGTCGTCTCGGTACGGTCGCGGGTGTAGAGAACAAGATATTCCTCCGGGATAAGTCCGCCTTCGTTCGAGGTGATGTTGCAGCGATTGAAGCCGGTGGCGATCAATTGATCGAGTGTGGGATTGGGCAACAAATCGCCGGCCAGTTGTTCGATGGTGAACTGATCGAAGGGCATGTTGCGGTTGAAGGCATTGATGACCCAATCGCGGTACGACCACATTTCGCGGTAATTGTCGAAGTGGATGCCGTGCGTATCGGCATAACGTGCGGCGTCGAGCCAATAGCGGGCGCGATGCTCGCCCCAATGCGGCGAAGCCAGCAATTTATCGACGAAGCGCTCGTAAGCATCGGGCTGCTTGTCGTTGACAAACGCCTCGACGTCAGCCGGCTCCGGCGGCAGGCCGATCAGATCCAGACTGAGCCGGCGCGCCAAGGTGCGGCGATCCGCCTCCGGGGCTGGCTGCAAACCGCGCTTCTCCAACTCGGCCAGAATGAAGCGATCAATCGGATTGCGCACCCACTCGGCGCGGCGCACCGGCGGCAGGGGCGGCCGCTTCGGCGCGATAAACGACCAATGCGGCTCATATTCCGCTCCCTCGGCGATCCAGCGTTTTAACAACTCCTTTTGGGCCTCGGTCAACGTTTTCTTAGTCTTGGGCGGCGGCATTATGCGCCCTTTTTTGGTGGAGAAAATACGCTCAATTAGAGTGCTTTTTTCCACGTCTCCCGGAACGATGGCTCCGGCCTCGATAGCGTCCTCGCGGTGGTCCAGCCGCAGGTCGGCCTTGCGGGCGGCACTATCGGCGCCATGGCAGGCGAAGCAGTTTTCCGCCAAAATGGGCCGCACGTCGCGATTGTAATGAATCTTCCTGTCTGCTGCGCGGACCGGGGAACTCTCCACAAAAACACAAAGAACCAAAGTCAAGATCCCAATCGTGCCCAGGAAACGTTTCATGATCGTGTTTGCTCCTTTCTGTGCTTCCCTTTGTTCTCTGCGCCTCTGTGGTTCGTTTCGTTCGGCAAGGCGCGGCCCCAATAGCGGACACCGGAGCGAATGTGCCGTGCCATGGCTTTGCTCGCCGCTTTGCCGTCGCCGGCCAAGAGCGCCTCGACGATGGCCAGGTGCTCGCGGCCCTCTTCGGCCAGACGGTGAAAATCGTTGCGGGCCTCGTCGTGCTGCCAGGCCATATCGCGGAAGGCGCGGAACAGTATTTTGAGGCGAGCGATCTCTTGGGCCAAAAAGAGATTGCCGCACGATTCCGCGATAAGGTCATGAAGCCGACTATCGAGGGCGCGGGCCTCTTCCACAAAGCGCGTCCCGGACCGGGGTTCCCGCGCGATCATCCGCCGTAACTCTTTGGCCAGCGCGTGCAGCTCGGCAAGGTTGATGCGTCCGCAAGCCAAGCGCGTCGCTTCGCATTCCAGCGCCCGGCGTACCTGACAAATCTCGCGGACTTCATGCCGGGTGACGCGGCGAACACGTGCGCCGCGGTTGGGCAATAGATCGATGATGCCCATGCCGGCCAGGGTGATGAGGGCTTCGCGGATCGGCGTGTGACTGACACCGAAGCGTTCGGCTAATTCTTGCGTGACCAGGTGATCGCCGGCGCGAAGACGGCCCTGGAACACGTCGGTCAGC
>OGCG01001536.1_pt1 | contig 11199 bp, 12 predicted proteins | sample 1570061 | NCBI WGS metagenome assembly OGCG01 (sample SAMN06268698, study PRJEB24515) | hot springs metagenome | isolation source: Joseph's Coat, Yellowstone National Park, Washington, USA | place: USA:Joseph's Coat, Yellowstone National Park, Washington, USA
GAGAGTCTGGCAAGGGTGGCCGCCGCCCGCCGTTGCAGGGCTTCGATGCGCTCGATACTGAACACCTCCATCCCCAGCATGGCCAATAGCGCGCAGTGGTAACCCGAGCCCGTACCGATTTCCAGGACCCGGTGGGGGGATGCCTCCTGCAGCAGTACCTCCAGCATCCGTGCCACCACCAGGGGCTGGGAGATGGTCTGACCGAAGCCGATGGGCAGGGAGACCGGCTCGTAGGCTCGGCTCGACAGGGCCTCTGCCACGAAGAGGTGGCGCGGCAACTGCGCCATGGCGGCCAGCACACGCTCGTCGGCGATGCCCTCGTCTTGCAGCCGCGCCACCATCCGTGCCCGCGTGCGCGGGGAAATCATACCCACCTCCGGGCTCACATGGGACAGCATTGCAGCCACTCCGAAAGACTCTCCAGAAACCGGTACCGGGTCATATCCAGATCCAGCGGAGTGATGGAGACGTAACCGCGGCGCACGGCATCGAAATCGGTGCCGGGGCCGGCGTCGGCCTCGCGACCCGAGGGCCCGATCCAGTAAACGGGCTCGCCGCGCGGGTCCGCCGCTGGGATTACCCACTCGCTCTTGTGTCGCCGCCCCAGACGGGTCACCTCCCGTCCCCGCAATTGCGCGTAGGGCAGATCCGGCACGTTGACGTTGAGGATGGTATCGGCGGGCAAGGGGTTGCTGAGCAGCCCGCGGACCAGATCGGCAGCCACCCGTGCTGCACTGTCGTAATGCTCGGGGTCTCGGCCTACCAAGGAGACGGCAATGGCCGGCAGACCGAGGAAACGGCCCTCCATGGCCGCCGCTACCGTACCGGAGTAAAGTACATCGTCGCCCATGTTGGCACCGCGATTGATTCCGGAGACCACCATGTCCGGCACCTCGGGAAGGATGCCCGTCGCGGCGAGGTGGACGCAGTCCGTGGGCGTTCCGCCGACGAGGTAGAGAAAGCCGTTGAGACCGGTACGCACCCGCAGGGGCCGATCCAGGGTCAGGGAATTGCTGGCGCCGCTGCGATCCTGTTCCGGTGCCACGACCTGCACCTCGCCCAGGGGTTCCAGGGCCTTGGCCAGTGCCGCGAGACCAGGCGCCAGGTAACCGTCATCGTTACTCAGCAGAATCCGCGGCATCTGGACCTCCCTGGGAGTTTGGCGGCAGGAGACGACTCGCAGCAGGGTGCAATCTGCTGCGTCGCGGGCCCAATGGTAGTCCAGCGACGCCCGCCGGTCCAGATCAAGGTACGGGAGTCGCTCCCTTGCCTTGCGTTTCCAATTGGTGTTCCAGCAACAGGACGCGCAGTCTGGCCGCGTCCATGTTTTCCTTCAGATGCTCTACCTTGTCCAGATAGCGGGCGTAGTTACGCTCATTACCCGTCCGCTCCGCCTTACCCTTTTCGTAGGCCTCGGTGGCGTTGATGAGTGCCACGCGCGCCGCGGCCAACTGTGCTTCCAGTTGCTTTTGCGCCATGTTCTCGACGGGAGCCGATTCCGCCGGAGCCACCGGCACAGGGCGCGTCGGCGGCGGACTTGCCGGCGCCGCCGTCACCGGCGTACTGACGGAAGCCTCCGGTGCGCCAGATATGGTCTCCACGTGACGCGCATTGGCCGGGGGATTGCCGCCGTAGGTGACGACGCCGTCCGGTCCCACCCAGCGATAAATGGCAGCCTGCGTCGAGGCGATGGGCATCGCCAGCAGACCAAGCCCGACCGCCGCACCCGGCAGCCAGTGCACCGTGCTCTTCCAGACCTGCGAAACGCGCATACCGACTCCTCCCATCGACACTCGTCGCCGCTCCAAAAACCCTGCAACTAATTAGCTGTGCGCAGGCACGACTGTCAAGGACGCCCCGCCCGACAAAAAGCCCCCACCAACTGGCGGGGGCGTGGAAAGTCCGACAAGAACCGTGATCACAGGCTGTAATACATCTGGAATTCCAGCGGATGGGTGGTCATGCGCATGGCCTGGACCTCTGCCCATTTCACATCCAGGTAGCCCTCGAGCCAGCTCTGGCTGAAGACGTTGCCCCTCATCAGGAACTCGTGATCGGCTTCCAGGGCGCGCAGGGCTTCCTCCAGGGAAGAGGCCACGTGGGGAATCTGCTTTTCCTCTTCCGGCGGCAGGTCGTAGAGATTCTTGTCCATGGCCTCACCGGGGTGGATCTTGTTCTGGATGCCATCGAGCCCGGCCATGAGCATGGCGGCAAAGGCGAGGTAAGGATTGGCCGTGGAGTCGGGGAAGCGCACCTCGATGCGCCGACCCTTGGGGTTGGTGACGTAGGGGATGCGGATGGAGGCCGAACGGTTGCGGGCCGAGTAGGCCAAGAGCACCGGGGCCTCGAAGTGGGGCACCAGACGCTTGTAGCTGTTGGTGCTGGGGTTGGTCAGGGCGTTCAGGGCCTTGGCGTGCTTGATGATGCCGCCGATGTAGTAGAGTGCCGTCTCCGACAATCCACCGTAGAGATCGCCGGCAAAGAGGTTCTTGCCGTCCTTGCTCAGGGACTGGTGGACGTGCATGCCGCTGCCGTTGTCGCCGACGATGGGCTTGGGCATGAAGGTGGCCGTCTGACCGTAGGCAGCGGCAACGTTGTGGACCACGTACTTGAGGATCAGCACCTCATCGGCCTTCTTGGTGAGGGTATTGGCACCCACACCGATCTCGTGCTGGCCGGCGGTAGCCACTTCGTGGTGGTGGACCTCGACGGTGAGCCCCATCTCTTCCAGCGCCAGGCACATGGCCGAGCGCAGATCCTGGGCGGAGTCCACGGGCGGCACGGGGAAGTAGCCACCCTTGACGCCGGGACGGTGCCCCATGTTGCCCGACTCGTACTCCTTGCCCGAGTTCCAGGCGGCCTCTTCGGCATCGACCCGGTAGGAGCAGCCGCTCATGTCGATCTTCCAGGTGACGGAGTCGAAGACGAAGAACTCGTTCTCGGGGCCGAACAGGGCGCTGTCGGCGATGCCGGTGCTGGCGAGGTAGGCCTCGGCGCGCTTGGCCAGAGAGCGCGGGCAGCGCTCGTAGCCCTGACCCGTGGCGGGCTCCACCACATCGCAACGCAGGTTGAGGGTGGTCTCATCGGTGAAGGGATCGAGGACGGCGGTATCGGCATCGGGCAGGAGGATCATGTCGGAGGCATCGATACCCTTCCAGCCGGTGATGGAGGAGCCGTCGAACATCTTGCCCTCGGCGAAGGTTTTCTCGTCGATGGTGTGGGCCGGCACGGATACGTGCTGCTCCTTGCCCTTGGTGTCCACAAAACGGAAATCGATGAACTTCACATCCTTTTCTTCAATCAGCTTGATTACGTCCTTGGGACGGTATCCCATCGTCTTCTCCTCACAAAACCCCATCGACCTAGATCCCACAGCCGCAACGACAATCCCCGCCGGCGCCATAGCCCAGACGTGGACCTGGCAAATTCGGTCCACGTAATCGGGCTATCATAGCGTCTCTACAGGCCGCACTCCAGATCCCCACAGCGTGCTACACTGGCGTATCTATATTGGTTTGAAACGAGGCATCATCATGACGCACCAGAACATCCTAGAACGCGCTGCCGAGAGGGCTCGGGCAGCCGGCAAGAAGCACGCGGGCGATCTGACCCCGGAAGAGGCCCATCAGCTCCTGCGTGAACACCCCAAGGCCAAACTCGTGGATGTCCGCTCCCACCCGGAGCTGGACTTTGCCGGCTTCATCGAGGGCTGTTGCCACGTGCCCTGGCAGCTCTATCCCGGCATGACCCCCAACCCACACTTTGATGAGGAAATCCGCCGCGTTGCCCAGCCGGACGAATTTCTGCTCCTGCTCTGCCGCACCGGGGGTCGCTCTCTAGCGGCAGCAGAACATCTGGCGGAGCAGGGCTACCAACACTGCTTCAATATCCTTGGCGGTATGGAGGGCAAGCCCGATGCCAGCGGCCAACGAGGCAAGATAGAGGGTTGGAAGGCCAGCGGCCTACCCTGGAAGCATAAATAAAGGAAGGCGACCGACTGCCCATCGGCCGTTCAGCCCCTGGGATCAGTGCTGGCAGGCGGGGCAGAACAGCGCGTTGCGCCCGCCCACGCTCAGGGTCTCCAGTGCTCCGCCACAGCCCGGACAATGGCCATCTTCACGGTGTCGGGTGAGGAAGGTTTTGGGCAAAAGCGGCACCTTGGCCTGGGAACGCAAGGCCCGCTCGATGACCCTGGCGATCTGCTCCAGCAGGCGTTCACGCTCCTCCTCAGTGAGCGTCGGCACGGTTCGATCCGGGCGCAGACCCGCCTGGAACAGAATCTCATCGGCCCAGACGGGACCAAGCCCCGGGAGGAAGGCATCGTCCAGGAGGACGTTACGCAGGGCGCTGCGCCGCCGAGCCAGGGCCTCGCGCAGGTGACTGCGGGCACCATCCGGAAGCAGCAAGGGATCCGGCCCCAGCTTTGTCAGAAAATCCACATCGGAGCTCTCGTCCAGCAGCCGCAGTCGGTTACCCAGTTGCGTACCCTGCAAACGCAGGCGCATGTGGGCGTTGATCTGGATCTCCAGCTGTGCGCGGGGCTCATCACCGCCTTCGGCGGGGGTTGGCGCGCCGCGCTCCACCTCCACGCTGAGCTCACCCCCCAGTTGCAGCACCAGGATTTCTCGACCGTCCAGCTCCCAAAAGAGATACTGACCATAGCGGTAGAGGTCGGTAATCTCCCGCCCCTTGAGCGCATCACTGGCAAGGCCGGCACCGTCGTCCTGGATCTCGCCCTTGCCGTTGCGCATCTGCACGAGCCCGAGTCGCTTGTGCAGCACGTTGCGTCGCAGCTTCTGCCGGAACAGTTCTATTTCTGGTAATTCTGCCATAGTGACCTCGTGCACCCAGTTCGCGGCCCAGTGTAGCGCCTGCGTCCCGCTTTCCAAAGTCCAGGTGCTCTGTGGTCCGCGCGTTGCCATCGGCGCCCTTGGCAGCCCACACCGGGAAGTCTAGACTGAAACTTTGTCGCACTGCCGAGCAGGAGGCCACATGCCCGACCATCCGCCCACGGAGATCCAGATCGCGGTGGAGACACGCTACATTCCGGAACAATCCGACCCCGACGCCCAGCATTATGTCTTTGCCTACCAGATCACCATCGATAACCTGGGGCCGGAGACGGCGCAGTTGCTGGACCGCCACTGGGTCATCACCGATGCCGAGGGACGCGTGCAGGAAGTCAAGGGACCCGGGGTAGTGGGTGAACAGCCGACCCTGAAACCCGGCGAGCGCTTCCGTTACACCAGCGGGACGGTCCTGCCCACGGCCGTGGGCAGCATGCACGGCAGTTACGGCTGGGTGAGCGCCAGCGGCGAGCGTTTCGAGAGCCCCATACCGCCCTTCCGACTTGCCGTCGCCACCGTCTTTCACTGACTTCTGCCAGCGTGAGTCGCTCCAGCCTGCGCCGCGCCTACGGAGTCTGGGCTCCCATCTACGACAGGGCCGTGAGTGGCTTTTCCGGTCCACTGCGGCGGCAAAGCCTCACGGAACTGCCGGAGGATGCCCGGCGCATCCTCATCGATGGCATTGGTACCGGACTGGATCTGCCCTACCTGCCGGCGGGGAGAGAGGTTCTGGGAATCGACCTGAGCCGCGCCATGCTGCGCCGGGCACAGGGACGGGGTCAGGCTGTCTGGCTGGTGGAGGCGGATGCCGAGGCTCTGCCCCTGGCCGACCAGAGCGTCGATCTCGTGGTCCTGCACCTGATTCTGGCGGTGGTGCCGGATGCCCGCAAAGCCCTGGCGGAAGTGGTGCGCGTGCTGCGTCCAGGAGGTGAGATACGTCTGCTGGACAAGTTTCTGCGTCCGGGTGAACGGGCCTGGCTGCGCCGGGCCATAGCACCCCTGTCCGCAGCCTTGGCGACACATACCGATCTGGTCTTCGAGGATATCCTGGCGCAGGAACCGAGCCTTGTGCTCATCAGCGACAGCCCAGCCGCCCTCGGCGGCTGGTTTCGCCTCATCCGACTGCGCAAAACGGCCTCCGTCTGAGGGCGGGACAGGGCCTCAGCTGCCGCTGCGGGCCGCCTTCTTGCGCTCGTTCTCACTGAGGTAGCGCTTGCGGATGCGGATGGACTGCGGCGTGACTTCCACCAGTTCGTCATCGGCAATGAACTCCACCGCCGCCTCCAGCGACATGCGGATGGGCGGAGTCAGCAGGATGTTCTCGTCCGAACCCGAAGCGCGCATGTTGGTCAGTTTCTTTTCCTTGAGGGGATTGACCACGAGATCGTTGTCGCGGCTGTGGATACCGATCACCATACCCTCATAGACCTTGTCGCCGGGGCCGATGAAAAGCCGCCCACGATCCTGCAGGTTGAACAGGGCATAGCCCACGGCCTCGCCTTCCTCCGCAGAAATCAGCACGCCATTGATGCGAGCGGGAATGGCCCCCTTTACCGGCCCGTAACCGTCGAAGATGTGGCTGATGACACCGGTACCGGAGGTGGCCGTCATGAATTCCGTGTGAAAGCCAATGAGTCCTCGGGCGGGAATACGGTATTCCAAGCGTACCCGGCCGCGCCCGTCGGGCTGCATGTCCTGCAGTTCGCCACGCCGTGTGCCAAGACGCTCCATGATGGCACCCTGGTGTTCCTCCTCCACATCGATGGTCAGGGCTTCGTAGGGCTCTTCCCAGACGCCGTCCACCTGACGCTGGATGACCCGCGGCCGCGACACCGCCAGCTCGTAGCCCTCGCGACGCATGTTCTCCACCAGCACCGTGAGGTGGAGCTCGCCGCGGCCTGAAACGAGGAACACATCGGCGTTGTCCGTATCCTCCACGCGCAAGGCCACGTTGGTCAGGAGCTCCTTGTACAGGCGCTCGCGCAGCTGACGGCTGGTGACGAATTTGCCTTCGCGCCCGGCAAAGGGACTGGTATTGACCTGAAAGGTCATGTTGAGGGTCGGCTCGTCGATGGGCTTCCAGGGCAAGGCCTTGGGATGCTGTGGGTCGGCGATGGTGGCACCGATGGAGGGCTCGTCGATGCCGGTGACGGCGACGATGTCCCCCGCCACCGCCTCCTCCCAGGGGACCCGCTTGAGACCGTCGAAACCCAGTACCTGCAGGATCCGCGCCTTGGTCTGTTTCTGCTCGGAGCCGTGAATCATCACCACGTCCTGGCCCGGCCGCATGGTTCCCTGGCGGATGCGGCCCACGGCGATGCGCCCGACGTAACTGGAATAATCGAGATCGGCAATCTGCATCTGCAACGGTGCGCTGGGATCGCCCGCCGGCGGGGCCACCTTTTCCAGGATCATCTCAAAGAGGGGACGCATGTCGCCCTCGCGGATGCTGTCGTCGTGGCCCGCGTAGCCCTGCAGGCCAGAGGCGTAGATCACCGGGAAATCCAGCTGCTCCTCCGTCGCCCCCAGGCGGTCGAAGAGGTCTAGGGTAGCGCTGATGACGTAGTCGGGACGGGCGCCGGGACGGTCGATCTTGTTGATGACCACGATGGGCTTCAGTCCCAGCTCCAGGGCCTTACGGGTAACGAAGCGGGTCTGCGGCATCGGACCCTCCACGGCATCCACCAGCAGCAGCACGCCGTCGACCATACCCAGCACACGCTCCACCTCGGCACCAAAATCCGCGTGCCCCGGCGTGTCGACGATGTTGATGTGGGTATCGCCCCACTGCACGGCGGTATTCTTCGCCATGATGGTGATGCCACGCTCCTTCTCCAGCGCGTTGCTGTCCATCACCCGCTCCTCCAACTGCTGGTGGGCGGCAAAGGTACCGGACTGGCGCAGGAGCTGATCCACCAGGGTGGTCTTGCCATGGTCAACGTGGGCGATGATGGCGATATTACGGATGGAGCGCGGCACGAATGTCCTCACGGTTACGGGAATGGCGGGAGCTCGGGCTTCGCCCGACGACGGGCTCCCTTATAGCGATTTGGTCCCCGAAAAGCAAATGCCGCGGGCGTGTCACCGCAGAACGCACGGCGGTCCGATGAGCGCGGCACGGCTCGCACATGGCGCCGTCAAAAGAGGCGGGTATCGTTGGAATAAAAACCAGCGCCAGAGACACTCTCAAGGCGGCCGATGGCCAAGATAAGGGTCGTGGGATCTGGAATCGCTATCCCCCCGCTGCCCGCTACAACCACCGATGGAATCCTGGGAGGATGTTCTGAATGTACCGTGCCCCATATCTCGTAGCACTCGTCTCTCTACTGTGGACTCTCGGCGCAAGCGCCGGTGAGGTGCTCCACGTCTATGGCCCCGGCGGGCCTTTCCCGGCCATGCAGGCGGCGGCGGAGGCCTGCCACCAGGCGCACCCGGATGTGGAGGTGCAGGTGGTCGCCGGCCCCCTGCCCAAATGGCGGGAGCAGGCCCTCGACAATGCCGATCTCATCTATTCCGGCTCGGAAAACATGATGACGGACTTCCTCACCAACATGCCCGGCCTCGTGGATGAGAAAAGCATCATCCCGGCCTATCTGCGCCCCGCGGCCATTCTGGTGCACCCGGGCAACCCGCTGAAGATCCGCGATTTCGAGGACCTGTTGAAGCCTGGCGTATCCGTCATGGTGGTTCAGGGGGCGGGGCAGACGGGCCTGTGGGAGGATATCGCCGGCAAGAACGGCAATCTCGACACCCTGCGCAAACTGCGCGCCAATATCGTCTACTACGCTCCCAACAGCGCCGATGCCTTGCAACGCTGGACCGGCAAGGACGCTCCCGATGCCTGGATCATCTACAACATCTGGCAGATTGCCCATCCCAAGGTTGCCGAGATCGTACCCCTCGGACCGCGTCACGTACTCTACCGGGACATGGATCTGTCCCTGACTCGGCGTGGCCAGGCAAAGCCCGCCGCCAGGGAGTTCTACCATTTCGTGCTGGGCCCGCAGGGCAAAGCGATCTTCACGCGCTTTGGCTGGCGGGATTGATGGTGTGGTGTAGTGCAATTCGTTTGCCCTCTTTTGTGTGAACTCAGGAGTTTTCCTATGCGCAACACGATTTCGGTACTTTCTCTGGCTAGTCTTCTGCTTGCCAGCTCCCTTTCCCCCGTGATGGCTCAGGCGGGCTCTCTGCCCGATGGCCTGCGCGTGGAGAAAACCTCGCTCGGTGAGGTTTACGCCAACGCCGAAGGCAAGACCCTGTACGAGTTCAAGAAGGATATGCCCGGCTCGGGTAAATCCGCCTGTGTTGGCGAGTGCGCCAAGTTGTGGCCACCGCAGTTGCTGTCGTCTGCCGCAAAGGTCTCCAAGCCCTGGGGAGTGGTAACGCGTACCGACGGCAAAAAGCAACTGAGCTATGCAGGTTATCCGCTCTACACCTGGATCGGGGACAAGGCGCCGGGAGAGACGAGCGGTCAGGGGGTCAAAGGTCTGTGGCGGGTCGCCAAGGTGCATGGCCCGGCAGTGCCCTGGTGATGATCAGGGCGTTTCGGTCCAGCCGGCGGCGCCACCGCCTAAGGCTCCTCGCGCAGCGCAGGAGGAGGGTGTGAGCGGGCGCACGCGCGATCGGCCGCCCGATGCCGAGGCGCTTTGGCTGGGTCACTACCGTCCGCGCCTCTTTCGGGTGGCCTGGGCCTGGACGGGAGACTACCATCGCGCCGAGGACCTCAGCCAGGAAACGCTGCTGCGTGCCTGGCCCAAACGCTCATCCCTGCGCGTCGCCGAGGCAGAGTGGGCGTGGCTTTTGACCATTCAGCGCCGCCTATGGTGGCGCGCGCTGGCCGAGTCGGCGCGCTTCGTTCCCGAGGAATCGGAAGCGACTCTGCCCTATCCCGATTTTGCCCCCCTATCGGACCTGCAGATGGATATCCTTCGCGCTCTGAACACGCTGCCCACCATTCAGCGGGAGGCCGTCAGCCTGTTCTATCTGGAAGATCTCAGCTATGGGCAGATTGCGGAGATTCTTGGCGTGCCCGTCGGCACGGTCATGAGCCGCATCAGCCGCGGACGCCAAGCCCTGCGCCAATTTTTTCAGCCACGCGCGCTGCGCGGGGATACGCAAAACCATGCCACCGGATCCTGAAGACTTCGAACAACGCCTGCGCCAGGCCCTGCGCTCCCTGCCCGTACCCGCATGCGAGCCAGCGCCGTCCCCATTGGGAACGGGGCCCGAGGATCCCGGTCGCCGACTATTCTTCTTCCGACCGTGGCAGTGGCTCCTGGGATCGGCCCTGGCTGGCGGCACCGGGGCCGCCGTTCTCCAGGTAGCAGCCAGGCTGGAGACCCCGCCCCTCATGGAGGCCGCCTTTCGCCACGTCAGCGGCGAGGAGGGCCTACGTGGCCAGCTCATGGCCAAGCCCGAGGCCGCCGCCCAAGCTCTTGGTTTCGATCCCACACGGCTTACCACCGCCATCTGGCAGCTGGCCAAAGACTGCCACGTGGCGACGCTGCCGGTGTGGCACTGGAGTTATTTCATGGAGAAGGTAGCCGATGGCCAGATGCCCGGCTGGGCCTGGATGCTGGTATTCAAGAACCCCACCCCCCTGCCTCCCAGTGGCCAGGCAGGTCAGCGGCATTGGCGCAGCCTACACGGCAAGGACGGTTATCCTATCCTGCTGTTGAGTCACTCGGAGGAGGCCTTGAGACTTTTGACGCAGGCCGTGCGGCGTCAGGGGGTGGTCTAGAACGGCTTCGTGGGCGACAACGTCGCTATCCCCTTCTGGGGCCAAAATAGCCGGTCCACAGACCCAATCCCAATCGCTTTGCCAATACCATCCGGACAAACGGTTTACGCTTTCCATTCGCCCCCGTCGAGCGAACCGACGACGCTACTCCGGTTACTCCTCTTCACGCGCCAGGGCAGGTAGCTCTAGGCTCGCCAACCTATATCTGGGGCAACGATACAGAGGGCACCGATGACGATGAGCAGAGTCGCCACGATCTCGGCCCGACCGAGGCGCTCCTTGAGGATGTGATGGCCAAAAAGGAAGACCAAGAGGGTGTCAATCTGGCCCAAACCCCGAACCAGAGCTACCTGGGTGAGTGCGAAGGCACTGAACCAGGCCCAAGAGCCCAGCGCCGACAGAAGGCCCACGGGCCAAGCGATGCGCCAGCCCCGTAGGCTCTCACGCCACTGCTCCCGCTTTCGTGCGACAAGGTAGCCTCCCTGCAGTAGCGTTTGCAGAGAATTGCTCACCAAGAGCATCCACAGGCCCGTGGCCAGCGGCGGGAGCCCAGGATCCACCTCGCCGCTTGCCGCCCGCAGAGCGATGGCGGTCAGGGCGAAGCCCAAAGCC
>OGCG01001540.1_pt1 | contig 11176 bp, 9 predicted proteins | sample 1570061 | NCBI WGS metagenome assembly OGCG01 (sample SAMN06268698, study PRJEB24515) | hot springs metagenome | isolation source: Joseph's Coat, Yellowstone National Park, Washington, USA | place: USA:Joseph's Coat, Yellowstone National Park, Washington, USA
AATATACAAAGGAACAGAAAGAGATCCTGGAGAAACTCAAACTGAAACTGTAGTGTTACAAGTGGGCGAAGATAGGTTGCATTTCATTGTTCAAATACCAAAGAAATGTCCAATAAATGTGTATTTGTATGCGAGGGCATGACTGCTTTCATGCTACTGGAACGTATCCATCTTCTCCTCCTAAGCTTTTAGGTGCTATGTCGTATTCTCTTTTTGCATTATGCTGCTTCGCGTTCAGGCAACCTCATCATAGCCACTGCTGGATAAGCTGTGCCTTTCGCTATCCCCCAGAATGCGCAATTTCTGGTATCTTACTTCCATTATTTGTCCATAATGTTCCCTTAGCATATTATTGAATTTTTCGATAGAAAGATTAATATAAGGAAAATAATAATATCCACTATGGCAGAAAGTGATTTTTTCCATGAATTAGATTACGGACCGGTTTCCAAGAAAGTTCTTTTTGTTACACTTATGTCTGGGATGGGAGTTTTCTTGGAGGGTTACGACTTCACTAATATTGCCTCTGCCTTGATTTTTTTGATACCATACTTTTCACTTAAACCTGTGGAGACTTCAGTTCTTGCAGTTTCTACTTATGTGGGGACTTTCATTGGAGCTATTGTTATTGGGAATCTTGCCGACCTATTTGGTAGGAGAGTAATGTATATTGCAGATATAGTGTTTTATATAATATTCGCAATTACAAGCGGGCTTTCTATTAATTATTTAATGCTGGTATTGAGCCGGATAGGTTTAGGATTTGGTATTGGTGCTGATCAAGCTCTTAGCTTTTCAATTATAGCAGAGGTCAGCCCTGCAAAAAGGAGAGGCATGCTGAATGCATCGACATGGGTATTGTGGACAATTGCAAGTTTGTTGACTTATGTTATTTCTTTTTCGCTATACCCAATCCTGGGTGATAATACCTGGAGAGTCTTATTCTTATTATCTGTGATTCCAGGAATCATAGTTGTTTTGGGTAGGATGTATGTTCCGGAAACACCAAGGTGGCTGGTTGCCACTGGGAAAGTTGAAGAAGCAAAAGAATACACAAAGTCTTTTTTCAATAAAGCTTTGGGAGGCTTAGTTGAAAAACCTTACATAAAGAAAAGAAATTTATCAAGATGGAAAGAAATTTTTGAAAGAGGGCAGTTAAAGAAGACAATTTATATATCTGTAATGTGGTTTGGAATTACTGTGAACACATATGGAATAGGGTATTTTACGCCGTTCATTTTCAGAACTCTTGGATTTACTGCTAGAGCATCACTTTTTGGGGGAATGTTAGTGGCTGTATTTTCCCTTCTAGGATCAATAACTATGATGTTGCTAGTGGAAAGAATCGGAAGAAAGGCACTTGCTGCAACAGGCTTTTTAGTACTTACTATAATAGATTTTATTCTCTCTTTTGTTGGATCTGGGAGGCATTTCCTAACCTTGCTTATCCTCTTTTCTATATTCGAATATGCTGCGTGGATAGGTCCAGCAGGTTTGGTTGGTGTAGTTGCTCCAGAAGTTTTTCCTACTTCCATTCGTAGTACGGGAACTGGGTTTGGAGCTGCTATGGGACGACTTGGATCAATTATTGGAATTTATCTCGCACCGCTCCTTATACTCTCCGTAGGTTTGGGTCACGCAATGTACTTTTATGGAGCAGATGCACTGATAGCCTTTATTGTGATGGTAATTTTTGGAGTAGAAACTAAAGGTAAAACCCTTGAGCAATTAACTAAAAGTGAGGTGTATAAGGGGTGAGTCCAGATAAGGAAGAGGTTTTAGGGCTGGTTGGTGTAGGAGTAATGGGCATTGGATTACTCTCTAATTTGATCAAAAGATTTCAAGTAATGATTTACGACATAGATGATGCCAGACTTAAGATTGCAATAGAAATCGGTGGGAAGAAAGCTGAGTCTCTAGAAATGCTAGCTCAATGTACGGATCTTATCATCCTTTCACTCCCTGGTCCTGAACAAGTGAATTCTGTTGTTAATAGCTTACTTTTAAGCGGATTCAGTGGCACTATAATAGATACTTCAACAAACGATCCAGAAACCAGCGTAGAAATCTTCGAAAAATGTTCAGTCAAAGAAGTAATGTATGTAGCTTCCCCGGTTATAGGGGGTGAAAAGGGTGCTAAACTTGGAGAATTAACAGTTATTGTCGGTTTACCTGAGCAGAAGGGCAGCAAACTAGATATAATAATGAATTTAATCGGGAAAAATATTTTCTATGTCAATAACCCAAGAGCTGCATCCGCAATTAAACTAATAAACAATTTCATGTCTATTGGAAATACCCTTATTTTAGCAGAAGCTTTGACTCTTGCGCAAGCAGAAGATATACCGCTGGATTTACTTCATAACGTAATCAAATACGGTTCAGGATATAGCGTTGCATATGAACGCAGATGGAAAAACAATATATCGGTAGATAATTATATGCCTGGTTATTCAATCTCTCTTGCGAAGAAGGATCTTAGACTTATTGGAAAAATCGCAGAAGCTAATGGTCTTTCATTGATTTTTCCATATCTTTCGATGAATGCCCTAGAGTATGTAGCGAGAGATACAAGCAAAGACATTAGCTGGCTTGTAAAGGTTTACATGGATTTAAAAAAAAAGGGGTGATTCTAAATTATAAAAATAAGACCTCACATTGTAGGTGGGATTCGCAATCATAGAGAAACTTTTGTTGATGGTATTTTAGACAAGACCCTTATATTTTCGCCAATTTTAATTTGGGAGGTTAGCGTTGATGGCCTTAAAATTTTAGTTGATGTCGGAACATATTCACCTACACTTGCATACTACAATAATCACATAAATTACGAAAGTGCTTTTTATGTCCCCATATCGGAATTCGTGCATAAAATTTATGAAAATTTTGACATGATAATTCTTACTCATTTACATTGGGACCATGCCAGCGGTTTAAAATATTTATCAGAATCGCGAGTATTAGTACAGAAAAGTGAACTAGACTTCAGTTTATGTCCAAGTGAAAAACAAGAAAGATATTATGATTACAAATCAAACGATTCCTACTTAAATGGAAATAGCTTCGAACTTATCAAAGGGGACTATAGTCTAAGCGAACACGCCAATTTAGTTTACCTTCCTGGGCATACCCCCGGAAGTCAGGGGCTTCTTCTGGAACAAGGTGATTCAAGTATTCTAATCGCTGGTGATGCAATACCTCTGTTTGAGAATTGGTATACAGATAATAAAAGAATAAATGGCATCTTTCATGATAAGAATTTATTTATTGAGACCTATGAAAAGATAGATAGTTTAGCCACCCAAGTGCTACCATCTCACGATTCCTTTGTTCTATCATTTTTTGAGAATGAGGAATTGAATGAAGTATCAAGAAAAGTAAAAAGTTACTTTTCTAAAAATATGGGGGTGATATAATGAAAGCAAATGGTGGAGAAACCTTAGTTGACAGTATGAAGAAATTAGGAATTGAATACGCGTTTGGAATAGTTGGATCAAGTCTTTTGGAAGTGTTTGATTTACTTCCTCTGGCTGGTATTGAATATATAGGGGCTCGGCATGAACAGTGGGCAGGTCATATGGCAGATGGCTATGCGAGGGCATCGGGGAAGATCGCTGCTCTTTTGTTACAGAATGGCGCTGGACTAACAAACGTTGTAACAGCTGCTTCTACAGCAAAAAGAGCAAACAGTCCCATTCTCATTGTGAGTGGCGCCCCACTTTCAAAGACTATAGGTAGAGGTACGTATCAGGAGGAGGACCACGTTGCTGTGATGATGCCTGTTACGAAATGGAGCAGACGTGTCGAAAGGGCTGACCGGATTTCGGAAAATGTTAAAACAGCATACAATATAGCGATGAGTACACCAAAAGGCCCAACACATATTGATGTGCCGAGGGATTTCCTTTATGAAATTGTGGATTATGAAGGCATAAACCATAATTTCTATCTTAGTGATGTTCAGAGAACCTTACCTGTAGAAGTTCTAAAACAAATAGAAGAACTAATAAAAGGATCAGATAGACCAGTGCTTATTGCAGGTGGGGCATGCAATGACAAAGAAATCAGTGCGAAACTGATACAATTCTCAAAAAGATTATCAGTACCAATCTGCACTACTTATGGGCACAATGATGTAGTGCCTAGCGATTATCCATTAATGTTGGGCTCAATTGGAAGGGGTGGATCAGAGGCGGCAATGAAGGCTGTCAAGGAAGCCGATCTTCTTTTGTGCGTAGGCACACGGCTTGATGAATTTACATTTTTGCCATATTATGGGTTCCCTTATTTTCCAAAAGAAGCAAAGATTATCCAATTTACTGTTAACCCGGAACACTTAGGTAGATCTTACCAAATAACTATGGGCATACTTTCTAGTGCGCTCAGTGCAGCGAACGCATTGGCAGATATTGCAAACAACATTAACATAAATGAAAGTACAAAGAACAGCAGATTTCAAGAGTTTTCTGAGGCTAAACACTCATGGGAAGAGAAAATATCAAAGAGAGAACAGAATTCCAATGAGATCGATATAAAAGATGTGTATTTGTATCTTAGAGAGAATCTTCCTCATAATGCAATAGTTGCTGTCGATATAGGTGCAAGCCCAGCTTTTTCATATAGTCTCCTAAAGTTTTATTATAATAGGACTTTTATGTCTCCTGGACCACTTGGTGGTGTCGGTTTCTCGATCCCTGCTGCTACAGGAGCAAGTATAGCAAGAAAAGATGATCCAGTTTATGCACTACTAGGAGATGGAGCATTTACCATGGAACTACCAGCTCTTATTACTGCAATAGAACACAAAATTCCTTTAAATGTAGTGGTTTTTGACAATTCTGCTTGGGGTATGGAAAAAGCTAACCAACAATATTTCTATGACTCGAGATTCATAGGGACTAATCTGAATAATCCAGATCTGGTAACTGTTTCAAAGTCATTAGGTGCATATTCTCAAATGGTGGAGGAATATAATGAGTTAGATAGAACTATGAAAGATGTTTTCTCAAATAAAGGAGTTAATGTTTTGGTTGTAAAAGTCGATCCCTTAAAACTCCCTCTGCCTGCGAGGAGAGATGCACTTCAAAAACCATTTAGGGGTATTTATAAATGAAAAAGATGCTCATAGTTGGCTATGGAAATATGGGAAAAGTAATTGCTGCTAGAGAAAGAAACAGGTTTGAAGTTTGGATATACGACACGGATCCAGCAAAAATGAATGATGCAAATATCGATGGGTTTTCTATATTGGATAATGCAAATAATGAACATAAATTTGATTTTATATTAATGGCACTTCCTGGCCCACTCGAACAGAAAATCTTTCTTGATACAACTATTCCCAAGTTAAATGCAGGTGGGTTGGTAATTGATCTTACAACGTCAGAGCCAGAAACGGTCAAAATGTTAAATGAATCTCTTAAAAAACATGGTTTTGATTATGTGGAACTTCCGGTTCTTGGTGGTCCTCCGTCTATTGGAAAATGGGTCCTTATCATGGGGGGAAGCAGAGAGAAATTAGAAGAGGTATCAACTATATTTTCAGATATAGGGAAAGTATTTTACGCAGGAAATATAGGCCAGGCAACTATATTTAAATTATTAAATAATATGATGACGGCAAGCAATGCGGTTATTGTAGGGGAAGTGTTTTCCATGGCGCGTCAGCTTCAGATTAACCTAGCGGACTTCTATGAAGTTGTTAACTCCAGTGAAAGTGCTGGCAAAAACGAAGTCTTCAGGGTGAGATTTCCAAAAATATTGAACAACGATTTAAAGGATACATTTTCAATTGAACTAATGGAAAAAGATGCATATCTCGCTTTGGTGCTGGCCAGATCAATAAAGGCTTATACCCCACTTACTGCATTAACCCACCAAATTGCACTGGAAGCAATGAAAAAAAATTTAGGAAAGAAAGACATCGGAAATATGTTTAAATTATATGATGAACATGATGAAGAATCAAAAGGTTAAAAAAGAAGATGTACCATTTAACAAGCTTTTTACACATTTACCTTTCTTTATTGAAGTTGCTTCTTCAGGTAGTGAACTAAAAGCCGCAGAAATTTTAGGGATTGGTCAACCTACAGTATCATATCACGTAAATGCCTTAGAAAAAAAACTAGGTATTAAATTATTTATTAAGAATGGCAATGGGTTATCTTTAACAGAAATGGGAGTGAACTTATATAACATTACAAGACGGTTTCAAAATAATGTGGCTTCACTATTAAATAAGTGGAGAAAATCAGCAACAATACGTGTAGGCGTCACACCACCCATCTATCCTATTATAGCTGAGCTCATTAAGTCAAATTATTTTTCGGAGTATAAAGCTTCATTTCATTTAGAAACGCATTCATCTGGAGAAAATATTCATCTTCTTTTTAAGAATGAGCTTGATATTTGTTTTACTGGTTCCACTGATTTTGGAGAACTGAGAGCTAGACGAGACCTCGTTATATTACCAGTCATAAATGACGAACTGGTAGCAATATCTAGCGCAAGATATAATATATTCGAAGGTAGGAGATTTATAAGCATTCAAGAATTAAGAGATTATCCTTGCGCTGTTCGCGATACTAATTCTGCCACTTATGCGGCAACATTGACTATGTTTGGAAAAGTAAATATTGCCCCTCAAGAGTTAAAAGTTGTGTATATAGGAAAGGATTTTTATGATATTATTAAGTTTTTGGACACTTATCCGGCATATTCTGTTGTATCAAGACTCCAATTGAACCTCAATAAAAATCTAAAAAACATATACATAGTAAAGTTAACTCCCAGAGTATTTGCCAAAAGGTCCATCTTTGTACTTTATAAAGGTGAAGGTGTTGCCAACTTAGTGGCAAAGCTCGCTTTCGCCCTTAGGCTTAACTACTATAGTGGGAGTTAGGAATTAATTGGCCTTTTAACATTATAAGGCATAGGGTGTCTCATATTTTCATTAATTCTTGACAGATGTCAAAATTTCGGTCGTGATAATAATAATGCAACATGATAAAATCTTATGACCGCCAAGATAGGAAAGGCATAGGTCCTTAACCAACTCAGTATGTGAAAAGCCAATTAGCGAGTTAACTGTAAAATGTTAATATTCCCGAGGAGAAAGCAAACAATACCCAGTAAACAAATCCGGTCGAGAAAAGTACCAGTCTTTTCCAAAACCGACGGAGAAGATAATGGATGTCGTTATTTGATGTAACTTGGGACACCCTAACTATGAAATGCTATGGAGAATCAAGAATAGGAGGTACTATTTAAATGATAATTGCAAAAAACTAAGAAAAATAAAAAAAATTAATGAGAATTAGAATAAAAAAATCTCATAAACAGAATTATCAGATAGGGCACATCCTTTGGCAGGATATTGTCCTGACGTGACGTTCGCGGTTACCAATCTTATACGAAGCCTCAAATCATTCTTCCATAAATGCGAATACGTTAAAGCCACTTTTTATTCCTTCAGATCTCTGACGATAGACTTGACACGTTCTATTGCCTTCGTCGTGTCACTCAATGCGAGGTTTATCGCACCCGCAACGTCCTGCATCTGATCGGTTTTCAGACCCTTTTCGGTTAACTCAGTTGTTCCAAGCCTTAGGATCTCTCTAGTACCGCCCTTGCCGTCAGGCATCGGAAAGGGGGTTGTAATAATGTTTGCCACCGCCAGTTTGCTGGCTGTTTTTTTTGCCGAAAGACCGTTTGGGGAAAGCATTGCAACCTGATGCGTTTCAGTGAACCCCTTTTCCTCGTGAAGAACTGCAATACCATTGGCTGTTAGACTCTCTGCAAGTGCCTTAGCATTTCTAACAATCATTGAACCAAAAGTTTCCCCTTTCTTTACCCACTCACTACAGGTAGAGGCTAGTGCTGCTATCCTTCCATAATCGGGTGTGGCCGTATCGTTGGATGTTGCAATCCTGATGGATGAAATCGTTTTACTATCGTTCGTAAGTATTATACCTCCTACGGGTCCTGAGAAGGTCTTCTGCGTCGAGCCGCTCAAAACAGCGAAGCCATAGTCGAGCGGATTGGGAAACAGATGAGATGCAATCAGTCCCATCACATGCGCACCATCGTACCAAAGGGGAACGTCACCAAGTGCATCCCTGAGTTTCCTGAAATCAGGTGGAAACATTATGAGTGACCTCCCCTCGATGGCAATCGTGAACTTATTATTTTGGTTCAGATTCTCGACTCTATCATAGTCTATTTCCATTGATTCCCATTCTATTGGTAGATCTACTATTTTCAATCCCCTGAATCCAGCATATCCATTTTCATGCCAAGTTGGATGACCGAGGGGGGAGGGTGTGGCTACAATCCTGTCCCCAACAGATGTAAGTGCGTGAATTATTATCCCATCTGCCACCGAGGCGGATAGTGGTCTCCATTCTGAGAATCTAGAGTTAAACAGCTTTTTGAGGAGCTTATCGAGCACCCTCTCTATCTCATCAATGTATCTGTACCCTTCTGAATACCTGTCTCCTGGTGTTCCGAGAACGGCCCTCCTGTTGAGATCGGAAATCAGGAGGTTTGAAATTTTGTCATCGATAAGGGCGGACTCAGCAGCATTGAGATTTAGGCATTCCTTTCTCCATCTATCGTTCTCATAGACAAGCTCTCTAATCTTTGACGTCAAACTTCGAGTCATTACACCACCACTCATTCCTATAGTTCAGCTAGAGGCTGAATTTACCCACCTCCTGCAATTTATCGGGGTGTCTTCTTGAGAAGACAAATATAAAACCGAGTGAAAATAGTGTCCATAACAGGAGTGCAATAGGAGCAATATAAAATGGAAAGACAAAGGGATAAATGGAAGCATAAAGAGCATAAAGAATGAGCACGGACCCTAAAACAGGTAGAATCCCATGGAACAGCGTACTGAATTTTTTCTTCCGGTAGTAGTTCATCACGGCCGCATTGGCTAAGGTATGAACCATTATTGTACCAACTGTTGCAAAAGTTGCAAGCAGAAAAACAGCTGTCTCCAACGGCGTCACAAGGAAGAATGCAATCAGCATCACCACAGTGCTCACCATCGTGAGGAATATGAGTGAGGTATAGGGGCTCCTATATCTTACATGTACCCGGCCCAGCGACGAAGGCAAGACACCGTCCCTCGACATCCTGTAAACAAGTCTAGACACGTTGACCATCTGCCCGTTTACCGCGTTCAGATTCGAGCTCAGAACAATGAATGCGAGTATACCTGCAGCCACTATACCAAGCTTTGAATCCACAACGGTGAAGCCAGGCAAAGGAAGTGCCGCAAATGCACTCATGTTATTTACCCCCCAACCCACCGTCAAAGCATAAGAACTGATTACAAATATTATGCCAGCAAGAACAACAGTAAAAATAATTGCCCGGCTTATTGTCTCTTTCGGTTTCTTCGCCTCTTCGCCTAGAGATACAACAGTTGTATAACCACCGTAAGAAAGCAGCGCAAAGATCATTCCAAGACCAACTCCGTGAAGGCCTGCAGGACCTGGAAGGAAGACAGATGCCGTGTTATGTGAGCCAGATAAAGCTATTATTGCAAATGAAATGATCAAAAGGAACGCTGCCTCGATCAATCCTGTGACGTAATTGAAGTTTACCGCTGTTCTGATGCCTATGTATTGCACGGCAAAGTAAAATAGGATTGTCAGAAACGCTATTCCAAGCATTGCGTATACTGATACACTCATTCCGGTGAAGAAGCTATAGATGGCCCCTATGTAAAAGCCATTCCAAAGAGATAAAAACGCAACGTTGGGCACTTGGTAAAACAACTGGTACAGCCCAGCCATGATTCCAATCTTGGGACCGAGGCCCTGAGAGACATAGCTGAAATAACCACCCGCGCTTGATATGTGCTTTGAGAATTGAATCGCAGTGTTGGCATTTATTAGAACAGCAAGAGTAGCTATTATGAAAACAAGAGGTGTTGCTGAAAGCGCAACGCCAGCAATTCCAGTTATCAGTATTGCCACTGTGATGGAAGGACCTATGACAGCAAGGCCTTGTATTGAAAGTCGGGTCAGCGAGAGGACATCCCTTTTCAGCTCAAGTTGGCTAGGAGCTGCTTCAACCATATTAATATCATAAAGTTCTAACATATGAACATTACTATTTACGTCGGAGGATTTCTAATAACTCCAATATTTTACCAGACCTAGCAAGAATAAACTTTATTCATGAGAGGGCTGTGAAACGATAAATCTCCTTGATGAAGTTATTAATGGAAGAGTAGGTTGTGACAATCGTTGAAGAGCGAACCTATAGGTATCTCCCATATGTTCCCAATGCTTCCTTCAACCTTTCCAGATCCTTCGCTAAAGCCTTCCTAGCCAGAGCAGTTAATTCTTCATTCCTGTCAAGAATAATCATAGAGACTTGAAAGAGAGTGAGGAATGGAGCCATTGAATTGAGTGATACCATCAACGAGAGAACTTCGTACCTTTCTATGGCAAGATTAATCAGAAATTCGCCCCCAGAACCTGATTGACTGCTCCCTCCTCGACCGAGAAGACCCATCCAGGCGGGATAATCATCCATGAAGCTCCGGCTGAATCTGTCGAATACTCCCTGATCCACAGGTTCTCCATCCAGGAGGGAAGCTGTTTCGTCAGGTTCCAGACCGTACAGGGAGCCCAGAAACATCATCCTCCTGAAAGTCCATTGAAGACTGATATCGGAAACGTACACGCGGATCAGCTGCTTGATTATCCTGCCTGTGGACAGATCCTCGAACTTTTCAGGAGGAACAACTGATATCCTCCGGAAGATCGGCAGTAATTTCCCCCTCAGTGAGGCTGTCAAAGTTCCCTGAAGGTATGAATACCCTGAGGGTCTGTAATGAGGGAGAAGGCCCTCGAGAACGTCCTTCCCTTCTGCCCTCCCTTCCGGGTTTATCTCCTCCTGGCCGAACTCATTCCTGAAATAATAATCCGCAAATAGGATCATGGAACCAACTATTTCCTTCACTCCAGAAGGGTGCGCGTCTATCCTTCCTGTCAGAAGGGGGTCAAGGCGCATATTTAGGAGGGTGAGAGATTCCCTGGGGGAGAGGGCTATCGAATATTCCATGCGAATCCTGAGAATGTCCTAAGACTCCCTGATGCTGAAATGTCTTGAATCCATAAGGAATTTTCTCCATTCCTGGAAGGCGAAGAGGAAG
>OGCG01001541.1_pt1 | contig 11170 bp, 7 predicted proteins | sample 1570061 | NCBI WGS metagenome assembly OGCG01 (sample SAMN06268698, study PRJEB24515) | hot springs metagenome | isolation source: Joseph's Coat, Yellowstone National Park, Washington, USA | place: USA:Joseph's Coat, Yellowstone National Park, Washington, USA
GGGGGGGCAACGGGCGACGAGCCCCTGGCGAGCCTTGGCAGCGCAAGACCGCTCACCACGCGGCCTCCCACCTCGAGGCGGGCCAGTCCGCAAAAGCGCAAGGGCAGGCGCCGCTAGGAGACGCTTCGGCCCGGCGGCCGAGCGGTACGCTGGTCTGGTGGGCCGTGTCGAGGATGGCTTGGGCCGGGTTCGTGCGGAGGAACGACGAGGCGGGGCGCGTTGGCAGGATCTCGTCCGCGACGTGGCGGACTTCCCGAAGCCAGGCATAGTTTTCAAAGACATCACCCCAGTTCTTGGCGACCCAGCCGCGTTTAGAGAAGTCGTGGATGGCCTGGCTGGATTTTTTGCCGAGGCAGGAGTCGACCGAGTGGTGGGCATAGAAGCCCGCGGCTTCATTCTGGCGGCCCCAGTTGCCCTCCGGCTTGGAGCTGGCTTCGTGCCAGCTCGCAAGGAGGGCAAGCTTCCCTGGAAGACCAGATCTGAGTCCTACACGCTTGAGTATGGGGAGGCCTCCTTGGAGGTCCACGAGGACTCCATCTTGGCGGGGGACCGAGTGGCAATCGTGGACGATGTGCTGGCTACGGGCGGAACGGCCTTGGCGGCTGCGCGCCTAGTGGAGGCTCTTGGGGGCAGTCTTGTGGGTTTCGGATTCCTGCTCGAGCTGGCGGCGCTGGAAGGGCGTAAGCGGCTGGCGGGATACGAACTCCAGGTTCTCCACTGCGTCGGCTAGGGGGCTTTATGGCCGAGGTGGCGATGTACCAGGCCAGCGATATGGTGGGGATCGAAGAGATCGTCCACCTGTTCTGGCAGCGCCACCCCCAGGCGGATGCGACTCTTATCAAGGAAGCCTATGAGTTCGCCGCCAAGGTGCACGCGGGTCAGACTCGACGTTCGGGCGACTCGTTCATCTCGCATCCACTCACGGTGGCCGCCACCGTGGCCAGATTAGGCCTAGACGCAGAGTCGATTGCTGCGGCGTTGCTCCACGACAGCGTGGAAGACGCCGGCGTGGGTCTCGGGGATCTAGAGGCGCGATTTGGATCAGAGGTGGCGAGCCTTGTGGATGGCCTCACCAAGCTCGAGAGGATCCACTTCGAGTCGAAAGAGGCCCAGCAAGCCGCCTCGATGCGCAAGATGATCGTGGCGATGGCGAAGGACTGGAGGGTCCTTATCATCAAGCTTGCTGATCGCCTCCACAACATGAGAACCCTCGCGGTCATGCCCGCCTGGAAGCAGCACCGAATAGCCCAGGAGACCCTCGACATATACGCCCCCCTGGCGCATCGGCTGGGGATCGCGGAGATTCGCTGGCAACTCGAGGACTTGGCTTTTGCCTCTCTTTATCCGAGGCGCTATGCGGAGATCGAGGCGATGGTGGCCGCGAGGGCGCCCGAGAGAGAGACCTACCTAGAGGTGGTGATAGGCGAGCTTCGTGACCGCCTGGCCGAGATGGGCATAGAGGCGGAGGTGACGGGGCGTCCCAAGCACCTCTGGAGCATCTACGAAAAGATGGTGGTGAAGAACAAGCCCTTTGACGAGATCTACGACCTCGTGGGGCTGAGGGTCATCACCGAAAACGAAAGGGACTGCTGGGCTGTCCTGGGCTGCGTGCATTCGCTGTGGCGCCCAGTTCAGGGCCGCTTCAAGGACTATATCAACACCCCCAAGTTCAATCTCTACCAAAGCCTGCACACGACAGTCGTCGGTCCTCAGGGCAAGCCGATCGAGGTGCAGATAAGGAGCAAGGAGATGCACCGGCGGGCGGAGTATGGGATAGCGGCCCACTGGGGCTACAAGGAGGCTGCCCGCCCCGAGGAGATGGCTTGGCTGCAGCGCATCGCCGACTGGCAACAAGACGCCGCGGACCCAGCGGAATTCCTAGAGACCCTGAAGGGGGACCTCAGGGTAGACGAAGTGTACGTCTTCACGCCAAAAGGCGACGTAGTCACCTTGGCGAGCGGAGCGAACCCCGTCGACTTTGCCTACGCAATACATACCGAGGTGGGTCACCGCTGCATCGGAGCGCGGGTGAACGGTCGCCTCGTGCCCCTCGACTACCACCTTCGCTCGGGAGACACCGTCGAGATAATCACCTCGAAGGTTCCGAGCGCCGGTCCGAGCAGGGACTGGCTGAAGACCGTGGTAACAGCCCGGGCCAGGAGCAAGATCCGCCAGTGGTTCTCCCGTGAACGCAGGGAGGACGCAATCGAGACGGGTAGGGAGGAGCTTCAGAGGGCGCTTCGCCGAGAGGGCTTGTCGGTCCAGAAGCTGGCTGGCTGGCCTGGGCTGGCCGACATCTTGCGCCAGTTGAACGTCTCCGACCTAGAAGGGCTCTATGCGGCGGTTGGGGAGGGCCACATATCGGCCCGCTCGGTGGCAGTCCGGATGGCCAGGGACCAGATCTCCGAGGAGGCCGAGGAGCAAGCCCCCGCCACTGCTCGCCAGGCCAGGCGGAGGAGTGCCCGGAAGGAAGCCCCGGCCGTCTACGTGGAGGGGCTGGACGACATGATGGTGAGGCTGTCTCGATGCTGTACCCCTGTGCCCGGGGACGAGATCGTGGGCTTCGTCACTCGGGGGAGGGGAGTTTCGGTTCATAGGGCGGATTGCACCAATTTCCTGGCGCTGGCTGCTGGGATGGGGGAGAGGCTGATCGAGGTGGAATGGGACAGGGACTCGCCCGGCGTGTTCTCCGCGGCCCTGGAGGTGCGGGCGTTGGCCAGGGCCCGGCTGCTCACCGACGTCTCCAGGGTGCTCTCCGAACACCACCTCGACATCATCTCCAGCTCCACCCACACTGGCGCTGACAGGGTGGCCAGGATGCGCTTCGAAGTGGAGTTGGCCGACCCCAACCATCTCGACTCCGTGCTCGCCTCGCTTAGGGCCCTCGACGGCGTCTATGACGCCTACCGCATCTTGCCAGGCAGAGGCTGAAGCCCCCGCTAACCTGGCCCGTCGTGTCCGATCGCAACTCCGAAGCCAGAGTCTTCAGGGCCCCGAAGGGCACCAGGGACGTCCTCCCACCGGAGTCAGCGGCCTGGGAGGAGCTAACCGCCCGCTTCGGGGCTCGTATGCGCAGGGCCGGATTCGGCCTCGTCATCACCCCCATCTTTGAAGATAGGGCATTGTTTGCACGTGGGGTGGGCGAGCAGACCGATGTGGTGAGCAAGGAAATGTATGAGCTCGAGGACAAGGCGGGGCGTCGCCTGGCCCTCCGTCCCGAGATGACTGCTGCGGTGATGCGAGCCTACCTAGAGCACCGGCCGCCGCTGGTCTGGAAGGTCTGGTACTGGGGACCCCAGTTCCGCTATGAGGCCCCACAGGCGAACCGGCTGCGTCAGTTCCACCAGATGGGAGCTGAGGCCCTTGGGAGCTCCGACCCCGAGCTCGATGCGGAGCTTATCCAGCTGGCCTACGAGTCGTGTCGGGATGCGGGTTTGGACAGCCTCGATCTGAGGCTCAACTCCTTGGGAGATTCAAAGTGTCGTCCCGCCTACAGGGCGGCCCTGGTCGAATACTTGGGGCGGCGGGCCTTGGAGCTCTGTCCCGAGCACAAGGGCCGCTTTGCCGAGCGGCCCATGCGGGTACTCGACTGCAAGACCGAGGCGTGTCGCAAGGTTGCCGAGGAAGCACCTCTGCCTCCCGATAGCCTCTGCGAGGACTGCCGAGTGCACTTTGAGGCGGTGCAGGGGGCATTGGACGACCTCGGCGTTCCCTATCGACTCGATCCGAAGCTAGTGCGCGGCCTCGACTACTACACCAAGACCGCCTTTGAGCTCACTGCTCCGGAGCTCGGCAGCGCGCAGGATGCGGTTGGGGGTGGTGGGCGCTACGACGGGCTTGCAGAGGCGCTTGGAGGGCCGCCGGTGCCCGCAGTCGGCTTCTCGTTGGGCGTAGAGAGGCTTCTTGCGGCAGTCGGTTGGAAGTTGGCCGGCCAGAGTCAGGAGAAATCCGTTTTCGTGGCAGACCTTACTGGAGGTCGCCAGGCCTCCCGGATAGCAGCCGAGCTCCGCAAGGCGGGCGTGGTGGCGCATCGGAGCTACGACGATCGCTCCCTCAAGTCTCAGCTGCGCAGCGCGGATCGGGTTGCTGCCAGCCTCGCTGTCATCATTGGCCCCTCCGAACTGCAAAGAGGCGTGGCGACGCTTCGCCACTTGGCCGATGGAACCCAGGAGGAGATTGCCCTGGATCAGTTGTCCGAGAGGGTCTTGGAAGTCCTTCGCAACTAAGGGCCGAAACTCCAAAGCACGCGCCGAAGGTCCTCCTGAGCTATCCTTTGTGGGTCCTGGTGGCCACGGGGCAAAAGGACCCCGACTTTCGTTTTGGACGAGGTGTTCTTGGTGGCGAAGCGACTGCGCTGGTGGCTCGCTGGGTTCTTGGCAGGCATGGCCTGGGCTAGCTGGCGGCGGGAGCGGCTGGGAGACCTCAGCCGCTTTGCCTGGCGCTTTGTGATCTCGCTGGTAGAGGTGGTAATGGAGGCAGCCAGGCGGGCGAAGAGGGAGCCCGAAGAAACCAGCCTGGTGGAGCTGGAGGGGGTGGCCCGAGCGAGCTCTCCTCGCCTCGAGCGTGGGGCTCCCCGGCTTGCTCTCAGGGTGCGCGTCCCTGCTCGGGTAGGCTGGCCGAGACCATGGACGCACAAGAGCTACGTCGCGCATTCATAGGCTTTTTCGTAGAGAGAGGCCACACAGAGGTGGCCTCCTCCAGCCTGATTCCCCACCACCACTTGGCGCCCCTTTTTACCAACGCTGGGATGAACCAGTTCATAGGCTACTTCCTGGGGGAGGAGACACCTCCTTTTAGTAGAGCGGTCAGCGTTCAGAAGTGCGTCCGAATAAGGGGCAAGCACGACGACATAGAGCTGGCAGGCCGCACCGACCGCCACCTCACCTTCTTCGAGATGCTCGGCAACTTCAGCTTCGGGGACTACTTCAAGCGGGAAGCGATCCGCTGGGCGTGGGAGTTCCTCACGAGCGCGCTCCGGATAGAGCCGGAGCGCATTTGGGCGACAATTCACCCGAGCGATGAGGAAGCCAGGGTGGTCTGGCTGGAGGAGGTGGGCCTTTCGCCCTTTCATCTCGGCGAGACGGAGGAGAACTTCTGGGACATGGGCGAAGTGGGGCCCTGCGGCCCATGCTCGGAGATCCACGTGGACCGGGGGGAGGCCTACGGCAGAGGAGGCGGTCCTCTCCATGGCGACGAGGCCCGCTACCCAGAGATCTGGAACCTGGTCTTCACGCAGTTTGACCGGCGAGAGGACGGCAGCCTCGCCGACCTGCCCCGCCGCAACATAGACACTGGAGCTGGCCTGGAGCGGCTGCTCATGGTGCTGGGGGGGGTGAGCTCGGTCTGGGAGACCAGCCTCCTGGCTCCCCTCGTGGACCGGGCTAGGCAGCTAGTAGGCCAAGGCTCAGCGGCGCGGGGAGAGACGTCGCTCCGAATAATCGCAGACCACGCCAGGGCGGTCGCGTTCTTGGTGGCCGATGGCGTATACCCCTCCAACTACGACCGAGGATATGTTCTTCGCCGCCTCATCCGAAGGGCGGTGCGGGAAGGCGTAGAGGCCGGGGTGTCCGAGCCGTTCTTTGCGGAGATGGTCTCGGCAGTGGCGGCTTTGATGTCCGATGCTTACCCGAGCCTTGCCAGCGAGGAGGACTTCCTGAGGGAGGTGGTGGACCGGGAGGAGAGGCGCTTCAGGGAGACGCTGCGCGCCGGGATGGTTCTCTTCGACCAGGTGGTTGCCGCGGGCTCCAAGGAGATACCTGGCGAGGTCGCCTTCCGCTTGCACGATACGCATGGACTTCCTATCGAGCTGGTGCGGGAGATAGCAGCTGAGCGTGGCCTGGTGGTCGACGAGGCGGGATTTGCCCAGGCCATGGAGGAGCAGCGGGCCAGGGCGCGCCGAGCGGCAAAGAGCGGGGCAGGAGCCGACTCGGAGTCTCTCCGGGCCTACCAGGAGCTGCTCGAGACGTTCGGGACCACCAGCTTCGTCGGATACAGCCAATACCAATCCGAGGCGAAGGTTCTGGCCGTCCTCGAGCGTCCAGATGGGCTGGTGGAGATCTTCCTAGATCGCACTCCCTTTTATGCCGAGAGCGGTGGCCAGGTAGGAGACACCGGCTATATAGAGACCGAGTCTGGACGCGCCAGGGTGCTCGACACCACCCAGGCGCTGCCGCTTCTCCACCGCCACCTGGCGAGACTTGAAGCAGGGGCCATCTATCCCGGCCAGCTGGCCCGGGCGGTGATCGAGGCGGAGCGGCGGGAGGCCATCAGGCGTAACCACACAGGCACCCACATGATCCATTGGGCTCTGCGAGAGGTGCTCGGCGAGCACGTGCGTCAGCAGGGATCCTTGGTGGCACCGGAGCGGCTCCGCTTTGACTTCAGCCACCATCAGGCGGTCGGGCCGAAGGAGTTGGCCAAGGCTGAGGACCTGGTGAACGCAGAAGTGCTAGCCGACTTAGAGGTGCGCGTCGAGGAGATGTCCCGCGAGGAGGCGGAGGCGATTGGGGCCCTGGCCTTCTTTGGAGAGCGCTACGGCGACAGGGTGCGGGTCGTGCGGGCCGGCAGCGGCTCGCTTGAGCTCTGCGGGGGCACCCATGTGGATTCCCTTGGGATGATCGGGCTGGTGAGAATCGTATCGGAGTCCTCAATCGCGGCCGGCACGCGCCGTATCGAGGCTGTGACCGGCTGGGAGTTGCTCCGGGCGGACCGGAGGCGAAGCGAGCTGTTGGAGCGGGCAGCCGAGGCCCTTGGGGTCTCTCCCGAGGAGGTGCCCGCAAGGATAGAGGAGATGCGGCTCTCGATGCGCCGAATCCAGGAGGAGGCCCAGAGGCTGCGGGACCAGCTGCTTGCGCGAGACGCGACGGAGCTAGCGGCGGCGGCTCGGGACGGCATCGTTGTGGTGAGAAGGGACGGCCTCGATCGAGACGCCATGAGATCCTTTGCTATGGCCCTTAGGAACCAGCGGGGGATAAAAGCGGTAGCCATAGGCGGCAGCCCGGACGGCAAGGGCGTGGCGTTGGTGGTCGCAGCAGCAGAGCACAGTGGCGTGGATGCCGCCGCGGTCGCCTCTTTGGGGGCCAGAGTCGTAGGTGGCGGTGGTGGAGGCGACCGGCGATTCGCCTTCGCGGGTGGACGGGACATCTCTCGACTGGACGATGCCCTGGAGCAGATGCGACGTCACATTGAGCAGCAAATCGCCCACGCGGACAGCTAATGAGCACGCGGTGAGGGTAGTTGGGCTCGACTGGGGGGGTCGCTGGGTGGGGGTAGCGGTGTCGGATCGAATGGGACGCATGGCGGTTCCCACCTGCGTGCTGGAGCTGAGTGGGGACTGGCAGCGGGATGAAGAGATGATCTCTCGCAAAGTTGCCGAGCTGGAGGCGGAGGCCGTAGTGGTCGGTCTGCCAGTCGGCATGTCTGGCCAGCTTGGCCCCCAGGCTAAGGCGGTTCTCGAGGTGGTCTTTCGACTCCGGGAGGTGCTCGGTGTGCCAGTCGAGACGGTCGACGAGCGACTCAGCACCAAGGCCGCTGTAGCCCTTCGGCCGCCGGAGCGGCGCCGCGGCAGGCGCAAGCCGCTACGGCCGGACGCTGGTGCCGCAGCGGTGATACTCCAGTCCTGGTTGGAGCGGGTGGATGGAGGCAGCTGAGGTCTCCCGGCCTCGACGGCGGAGGATGGCTTGGGTGGCCGGGGTGGCAGCCCTAGTTGTGCTGGGGCTTCTCGGAGCTGCGCTCTGGCTGAGAGCGCAGATACTGGGTTCTCAGAGAGGCGCTCCGAGGGAGATTTGGGTACCCCAGGGCGCGAGCCTCTCCGAAGTAGTGAACAAGCTGGCCGCTAGCGGGGTCGTGGGAAACGGCCTTTTATTTAGGGCGTGGCTGGCTTTGCATTCCCCCCCCGAGGTTCTGGCGGGCATATACCAGATGCGTACTAATGAGCCCTATTCTGAGGTGCTCTCTACTCTTCGGCGGGGACCTGTCGTCTACCACCTTCTTGTGCCGCCTGGATTCGACCTTGCTCAGATACTCGCCCGCATAGAAGGCTTCTTCTGGATCAGCCGCTCGGCCTGCCAGCAGGCCTTGAAGTCAGTTTCATCGCCTTATCTCCCAAGCACCTCGAGTGGAGATCCGGAGGGAGTGCTCTTTCCCGACACCTACTACGTCTGGGCCGGCGAGCCCTGCTCGGAAATCCTAAATACCATGGCCCACCGCTTTGTAACCGAGGCGGCCTCCGCTGGTATCACCCCTTCGACGAGACTTTTCGGTCTCGACGCCTACCAGCTGATCACGGTGGCATCGATCGTGGAGAGAGAGGCAAAGCTCCAAGTGGACAGGCCCCTAGTGGCGGAGGTGATCTATAACCGCCTTCGCCGCCACATGGACCTCCAGATGGACTCGACGGTTCTATACGGGCTCGGCCGTCACTCTGGAAGGCTCGATGCTGCTGATTTGGCCAAGCTCACTCCGTATAACACCTACCTTGTGGGGGGACTGCCTCCGACCCCAATAGCTGTTCCCTCCCTCTCCTCGCTGGAGGCGGCGCTCCATCCGGCTCGGGGGGACCTCCTCTATTTCGTAGTGGTGGCTCGGGACGGAGCGGAGGCCTTTTCTGCTACCTATGCTGGCCAGGAGCGCAACATTGCCCTGGCGGAGCGCAACCTAGGAGAGAGGCTGTGAGTCGCCAGGGATCTTTGCACCCAACGGCCCAAAGCGAGGTGGCCGGGGTGGTCGGCTGGCCCGTTCGTCACTCATTGTCGCCAGTGCTCTACAACGCGGCGTTCCAAGCGATGGGCCTGGACTGGGTCTATGTGGCCTTCGAGGTTCCCCCCGAGCAGGGAGAGGGGCTTCGCCAAGCGATGTTGACGCTCGGCATCCGAGGGCTGTCGGTCACCATGCCGCACAAGGCGGCTGCTGCCAGCTGTGCCGATCTAAGAAGCGAGGTGGTGGAGTTGATCAAGGCCGCCAACACTCTGACGCTCAGGGGCAAGGAGGTGCATGCGGACTCGACTGATGGCGAAGGAGTGCTCAGAGCTCTTGCCTGGCAAGGAGTGGAGGTGGCCGGACGTTCCGCAGTAGTGGTGGGAGCCGGGGGAGCGGCGTCAGTGGCTGCATTGGCCCTGGCCAGGACCGGGGTGAGAGATCTCGCCATACTGGCTCGGCGGCGGAGACGGGCCGAGGAGCTAGCCGGGCTGGTGGGTCCCCCCGCCAGGGTGGGCGAGCCCCACGCGGTGGGAGAAGCTGATCTGGTGGTCCAGGCTACGCCGGTGGGCATGGCAGGCGGTCCAGATCCGGCTGGTTATCCGTTCGATCCGGGCCTGATCAGGCGGGGACAAGTGATTCTCGAGATGGTGTACCATCCCATAGTGACGCCGCTTGCTAAAGCGGCAGGCGAGGCTGGGGCCAAGGTCGTGCCCGGTCACTATATGCTTCTGCACGTGGCTGCGGCCACGCTCGAGCTATGGACTGGGGCCGAGGCGCCTTTGGCGGACATGCTCGTTGCCTTAGAGGAGGCGCTGGGAAGGGGTTGAGGCCTTGACCGCGGCTGGGGAGGAAGAGGCAGTGGATGGGACACTCCTGTACTTGGCCCCTGGAGGTGCCGATAATGCGACCATGACCGATGGCCTGCCTCCGGCCCTCTACGGAGCAGTGGAGACCGAGACCCAGGAGGCACCAGACGCGACGCCCAGGGATGGTTCTGGCCTGGGAGGAGTGCCTGCCCGTCCGCGCAACCTGCTCGGGAGGCTGCTGGTGGAAATGGGGGCGATCAGCGAGCAAGACCTGGCCGAGGCGCTTGCCGCGCAGGCCACCTCTGGCAATCCCTTAGGCAAGGTCCTCTTGGACTTAGGGAAGCTGAACGAGCAACAGCTCGCCGATGCGCTGGCGCGACAGTTCCGCCTCCCATACGTGGACGTGGTCGAGGGAACGGTGGACGTGGCCGCCGTCAGCCTCGTAAATGAAGCCATCTGCCGGCGATATCAGGTCATAGCTATCGGCTTCGATGGGGACAGCCTGGTGCTCGCCATGGCGGATCCGGGCAACATCGTGGCTCTCGACTACATCCGCACTCTGACGGGCCGCGACGTGAAAGTGGTGGTCTCGACTCCCTCCAGCATTGCGGCCGCCATCGCTCGCTACCACCGCTTGGAGGAGCAAGCAGAAGACGTCTCCGCAGAGGCGGCCGACCAGTTCCAGGAGGCCGAGGACTTGGCCGTCGTCCGCCAGGTCGTGGAGGACGCCCCCTTGGTGAGGCTGGTCAACATGATGATTGCCCAGGCGGTGGTAGACAGGGCATCCGACATCCACGTGGAGCCGGGCGAAAGCGATGTGAGAGTCCGCTACCGCATAGACGGCGTGCTCCACGAGACGATGCGATTCCCGAGGCGAGTCCACCAGGGGCTGGTCTCCCGTCTGAAGATCATGGCCGACCTCAACATCTCTGAGAGGAGGCTGCCTCAGGACGGCCGCATGACCCTCCAGGTGGAGGGACGCCACGTGGACCTCAGAGTCGCGAGCTTGCCCACCGTCCACGGCGAGAAGGTGGTCATGCGGATCCTCGACACGAGCAACGCCTTGATGAACCTGACTGACCTGGGCTTTCTGCCCGAGGCGCTGGAGACATTCGCCTCTGCCTACCGCCGGCCCTACGGCACCATCCTCGTTACCGGGCCCACGGGCTCGGGCAAGTCAACCACCCTTTACGCCACCATCAACGTCTTGAACGACGAGACCAAGAACGTGATCACGGTGGAGGATCCGGTCGAGTACCGCATGGCCGGTATCAACCAGGTGCAGGTGAACACCAAGGCGGGGCTCACTTTCGCGACCGCGCTGCGATCGATCCTCCGTTCGGATCCAGACATCGTGCTCGTGGGCGAGATCCGGGACACCGAGACGGCGCGGATCGCGATCGAGGCGGCACTTACTGGGCACCTGGTGCTCTCCACCCTCCATACCAACGACGCCTCCTCGACCCCAGACCGCCTAGTGGAGATGGGGGTGGAGCCATTCTTGGTAGGAAGCGCTCTTACCTGCATAGTTGCCCAGCGTTTGGCTCGAGTGCTCTGCGAGCACTGCAAGCGTCCCCAGCTGCTCGAGCCGGAGGATTTGGTGAAAGGGGGATGGCTGACCGAGGAGGAAGTCGATCGCTACTTGCCTGATCTGCCCGATGTGGTCT
>OGCG01001543.1_pt1 | contig 11158 bp, 8 predicted proteins | sample 1570061 | NCBI WGS metagenome assembly OGCG01 (sample SAMN06268698, study PRJEB24515) | hot springs metagenome | isolation source: Joseph's Coat, Yellowstone National Park, Washington, USA | place: USA:Joseph's Coat, Yellowstone National Park, Washington, USA
AATGCCGGCAACGGCGCCGTGTCCATCCTCAGCAGCACCATCGAGAACAATTTCACGCCTGGCGTTGGCGGCGGGTTCTCCAACCAACCGGCCTTCAACATGGCGGGCGGGGGGGGCACATTGGCTGTGCAGAACAGCTTGTTTCTGAATAACTCGGCGGGCACCAACGGCGGCGGCATCCAAGAGGACAATGGCCTGACTATCACCAACAGCGAGATCAAGGGCAACGCTGCTGGCATCAACGGCGCCATGCCCATCGGTACAACCGGTGGCGGCAAGCCAAACACGGTGATGGGCAGCGGTGGCGGATTGTTCGTCAACAACGGCGGCGGTTCCTTGACACTGATCGCCAGCACCATTGCCGACAACACAGCCACCCTTGACGGGGGTGGCATCGAGTTAGAGACGACTAGCGCTATAACCATCCGCAACACCACCATCGTTGGCAACACCGCGTTGAACAACGCTGGCGACACCTTTGGCGGCGGCATCGACCAGAGGACTTTCTCCCCCGCCCCGACGTTGTCCCTTGTGGATGACACGATCACCGGCAACTTCGCGGACAACGGCGGCGGCCTGTTCGAAGGTGCCGCGTCCGGGCTGACCATCCAGAATACCATCCTCGCCCAGAACCTCGCCAGCACTATGGGGCCGGACATTGAGGCACCCAATAACCCGACTGGTGTCGATCTGGGTGGCAATCTGATCGGCATCGGCAACCCCACCATCTTTACCGCCGGCACCACCCAGCAAGGCACCGCCGACAAGCCGCTCAATCCCCAGCTGGCAGGTCTCACCAACAACGGCGGAGCCGTGGCCGGCGCCACCGGTGCCCAGATGACCGTGGAAACTGAGGCGGAATTGCCTGGCAGCCCGGCCCTCGGCAAAGGCGTCAACAACAACATCATCCAAGACGAACGCGGCTTCCCCCGAACCAACACCTTCGACGTGGGCGCCTTTCAGTTCCAGAATGCTACCTTGCAACTCAACATCGGCACTCAGGGTACACTGGGTCTGGGCAACAACGAGACCGTCACTGTCACCGTGACCAACACCAGCAACAACCCCTTGCCTGCCGACAACTCTATCCTCACCGTTAACGCTACCGGCGGCCTGAACATCGGCGGCACACAGACCTTCACTCTCGGACCCATCGGCCCACAGCAGAGCCAGACGTTCACTTTCAATGCCAACGGCGCCACCCTCGGTAACCAGACTCTCACGGCCAGTGTCACTAGCCCGGACGCGAATCCCATGACCGTCTCCACCAACACTACTGTCAACGTCATGCAAAACACGCCAACGCCTGTGACGACAACGCCAGTGGGCAACCTGACGCTGTTCGCCTTCGGTCTGGGTCCGACCGGCATCGATCTGTTCGAGATCGATAGCATCGGCGACGTTTTCGCGGTGCCGTTGATGGGTGGCGGCGGTGGCCCGATCTTCCTGAACTCGGTGTTGCACCTGCCCTTGGCCACCATTCAGGATGGGAGGCTATTGGCTTTGCTGGCGGGGGCTAACGGTCAGAATTACGTGATCGACATTATCAACCCCTTTGTGGCTGGAGTTGAAGCGGCGGTCCTCGCCGCCCTTGGTATGTAAGGCTTGAACTGCCGCGAGTTTTTGGCAAAGACCCCGTTGTTTCTTTCCAGAAGCTCGCGGCATCTATCGCAAATTTACTTTCATTCGACATTCCAGAAAGCCGTTCCCAAGAACAGGATCCTAAAGATAGCGCTTTATTTGTGGCCGTCACGCCACAGATGCATGACTCTATCTACTTTGGCTATGCGGTTCGTTGACTGGAGAGGCGGAATGAAAACGGTAAGACGCGGCTACGAGCTGTGTCGCATGAACAGGATCAGATTCAGCAAAAAGCTCAAAATCAGCAACCCGGTGAGGAGGCCGATCCATACCCAGGCATAGGGCGGGGCGGACGGCGCCGGCGGAGGCCCTTCTTCCACAACTTCACCTTCGCTCAAGGCGGCCAGGGTCGAGGCTCGCATTTGTCGGCGGACCAACTTGGGCGGTTCGCCAGAAAGAAGACATTCTAGATCGATTATGAGATCTTCTGCTTTCTGATAACGGCGGCGGCGGTCCTTGGCCATGAGAAATTCCACTACTTCGCCCAGGCCCGCAGACAGCTTTTGATTAAGGTGGTCGGGCGGCGTCAACTCCTCTTTCAGATGAGCCATCAGCACCCGATCGATTTCTGGATAGTAAAATGGCGGTTTGCCGGTGACCATGTGATAAAGCGTCGCCCCCAAGGCGTACAGATCGGCACGGCCGTCGATATTCTGCTGGCCGCGGATCTGCTCCGGCGACATATAGTACGGCGTGCCCATCGCCAGGCCCTTTTCGCGCTGGGCCAACACGGCGTCGTCGGTCTCGCGAGCCATGCCGAGGTCTGCCAGCTTGGCGATGCCTTCAGGAGTCAGCACGATGTTGGCCGGTTTGACGTCGCGGTGGATCAGGCCGCGGCGATGGGCATGCTGAAGCGCCTGCGCGATTTGCAAAATGATCTCGACGGCCTCGCGTTCCTCATACACCTTGCCGGTTTCCAGGATCTCGCGGATGGTTTTGCCTTCGACTAATTCCATGACGAAGTAGTGCAACGGGCCGGCCGAGCCGACATCGATGGCCTGGATGATGTTGTTGTGGCTAAGGCGTGCAGCCAAGTGGGCCTCGCGAGTCAGACGCTGCAAAAATTCTGGATTGGCGGCCAGGCGCGGATGCAGCACTTTGACGGCCACCAAACGGTTCATGCTCATCTGCCGCGCCTTGTAGACCGTGCCCATAGCGCCCTGACCGAGCCGCTCTAACAGCTGATAACCAGGAATTTGTTGGCCGAGCAGCGTGTCCAGTTCTTTGGCGGCCCGCTCGGCTTGGTTGGCAGTCAGAAAGCCGGCCGCAACCAAACGCGCCAACAGCGCCTTGGGGCCTACTTCGCCGCCATCGCTTCGGCAGCTCTGTACTTCTTCGCGCGTCAGCAAGCCGCGGCTGATAAGCGCATGAGCCAAGCGCTCCTCATCCATGTGAGCTGTATTCTCGGAACGCGCTGCCTCGGTCATATGAATTCTCCTCGTTCCATTATACGAGTCGGAAGCGACGGCTCGACCGACAAGGCGCCGGCCCCCCGGCTCATCAGGCTCGCTGATTCCACCGGCCTCTTGTCCTTGCCGGGACTTCCGTGAACCTGCTAGGATAGAGAAAACTCGAACCCGATCCCTCGTTGGCGCCTCCTCCTAATAAAAGATAAGAGAGCGCCGGAGCAGACGAGGGTTCAGCTTGGCGCGGCATCGCGAGAAAGGGAGCCTCATGTATTCCAGTTCCACTTCCGCCCTGGATGCCAGTGTCTTGGTCCTGAACAAACTGTTCATGGCCATTCACATCATTTCCGTGCGGCGGGCGTTTTGTCTATTGTGTAAGGACATCGCCGAGGTGGTCAGCCTGGAAGACGGTCAGTTTCAGACCTACGATTTCCAAACCTGGCGCGAGGTTAGCGAGTACCGCGCCCGCAACTTTCGTCAGGAAGATGACGATTGGATTCGCACCGTCAGCTGCGAGATCCAGGTGCCGCGCGTCATTCGTCTGATGGACTACGACCGCCTGCCCAAACAGACGATCAAGTTCAACCGGCGCAACATCTTTGCGCGCGACAACAACCAGTGCCAGTATTGCGGCAAGAAATACCCAACTTCGGAACTGAGCTTGGATCACGTGATCCCGCGCAGCCAAGGAGGTGCCAGCACCTGGGAGAACATCGTCTGCGCCTGCGTCAATTGCAACGTCAAGAAGGGCGGCCGCACGCCGAAAGAGGCGCATATGCACCTTATCCGCAAGCCGGAAAAGCCCAAACGCAGCCCGCTGCTCAACCTCAAACTGACACACCGCAAATACCAGTCGTGGAAGACGTTCCTGGAGAACGCTTACTGGTCGGTGGAGCTAAAGTAGAAACTCTGACTCGTCCGCAACACGAGCAAGGACTGGAACGACTTGCTCACGGGGCGGCGACAGCGGGCCCCCTTGATTATTCTTATTCCATGAAGGAAACAAGCCGGAAGGGGAGAAACAACCACAGATAGGCACCTTTGCTCCCTCTTCCGGCTTGTTCAGTTTTTGCCGGTCATCGACCGCTCCAGGCTGCTGTGTTTTTCCGCTTCGCGAAGCAGAGGTTGCACGGCGTCAAGGGCCTTGGGATCGAAGCCTGCGCTACTCAGATAAGTGCGGGCCAGGGTTTCGGGAGGAGGCGGCGGGGCGGGCAGCGTTTGCCGACTTTGTTGCCATTCTTTCTCGAAGCGGGCTGCGATCATGTCATTGGTGCGGTCGGCGGCGCCGAAGTTGCCCCCAATATCATTGCCGACACGCGAGTTCATAAGCAGGGTGGCTGGTATCGGACTCTGTGCAGGCCGCGCTTGGACCATCTGTTCCACCATCATTTTGCCCAACTCCTCGCTCAGCACCGCTGCCAACTCGCCGTCGCTTTTGCACTGCTTCGCTAGCCCTTCCGTAATGAAAATCGTGGTCACGTCTTTCTGCGTTTGGTGGAATAGCTCCGCGTCAGGCTGGCCGATCGTCATGAAGACGACTTTCTGATGGATGCGGGGATTGGCGGCGACGATTTGCTTGCCCACGCGATCTACCCGAAGGGCGATCTCTTGGGTGGCCGGCGGTGCATGTTTGAACGAAGCCGCCTGAACGCGGGCTGGTTTTCCGAACGGATTGGAAGGAACCCTGGTCAGTTTCTTGTCGTCGGAAAGGCAGCCTATGGCGGCCAACATCAATCCGAAGGGCAACAGCATTATGCGCGCCTTCATGCTCTCTCTCCCCAGCCGATGGAGTCGATTTATCGTTTCGCGCGAAACGATAAATCGCAGCGGCGGGAAGGGTAGCGATCTGCTGACGTTCTGTCTAGATCTTCTGGCGTTTTATTCGGCATAGTAAGCGACGATGCTGGACAGGCGGCGTGCAGCGTGGGGTTCACTGATGCCGTAATGTTCGGCGATGTCGCCGGCAGCGGCGCGGACGGCGCGATGCTCGACCACTTCCAGAGGCAGCGATTGTTCGGCGGCCTCGGCGCGGAGACCGGGACCGCTGAGGACAAGCACAGCCCCATGAACGGCGATGGCTGCTTCCAGTTCGGGAATGCCTTGGTTGGCCAACCAGGCGTATTGTTGCTGCAACAGCCTCTCGAATTTGCGCGAGAACTGGGCGTCATCGAGTTCGCCGGCCCGGTATCGTCGTAGCTGACGGTTTAAACGCTGGGCCAAGCGGGGCAACACGATGTCCATCAGTTCTTTGCTCATGACTACCTCAAAGATGGAGGGTTCAGCCAGCGCCAAACGGCGCGCCGTCTGCAAAGGGCGAAGGCGAGCATCTTTCTGTCCTTCCTTTCATTCTAGGTTGTTGGGGCTAGGCAAGCAAAAGCACTTCGCGGTGGAAGACCAACCGGCCGCTGCGGTACAAGGCGAAAGAGGCGGGAAACAACGATATTTCTGTACGCGGCTTCTCCCAGGCGAAGGGGCGGTTGCATCTCCGGCGAAGGAGAGCTAGAGGCGGGACACCTGGGAAAAAAGCAGGGCCACCCACCGACCAAGGAGCAGCAGCTCCTTGCCGTCGCAGCAGCTGCGACGGGGCCGCTGACACGTAGCATCCGGTTTTGACTTCGTTTCCGGTTTTTCTGTGCCGAGTATAATAAAGGCAAAGGGAACGGAAGAGGCAGCGCTAACAGAAGGGTTTCGGGACCAGGCAAAGATGCGTTTGTTGACCTATAATATCCACAAAGGTATCGGCAGCGATCGCCGCTATCGGCTGGAGCGAATCATCGATGTCATACAAGAACAAAACCCGGATCTTATTTGTTTGCAAGAAGTGGATCGCAACGTCCGCCGTTCACGCTACCACGATCAGCCCGCTCTGTTGGCCCATCAGCTCGGCGCCAAAGCCAGCCTTTTTCAGCTGAATGTGCCGCACCACGAGGGCGGCTACGGCAATTTGATTTTGTCGCGTTGGCCGTTCCGCAGCGAATGTCAGGTGTCGATTCGCCACCGTCGCCGCAAACCACGCGGCGCTCAACTTGTCGTCGTCGAGACGGGGCAAGGCCCCCTGCATCTGATCAACTGGCATTTGGGCTTGCGCGAAAAAGAACGCCGTTGGCAAGCCCTGCACTTGCTTAGTCACCGTTCCTTTCTGGAATTCGCTCATCTGCCGACCATCATCGCCGGCGATTTCAACGATTGGCGCAACACCCTCGGCAAACACCATTTCCTAAATCACGGTTTCCGCCATGCAACCGCTCCCATCCGCCGTTTCCGTAGTTTCCCCTCCCTCCTCGCCGTGGCTTCGCTAGACAAAATCTACTATCGCGGCGCCATCGACATTCATCACGCCGCCATCGTTCGCACGCCCCTGGCTCGGCTGGCTTCCGACCATTTGCCCTTGGTCCTCGATTTTCACCTAGCCAAACCGACCGTCGTCGCCGATGATGCTGCGGTTGGCTGAAAGCAGGAACACGAGGCGAAAGCGTCAGCGGTGGGCAAGCGTTCGTCGCTAACACTTCCGCCTTGTGTTCCTGCTTTTATTCATTTGGCGGGTTTTATTTACATTGGCGGGGCACGAATTGCAGAGCAGCGGAGTTCATGCAATAGCGCAGGCCGGTCGGCGGGGGACCGTCCTCGAAGACGTGGCCGAGATGCGCGTTGCAACGGCTGCAACGCACCTCGGTGCGCGTCATAAACCAGCTGCGATCTTCGTGCAATGCGAGCTTGCTTTCCTCCAACGGTTGGAAGAAGCTGGGCCAGCCTGTGCCGGAGTCGAATTTGGCCGCAGAATCAAACAACGGTTGACCACAGCAGACGCAGTGATAAACCCCGTCTGCATGGTTGTTCCAATATTCGTTGCAAAAGGCCGGTTCCGTGCCGTGGCAGCGCGTCACCTTATATTGCAAATCGGTCAGTTGGGCGCGCCATTCTTCATCGCTTTTATAGATTCTGTCCGTCATCAGTGCTTCCTATTGGGTCTTGTCTGCTACATGTCCAATGTTGGACAAGACAAATTGCTGTTCGGCAGGCGACAGCTTGCCAAGGCTCCTCTTGACCTTTCCTCCTTATCCGAATTAGCTCAATTTCGGCAGCGGTCCTTCGCCGCAGAAATCGGGGTTGCCGAACGTCTTTAGGCGGTGGCCCATGCCGTGCGCCAACGACAACAGAAGACGATTGTGCGGCACCTTGGGATAGTTGATTGAGCGCCCCATCTTGAAATCGAGGCCGTTGCCGACCAACACGAATGGAATGTTGTCCAGCGTATGAGAATTGCCCTTGCCCAGTTCGTTGGTCCAGACAAGCAACGTGTTGTCGAGTAGGCTGCCGCCGCCGCCCGGCTCTGGCGTCTCGGCTAAACGCTTGGCCAAATAAGCCAATTGTTCACAGTACCATTTGTTGATACGGGTCAATTTGTCCACGGCGTCCTTGTCGCTGTCAGGATGGTGCGACAGTTCGTGATGGCCTTCGTTGATCTTGAGCCAGCGCATTCGCGCCTGGCCGACCGAATTGGTGAATTGCAGCGATGCCACGCGCGCGAAATCCGCGACGAAACTGTTGACCATCAAATCGATCTGCATTTTGCTGATACGTGGCATGTTGTCGTTCTCCGCCTTGACCCCCGGCTCCAATTCCGGGACGGCATGGCCGACGTCTTGCTGCTTGTCCGCCTTCAATTCTCGCTCCATCTCGCGGACGAAGTTGGCGTGCTCATCCAGCAAACGTCGGTCCTCGGCGCTGACCACGGAACGCACCTTGCGCAGATCGTCCTGCAAATCGTCGAGGATGCTTTTGAGATGTTCCTGGTCTTTCATGCGACCGTAGAGCTTGGTAAACATCTGATACGGATCGTCAATAGGCGCGATAGGTTTATTAGGCCCGGCGTAGATCATGCGCGTCCAGGTGTCGGCGCGATCGGGCACCAAGACGCCGAACTCCAGCGAGCCGAAACGGGTGCGCGTGGCCGGGTTGGCTTGCAAGTAGTTTTTGATTTCTTGATCGATGGACAAGCCGCTGGCCCAACCGGCCGGCGTGTGCGAACCGCCCTGGATGTTGCCGGGAAACAATTCAATGCCGGTCAGCAGGCAACCGATGCCGCGCATGTGATTGTCGCCGTCGCCACGCACTTTGTCGCAGACGCCGTGCAAAATCAGCGTACGCTCTTTGAACGGTTCCAGCGGTTTGAGACTTTCCTTAAGCGTCGTGAGCGGGCCTTCCTCATCGGGCCAGAACGTGGAAGGCACAACGCCGTTGGGACTGAAGAGGAAAACCAAGCGTTGTTTGCGTTGTCGCTGATTGGCGAAACCGAGGCTGGGCAGGTTGAAGATGAACGGCAGGGCTGCCGCACGGACACCCAAGTCGCGGAGGAACGCACGTCGCGTTAGGTTCGAGGCCATGTCGATTCTCCTAGTAAAGAGGTATCCAAACGAGCAAATCTCTTTGTTCCGGGCGATTTATTGTTTCGCACGAAACCATGCAGATTCTGTAGCAATCTCCACCATCAGTTTGCGGACGTTGCAGTGGTTGTCAACAAAAAAACGCCTCAGTTGCGATATTTTGTCGGCCCCATAAGCGCGGATAGGCTGTTTGACGAAATAATGGAACAGCTGTTCCACGAAGGCTTCTTGCACCTCATCGCTGGCAGCGAGGAAAACGGCCAGATCATGGACGCCGGCGAATTTAACGACTTCTCCTTTGCGCGTCAGATAGCCTCCTGTGGCATCGACTGGCCGGTCTTTTTCCTTGTCGCGGAAACGGCCGATGGCATCGAAGTTTTCCAGAGTGAAGCCGAGCGGGTTAATCATGCCGTGGCAGGTCTGGCAGGCTTGGGGCCGCGTTTGCAGGTCAATGCGCTCACGGGTGGTCAATTTCGGGTGCAGTTCCGCCGGCAACGGCGTAAACGCTTCGGGCGGCGGCAACAGCGTACGGCCCAAAACGCTGCGGGCCAAGAAGACGCCGCGATGGATGGGCGAACTGGTTGTCGTGTAGGCGAACGTCGCCATCAGATAGGGATGCGTGAGAATGCCGGCGCGTTCACCGAATTTGGGCGCAACTTTCTGAAAAGGGGCGTCTGGGGGAAGATCGATACCGTACAGCCGTGCCAATCGGCCGTTTAGATACAGATAATTGGCGAGGAAGAGTTGGCGAAAATCGGAAGCCTCACTCCACAACACATCATCTAGAAACAGCTCCAGCGAGGTGCGCAAGTCCGAGGCGGCGGCGTGATCGAAGCCGGGAAACTGGGCGGGATCTTTGGCCAAGTCGGGAGCGGGATCGACCTTGAGCCATTGCATGAAGAAGTCGTGCAGCTTAGCGTGCGTCCGCGGATCGGACACCATGCGTTCAGCCTGGCGAAGTACTTGCGCGCGTGTGGCCAGCTGGCCAGACGCCGCTGCGTGCCACAGTTCCGCATCGGGCAACGAGTCCCACAAGGTGAACGCCAAACGAGCGGCCACGTCATAGCCGTCTCCCCCGCCGTTGATTTCCCGATAAAGAAAGCGTGGCGATTTGAGGACGAACAACAGACTTCGTCTGAGCGCGGTTTCGACATCGCGGGCGTTCGCAAACGGGTGATCGATGTAGAGGTGTTTCACTTCGTCCGTCAGCGGCCGGCGAAAAGCGCGCTCGGCGAAACGCCGGCAGAACTCGCGCAGCTTGGCCGGACGATCAACGGCATCGTCGCGGACGCCGGATAATTCCGCGAGATGGCTGGCCACGTAATCGACAATCGCGATGGCCGCATCGGTCGTGGCCTGCTCCCAGGCACGGGAAATCGTTGTGCCACGCTCGTAGCCGACGCTGCGATCGTCCGGCGGAAACGGTGTGGCAAGAACGAACGACGCCGGCACGGCCAAGGGCGACAAGCAACGCTGCGGAATGATTTCCGGCGTGCGATGCGGCGGCTTCCAAGCCAGGGCGATCGAGGCCTTGACTTGTGGTTTCTTCTTCTGCTTTTTGGAATCATCGACGCCCTGCTTGGCTTTGGAAAATTCCAGCCGCAATGGATAAGCCCGACCGCCCAGCAGAAAGAGAGAAGCGCGATGTTCGGTGTCGTTGCCCGATTTCACCCAAGCATCAATCAAGGGCCGTTTGTCGTCATTCAGCCACAACCGAGTCGCATGTTCGGTACGGACAATAAATTCGTACTCCCCCGTTTCTGGGACCAGCACCGAACCACTCCAGCGAATGGAGAATTGATCGGCTTCCATTTCCGCCGTCTTTCCTTTTCCTGATGGTGCAGAGGGGAGCGAGGGAGCGGCGACGCCGAAATCAAACTGGACCACGGGATCGATGCGTTCGAGAACACGCTCATTTTGGCGTCCTAAGTGACGGGACTTGAAATATTCGCCCTTCAGACCGCGTTGCGAGATCGGGGGAAACGCCGTCCCGCCGATTGGTGGACTGCGAAAGGCGCCGATTAGATCGGCCGCCGTTTGCCGATATTGCCGTACCGTCAGACGCGACAACTCGATGCGCGGCGGTTTGTTGCGTGCTTGAGCGATTTTCGAGTAGAACGCCTCGTAAATGTAGACGGCGACCTTTTGGGCCTCTTCGCCAGTACACTTCTGTTCCGAGTCTTTGGGCATCGATTTGGCGATGAAGCGTGCCAACTGCGCCACCGAACGGTCGCCTGTAAGAGGACGCTTATACTCTTCACTGCCTTCACCTTTGGCCCCGTGACAAGAAGCGCATCGCTGGCGGTAAATTTGTTCGCCGCTGCGCTCTTCCGCAGCGATCATGGAACTGGAGCACAATAATAGAGCCAAAAATGGTAAAAAGGTTCGCATGGCTGGTTGAATCAAGTGGGCTGTAAAGTCAGCTATTCATCGGCGGGACGGCGAGCCGCTGAGACGGCGTCAACCGCTACTGATTAGTGTGGGAGTTGGCCGGCGAAATGTCAAGCGAGCCGAGGAGAGAAAAGGAAGGAGCCGAAGGCATAAGCGACCGTAAACGGTCTGCCTTTATGCTTTCGGCTCCTTCCTTGAGTTACTTGGCGCGGCTGAGGTATTCGCCGGTGCGCGTATCGACCTGAACGACTTCGCCGACACCGATGAACGGCGGGACAGTGATTTTCAACCCCGTTTCCAGGGTGGCCGGTTTGTATTGCGCAGCGGCTGTCGCTC
>OGCG01001545.1_pt1 | contig 11146 bp, 8 predicted proteins | sample 1570061 | NCBI WGS metagenome assembly OGCG01 (sample SAMN06268698, study PRJEB24515) | hot springs metagenome | isolation source: Joseph's Coat, Yellowstone National Park, Washington, USA | place: USA:Joseph's Coat, Yellowstone National Park, Washington, USA
CGAGAAAGCTCGGGTCCTGGCCCACACCGCCTCTACCAGGACAAAGGCGCGCGAACCTTTGTGGTCAGGGCACTAGCCAGCCATCACGAGTTGCTCGAAGCGAGAACCTGTGGGACCCCGAGTGGTTGGATGGCGCAACGAAGCATGTTCGAAGAGGACCAATACTGGTTTTGCCGGAGTTGCCCCCATGCAAACGACCTGGAATTCTTGGCACGCGTCGCGAGGGATCGCCAAGACGGCTATGTCGACCAGGTTGTAGCGTTCTGTCATCGCCATCCAGGGCAGATCACCAAGCGAGTTGGGCTTGCTTGGCGTTGCGATACCAAAATAAGGCTCGTCCATCGAAAGAAAGGATTCTTGGAGATGGAGCGGGAGACGGCGGCGGCTTGTTTGCGCTGGTTTGGACGCACGCGGGGAGGCGGGAGCTTCGCTTCTAAGTGCTGGGTCGGCTCGAGGCGAATGTATCCGCCTGGAGGCAGGCCTCATGGTACATACCAGCAGCCTTTGTAGTAAGGCCGAGTTATGGTGTGCGATCTCTTGTTCTTTGGGTGCGCAATCGCTTGGAGAGAGGGATAGAGGGACATCGAGCCTGGCAAGGAACTCTTCCCAAGCAACAGGGTAGGTATAGGTGCCTCTAAGAACTGTGGCGGTGGGGCGGGTTGTCAGCCGCTTTGGGCAGGATACTGAATAGATGGCGTCGACGTGGTCTCGGAGTTGGCATGCGGCAGTCGACCTCGGCGCTTCGAGTGCCAGGGTCATTGCAGGGAGGTATCAGAATGGTCGGCTGGAGATGCGTGAGCTTGCGCGCTTCGCAAACCGGCCAATTATGCTGCCGGACGGCTTTCATTGGGACTTGGTAGGACTCTTTGGCGATACCGTCGGGGCGCTTGCGAAGGGATGTTCGTCCCTGGAGATTGCGAGTGTCGGAATAGATGGGTGGGCCGTCGACTACTGTCTACTCGATGCCGACGGGAGATTGCTTGGCCTGCCCTACTGTTACCGCGATCCTCGAACGGCAGAGCCGCTCAGAAAGGTGTTGGCCGACTTCGGGGCTTGGGGGCTCTACGAGGCGACGGGGATTCAGATCCTAGCCTTAAACACTCTGTTCCAGCTGATCGCAGATCTAGCCACACCTGCCTACCTGGCGGCCTCGACCATGCTTCTCTTACCTGATGCATTTGTGTTTTTGCTGACTGGAAAGCGACAGATGGAGGCTACAAATGCCTCCACCACGCAGCTGTTTGACGTAAGAGACTTCTCTACCGCAAAAGCGATCTGGAAGCGCTTCGGCTTGCGGGAGGACCTCTTGGCGCCAATGGTATGGCCGGGTCATTTCTCGGGTCGGCCCCTCAAGGCAATTGCCGCGCATTTCGGATTGCCAAGCGATCTGGAGGTCGTAACAGTAGCTTCTCATGACACCGCCTCCGCTGTTGCGGCGGTTCCTGCTGAAGAAAGCTTTGCGTTCGTCTCTGCTGGGACTTGGTCGTTGGTAGGTGCCGAGCTTCAGGCCCCCCTGATCACTGAAGCAAGCCTTCGCCTGGGCTTCTCAAACGAAGTGGGAGTGGACGGCACCTACCGCTTTCTCCGCAACGTCATGGGGTACTGGATCGTCCAGGAGTGCGAAAGGTACTGGAGAGACCTGGGCGATGAAGGTCTCCGACGCGTCCGAGTTGAAGCCGAACGGCGACGGCCATTCGAGCTCGTAGTCGATGCGGACCACCCTGGGTTCCACTTGGTAGGTGGCATGCCAAAACGGATAGCTAATTATTTATCCGCTACCGGTCAACAGGTACCCTCCGAACCCGGCGGAATCTTACGGGCGGCTGTGGATGGCGTGGTTCTGGCTACGGCGCGTGCTGTGGAGGACCTTGTCATGCTCAGCGGATTAACCCCCCGCTGCCTTCACGTAATTGGGGGTGGGTCTGCTCACTCTGAGTTTTGCCTGCTTTTGGCATCTGCTGTGGGACTGCCTGTGGTGGCTGGACCCAAGGAGGCTTCGTCCGTGGGTAATCTTCTTATGCAGATCAGAGCGGCGGAGCCGGGCATGACTTTGGCAGAGGCGCGTTCCATCGTCGCTGCCTCCGTAGATACAGTCGTCTACGAACCAGATCCGCGCTTGGCTCGCTTGGCAAGAGCTGCGCTTGAGCGGCTCGGTGGCCTAGTGGAGGAGAGGGGACGGCTGGCGGGCCTCTAAGAAGCCCTGTAGTCGACAAGGTGGCTTGAAGATGCGGGACTATCGTGCGTAGGATCTTTTGAAGCGTTTCATTCGGGGGTAAGGAGAGGAGATGACTCCATGGCCGACTACTCAGAGGTGAAGTCGGCGCTGCGCTATCAGCAGATCGAGACCCCGTCTTGGGCCTTTGGCAACTCGGGGACCCGGTTCAAAGTCTTTGCGCAGCCGGGCGTTGCTCGCAACGCCTACGAGAAGATCGAGGATGCGGCGGTCGTGCACAGGCTCACAGGGGTGGCACCCTCAGTGGCACTGCATATTCCGTGGGACAAGGTCGACGACTATGCGGACCTTGCCAAATACGCCGCCGGGCTCGGTTTGCGAATCGGCGCTATAAATCCGAACCTTTTCCAGGATGCCGATTACATGCTGGGAAGTCTCTGCCACCCCAAGAGACAGGTTAGAGACAAAGCCTTGGCTCACGTGAGGGAATGCATAGACATTGCCAAAGAGACTGGTTCTGATGTCCTCAGTCTCTGGCTAGCAGATGGTACGAACTACGCAGGACAAGACTCAATGCGAGCTCGGCAGGAGCGTCTTGGCGAAGCTCTTTCTGAGATATATGCCGCCATGCCATCTAACATGCGGCTTTTGTTGGAATATAAGTTTTTTGAACCGGCCTTTTATCATACAGATGTCGCAGACTGGGGCATTTCCTATAGCCACTGTCATAGGCTGGGCGAGCGTGCAATGGTTCTAGTAGATACAGGGCATCATGCACCAGGGACCAACATTGAATGGATTGTTGCTAGCTTGCTTTATCTAGGTAAACTTGGCGGTTTTCACTTCAATAGCCGCAACTATGCGGATGATGATCTCATGGTGGGATCCGCTGATCCATTCGAGCTATTCTTAATCATGAACGAAGTGGTAGATGCCGGCGCCCTGCGAGGAAAAGTAGCATTTATGCTAGATCAGTGCCACAATATTGAGCCAAAGATTCCTGGGCAGATTCGCTCCATAATGAACGTACAGGAGGCGACTGCGAAGGCTCTTCTCGTGGACCGGGAAGAGTTGGCACGGGCCCAAGAGGCCGGGGACGTGCTCGGCGCGCACCAGATCCTTATGGACGCGTTCTGGACCGATGTGAGGCCGCTTCTTTCGGAACTTCGCAGCGACATGGGATTGGACCCAGATCCGCTGCGAGCATATGCAGAGTCGGGTTACGCTGAGCGAATCAGGCGCGAGCGATCGGCCGGCCAGGGCGCTGGTTGGGGCGCATAGGAGGCAGTAAATGACTTCACGTGATGTGGAGCTGCTGATAGCGCGGAGCCACAAGCTGGCGAGCGACAGGCGCAACACTAACTACGGAGGCGGTAATACCTCTGTTAAGACAACCGAGCATGATCCGCTTACCGGTCGTGATATAGAACTGTTGTATGTGAAGGGGTCGGGGGGCGATTTAGGAACCCTGAAAGCCGAGGGGCTTGCTGTCTTGCGCATGGACGCGCTTGAGCTGCTCAGGTCCGCATACAGAGGTCCTGAATTTGAAGACGACATGGTGGCACTGTTCGACCATTGTCGCTTCGGCCGAGGGGGAGCGGATCCCTCTATCGATACGGCGATGCATGCCTATGTGCCATATCCCCATGTCGATCATCTTCACCCCGAGCCTGTGATCGCTCTTGCCACCGCTGTAGATGGGCCCGAGCTAACTAAGGCCTGTTATGGAGACACGGTCGCATGGGTCCCTTGGAGGAGACCTGGATTTCAGTTAGGACTCGACATTGCCGCCCTCGCTAGCTCTTCTCCAGAGCTGGTGGGAGTGGTCCTAGGTGGTCATGGGCTGACGACTTGGGGCCGCAGCTCTGAAGAGTGCATGCAGCGCTCTCTGCAACTGATTGAAACTGCCGCGCGTTTCATCGAGCGAAATGGTCGCCCATATCCCTTCGGAACACGCCTTGAAGACTTCGCGCCCCTTCCTCAGGCAGATAGACGCAAGCGAGCAGCACAGCTTGCACCATACATACGTGGTCTTTGTTCTACGGACCAAAGGGTGGTGGGTCACTTCGACGATTCGGATACAGTTCTCGAATTTCTCTGGTCGGAGAAGCATAGGGCTTTATCGGAACTTGGATCTTCTTGCCCGGACCACTTTCTTCGGACGAGGGTGAGGCCTTTGGTGGCAGACCTCCCAGGGGCGGCTGACATGGAGTTGCTGAAGCGACGACTGGCCGAACTTCATCAGGAGTATCGAGAGGATTACCGGGCCTACTACGAGCGCAATGCCACCCCAGATAGCCCCCCAATGAGGGGGGCGGACCCGACAGTCGTGCTGGTTCCTGGGGTTGGCATGTTCAGTTTTGGGCGGGACGCTCTGACCGCGCGCATAACCGGTGAGTTCTTTGTGAACACCATCAACGCGATGAGGGGAGCAGAGGCCGTCTCCTGCTACCAGCCGATATCGGAATCTGAGAAGTTCAGAATCGAGTACTGGAGCCTCGAGGAGGCCAAGCTTCGTCGTCTGCCCCCCCCTGGTGAGCTTCAAGGCCGAGTTGCTGTGGTAACTGGGGGAGGCAGCGGTATTGGGAGAGCTTGTGCTCGGAAACTTGCACGGGCAGGGGCTGCCGTGGTTGTCGCGGACAGAGACCCCGGACGCGCAAAGGAAGCCGCAGAAGAACTCCAAGGTGACCTGGGTTTAGATGCTTGTTTAGGCCTCCAGGCTGACGTTACTGACCAGTCTTCCATTAGCTCTCTGTTTCAGCAGGTGGCGCTGCGGTACGGTGGAGTCGACGTCGTGGTGAGTTCGGCAGGCATAGCGTCTTCTGCATCTGTCGAGGAAACCACTCTTGCGGAGTGGGATCGCAACTTCGATGTGTTGGCCAAGGGTTACTTCCTGGTGGCGCGGGAATGCTTTATGCAGATGAAAATTCAGGGACTGGGGGGGTCGGTTGTATTTGTGGCCTCCAAGAATGCTCTAGTTGCTGGAAAGAACGCCTCCGCTTATTCGGCTGCAAAGGCAGCTGAGCTGCATCTGGCTCGCTGCCTCGCAGAGGAGGGGGGCGAGGTGGGAATTCGGGTGAACGTCGTCAACCCAGATGCAGTACTGGCTGGCTCTTCAATTTGGTCGTCGGAGTGGCGCGCACAGCGAGCAGCCACGTATGGGATAGAGGAAGATGAACTGGAGGACTACTACCGCAAGCGGACCACGCTTAAAGTGAACGTTTATCCGGAGGACGTGGCCGACGCAGTATTGTTTTTTGCGGGAGACCATTCTTCCAAGACCACAGGGTGCTTCATAAATGTGGATGGCGGGGTGGCAGCTGCCTATCCCAGATGAACGACCTTAGTCGAGGTGCCATAGCTCCTGGAATACTAGCGGGTTACCGTCATCGTCCAATCGAGACTCGATTACATCTTCCATCCATTCCTGCCATCGACGGTCGACCTCGCTGACTTCAACCGAACGCCAGGCTGACATGGCATCGGGATAGCATTCCGCGTATCCGATGACGCGTAGCCCCCTTCTGAACAGGCTGTAGTTCGCGATTCCTGCGGCCTTGAGTGCCGATGTGAGTTCCGGCCATACTTCCTTATGCCTGCGGTCATACTCTTCTTCCATGCCCGGCTTTATGCGCAGCTCAAAACAGTAGCGTTCCAAAGTGGATTCCTCCTTTGCTAGTTCTTTCGTCTAAGTATCTGAAGCTGCTTATAGAGACCATACCGATTTTGAACTTAGAAACTGTGCATGACGTGGCAACCCTAGAGGAGAGGGGAGCCAAACCTGAGTATCATTGACAATGTAATCCAGAGCAAGTCTAGCTAGGGATTCGGGGCGGGAAAGAGCGAGCAAGCCATGGATCTAAAGGAGTGGTGATGTTAAATGGCTGAGGACCGCGTTTCTTCCCGAAGTGCCACAAAGTTTATCGAATGATGTCTGCGCTTCCGAACTAGTTAATTAAGCGATATTGCGACGAGGAGATTGCTTGGCGGCAAAAAGAGCCTGTATTCTCAACTTGATTAGGCTTTACCCAAAGAAGATGCCGACGATGCGTGGCAGCTCTTGTAGGGAATGGAGCAAATTTGTAGGCTTTAGGTGAGCCTAGATAGCGTTAAAGTAGCACTCAGAAATACTCGCACATAAATCGGCCATGGCATTTCGCGAGCTTCCTGTATCTGGTAGATGTCTTGTTTGGGATGTCGTATCTCTACGCGTAGGTGTCGTATCGACTTACCGTCGTGACCAGGAGCTCGTCAGGTGCTAGAGCAACTGGCGTAAACGCGGCCGCCCGGGGGCTTTTGGCTGCGGACTAACAGTTAGGGGAGGTCGGGGAGACACTCTGGCTTGGCGCCAGGGGCCGTCATCATCGAACGATCCGCGTTTGCTCTATCTCCTTGGGGGGGCTAGCTGTTTCGATTAGTTCAGGTCTGTGAGGGAGTGTTGAGGAACAAACCTCCCTATAGATATTGCCTACAATTTCTGTGAATCGGGGTCGGCCTGGACCAGCGTTGTGGCAACGAAGAGCGATAAGGAAGGTCGATGTGACGAGAAGACAACGCGATCCGTGAATCCTGGTGCAGAACTGAGGACCCTGCTCATCCGAGGGCTCGCACTGAAGTAGCGTCATCTCGGCCTTCGCGGAGTAGGCGTCCGCTTTGTTCTCCTCCGGTCGCTCGAGGCGGTGACCTGTTGGGTAGCTGGGGCCGCTAACAACGAAGAGCGGAAGATGAGGAGGGCTCGCGGAACGGGTTCGGGTGCAGTAGGACCCGACTGCCGAAGGCGCGATCTCTCATTTTGGTCCACTAAGTGTGGGGTGCTACCGAAGGATCGCGCTCAGGTCTTGTGAGCTTGCAGAGGGCAACTTAGAGGTTCTTGCGGCGTCATCGGCGAGACGTATGTAGGGGTCGCTCGACGACGGAAGTCTAAGACGCCTTCCGGGGCGCAGCCGGGGACAATCTCATCTCCAAGTGGTGGTCTCCGAGATTACCGCGCAGCGCTGGGAAGCGCTACCGAGCCTTCTGCTGCTGGGATCTCGGCGGTGATAGCGACGAGGCAGCTGTTTTTGGATGCGATCTTCGAATCGGGGCAGGTCAAGGCATCACGGAGGCCCTGCGGTCGCCCGAGGCGCCAACACCGCTGGTCTCAGGCACCCTTTTTACCTCCGGATGACAATACCACGTCCGATGTCATTTCTATCGAGTTAGTGCGCCACACGGTTGCCCCGCGGCCTCGGACCCCTTGATCAAGTTTTGCGGCCCTTCGCGTCATGGTTCGACCACCGGGGCAAGCGGCCTCGGCATTCTTGTGCAGCGAAAACCCTAAAAGAGAGAGGCTTTTGGTGTCGCTCACTGTAGCGAAGATGCCACCGTCTTGTTGCCATGGAAGGATTTAGGGTGCTTGCTTTGGACGAAGAGGCAGGCCAGTATCAGTTATTTGTGGAGCATGCAAATTGGAGGCCGTACCCCTAGGCTGTGGCAGCCGGGCAGTTGGGCATGGCAAACGCGGGAGGGGGATCAGAGACCTTTCCCTAGGCCATTTAGGGGTCAACGCCGCCCGAGCTTCTTGCCCGACCGCGAAGAGGCGAGGGTTGCCCCTTCATGTTCCTGCAAGGATCAGCAAGCTAGTACCTGCGGTAGCTGAAAGCAGCGGCAGCGTGGGGCCCCGAGTCGCGTATCCTGTATTGCATGTCAGGCTGGGGGTGCCTGTATGGCGTTTTTTAAGGAGCTCGGGGGGTGCGGCGCATGAGTGTTCAGCAATCTAAGCGCCGCAGCGGACCTGTAACTATCCGAGACGTGGCTGCCCGCGCAGGAGTGTCGCTGGGTACCGTTTCCAATGTCCTCAACCACCCTCACCTGGTGGCTGAGGAGAAGCGTCGGCGAGTCCTCGAGGCTATAGAGGAGCTTGGATTTGTGCGCTCGAGCGCCGCTAGGCAGTTGCGCGGGCGGAGAAGTCACTCGATCGGCGTAGTCGTATTGGACGTCGCAAACCCCTTCTTCACTGAGGTACTTCGGGGGATTGAGGACGTCCTCGCTGCTAATGGCTATACCATCTTGATCTGCTCTAGCGATGAGTCCCCCGAGCGGGAGGACTATCAACTGCGCGTGTTCGAGGAGAAGCGGGTCGACGGCGTAATCATTACCCCCTCCAGCGGCAGCGGTGCCCGCCTCGGCCGTCTGCGCCAGCGCGGCATCCCCTTTGTCCTGCTCGACTCCCCGGCACTTGAACTCGAAAGCTGTTGGGTGGCAGTCGACGACGTGCGGGGTGGTTATCTTGCGATTTCTTGTCTGATAGAGAGGGGCCATCGCCGGATTGCCTTGTTGAACGGCCCCGAAGAGATCCGGCAGTGCGCGGACCGACTGGCTGGGGCTCGCTCTGCAATGGAGGAGGCCGGTCTTGATCCAGATCAGTTGGTTGTCTTGAGTCTGGGGCTGCAGACTGCCCAGGAGGGAGACAAGGTTGCAGAGAGGCTGCTCGATATTGAGCCCCGTCCTACGGCAGTCTTCTGCGTCAATGATTTGGTTGCCCTTGGTGTCCTGAGACGTCTACGCCAGGCCGGTGTCGAGGTTCCCGGCGATATGGCGGTGGTCGGATACGACGATATAGACGTGGCTAGTATCGTGAAGCCCGAGCTCACCTCCATCCGTCAACCGAAGTACGAGTTGGGCAAGGTTGCAGCGGAGCTCCTCTTAGAAGAGGTGGAGGCTGGTCCTCGTCACGAACACCGGCATGTTCTCTTTGAGCCAGAGCTGATCGTTCGAGAGTCGACTTGATGGGCCCTGGCCTAAGGGGTCCCAACTTTGGCTAATGCCTAATGAGTACAAGGTCGCCATACTGAAGAGCTACTGCTCAGGCGACTGTTGCGAGCACGGACTCCGTAACTCTTGCTCGTCGAATGCATTTCGATTCCCTGGTCGAAGAAGGGGTGATTCGTAGGACTCTATCGTTGTATTAGTAGTATTGGGGCGAGCCAGCGCATGGGTCGATGGGAATGTCCTGCTGAATTCCGAAAGCGGGCGGAGGTATTGGCCTCAGTTATTTCCGTATTTGTGAGTGAAAATGTCCAGACTCATCGAGAGATAAGGTGTGCTTGAGAAGCATTATCAGTATTGAATGCGTGAAGCATTAAGTGCTGAAAAAGAAAGACATTGGCGGTTCTGATAGAGCGAGTTGCCTGGCGTCTTAAGCTATATTTTTGTGTACCGAATAGTAGATAGATTGTAGTTGAGGTGCGACTCATATGTACAATCAATTGAGTAGGCCACGGCACCTGTTCTTTCTAGTGGATACCATGGGCATCTTGCCCATGGTATCCACTGTGATAGTTCTCAACTAGCTAATTGTTGTCTAATCAGCTAGCTAGCTGAGCTGTGCTGCAAACATCCACAGGTGCTTTTCCAAAGCGTTGACGAGTGAGATCAGGAGGTCTTGGGTCCCAAGCTCCGCCTCCGTCTTTCTAGAGAGGCTGCGACTCGAATTTGCCAAGTTGCGAAGGGCGTCAACTGTCAATTGCAGGACCTGACGCTCGGCTAGGGAACCGGCCTCTGGCATGCTTAGTGATGACAACGCCACAGTGCTTGGTCTACCGTCCGGGGGGATTCCCAACGCGACTAGGCGTTCGGCAAGTTGATCGGACCAGTCCCGAGCATCTTGGGCAAGGCCGTCCAGTTCGACATGCAGGGACCAGAAGTTGGCGCCCCGCACGTTCCAGTGAAGCTGCTTGGCCAGGAGCTGCAATGCTAGGAGGTCTCGGAGGAGCTCCTGGAGTTCAGTTGCTGGGAAGTCCGCGGGCAAGAGGCCCCTTCTCGAGGGTTCGTATTCGACTGTTGTCATTATTAGGATACCTCCGTCTCTAGAATCACTCTAATATATGACATAGACTCAGGAGATGCAACCGCTACCGGTTGGGCGATAGAAACTGTCAGGAAGGACCGGTCCCTGGGCAGGCTTGAGATGATGCATGGTGGGTTTCGGGGGCGAGATGTGTTGGGGACTGTTCCTGTTGGGGATACTTTTCTGTTTGCGAGCCGATGGCTGGCGAGGACCAAGAGCGATCTGGCTTGTCGGTTTTTCGTAGGCCAGGTCGGCGTGCCGGAGGGTGGTCGAGTGGGATCCGTGATCCCGGGGGCTAGAAGGATCCAACTCAGCGGGGGAGCCTACTCCGATGACGCCAGCTGCCCCCTAAAGATGCAATGACCCTATGCCGCCGTTGAACTGGTGCTGTCTTGTTGTCGCTATTTGAAACCCGAGGGGATTCGCAACGACTTGAGAGTAGTTGTCGAACTCCTTCGGCCGGCGTCAAGGAGCCGTGCTGCAGCTCTGTTGCCGCCCCGCGCCCCATGACGCGGAAGTACGACGCCCAGAGGAAAAGGCTGCCGTCCGCCCCTCTTGCCTGACCGGGCGGGGACCAGCGCCCATCAAGGGTAAGACGAGTCCCTCGTCCAAGCGCGTTCGACGGGACCATCGACTGAGGGGTGCTCGGCGCTCTCCCATCACGCACCTCGGCTACGTGGTGCCGGTTGCGTGGCTTCTTTCCGAATAACGCAGCCCGAGGATGCCAGTCGACAAGAGCACTGGCGGCCGGGCGACCGCGAGGTTAGGTCCGAGCACGCCGTACGGCTCAGCGGCGAGGCCCACCATCGCGGTGGGGACAAGCCCGAGCGTGGCGGCGAGCGCACGTGCTGTCCCGCTGGCGGGGCCTTAGAGAGGGCGCCGTACCCCCAAGAAGCCGAGCCTGGGTCGACAGACCCCTCTATCTCTGCTGGCCCGAAGACCCTCTAGCGCGGGAAGGATCGGTGGACGCTCGAGATCGATGGCGCGGCGACCTGCCAGGTGCAGTCGCGGTTGCTCTGAACCACATGTGGCTGGCGGTGGGCGGCGGTGGCCGGCGTAGGTGGGCTGCCAACTGTTGAGCGGAATGGATGATTTTGCCTCAGCCGAGCGTAAGTGTCACACCCTCTAGTCATGATGGAGTGCAT
>OGCG01001547.1_pt1 | contig 11128 bp, 13 predicted proteins | sample 1570061 | NCBI WGS metagenome assembly OGCG01 (sample SAMN06268698, study PRJEB24515) | hot springs metagenome | isolation source: Joseph's Coat, Yellowstone National Park, Washington, USA | place: USA:Joseph's Coat, Yellowstone National Park, Washington, USA
TCCTACTTTTCAATTCGGCGCGGGCTGATAAACTTTGTTTTGGGGGAAGTCCGCCTATTACGCTAAAGCATGAATTTACTCACCCCCAAGCCCCTAACGAAACCTTTAAGTAATAGCCATTGAAGCTATGGTTATATTCATGTAGAGCGATAGCAAAATAAGTCATCGAGATTTTTGAATATGGATGAAGAAGGGCCTAAATTATTTGTTGATACAAGGGAACCAGTGGAAATTGTCGAATTACTGGCTGAACGCGGATTGCCGGTTGAAGTCAAGCAACTTACAATAGGAGATTACGTAATAGATAATAAAACAGCAATAGAAAGGAAGTCGGCGACGGATTTTGTGAAATCTCTATATGATGGGAGATTGCTTGAACAGGCTAAAAGGCTTAAGAGCGTGTACCAGACTGCCCTCCTTATAGTTGAAGGTGATTTTACGTCAGTAATTTCTTGGCGGAGAAATCCACGCGCGTATTGGGGGGCGCTGGTAGCTATCGCTTTAGACGACGGTCTAGTCCCCTTCTTTACATCTAGTATGAAGGATACTTCCGAGCTAATTACGGTTATTTCCCATAGGGTCTGGGAAAATCATGAGGGAAAATACGAAATTAGGCAAAAACCCAAGATATTATCTACTAAAGAAAGGCAAGTTTATATTGTTGAGGGACTACCTGGAATTGGTAAGGAATTGGCAGAGAGGTTGTTGAAGTATTTTGGTAGTGTGCGCTCGGTCATGAAGGCGTCTGAGGGTGAACTTACTCAGATAGATGGTATAGGCAGGGGTAAGGCATCTATTATAAGCCAATTATTAGACGCTGAATTCGACGGCGCAGAAAATATGCAAAGCAAGTTACTCCCATGATCTCGTAGTTTTACAACATAGCTTTTTATGCTGTTTTAATTTAATGATGAAATGTCGGTACCCGACAGAATTAGAGTAGCTTTAGCCCAAATAGCCCCTAAAATGGGGGACGTAGATGCCAACTTTCAGAAAATATATTCGTTTACTGAAGCGGCCGTCAAAAACGCCGCTGATGTGATTGTATTTCCTGAGCTAGCTACCGCTGGTTACCTTTCTCAGGGAATTTTTTTCGATGTTGCCGAAAAGTCTAATCCAAATCAAAAAAAGCTTGCTGAGTTAGCCAAGGATATTAATGTAGTCTTGGGTTTGGTGGAAGAAGATCCCATGGGAACTCTTTACAATGCAGCAATGATCGTTAGTAACGGCGATGTGATTAAGGCTAATTGGCTCGGTAAAAAAGTTAGCTCATACAGGAAACTTTATTTACCTACGTATGGGATGTTTGAAGAAAGTAGGTGGTTCGCGCCTGGTTCAGGGGTTCCCGTTTATGATTTGTCTAGTAAAACTGGGTCATTTAAAGCAGGCGTTGTAATATGCGAAGATTACTGGCAGCCTTTAAGTGCTAGGATAGCTGCTACAAGGGGGGCTCAAGTGGTATTTGCGATAGCTAGTTCTCCTAAGACACTTCAAAAGCCTAAAATGACCCACTCTCTTCTAGTTGCTCGCGCAATAGAAAATGCGTTGTACGTAGTTTTTGTTAATCAGGTAGGAAGTCAAGATATGGTCAATTTTTGGGGAGGTAGCGAAGTTATAGATTTCGAGGGCAACTCTATAGCGAGTGCCCCTTTGAGAGAGGAATCTTTGGTCGTGGCCGACTTGGACCTATATAAGGAAAGGAAGTTCCGGGAAATAAATCCCATGTTAAAAGAGGAAAGAGAGGAGGTTATAAAGGATTATGAAGCCGCGTTCAAGGAAATGAGGGATGGTGGTATAATGTGAGCGAAAAATTGTCCTCTGAAACGCAAGCCGGGGGAGAATACCCTTTACCTGATGAATTAAGATTTGATTGGCGCGAAGCAGAAAAAGATATAATAAACGAAATAAAGTGGCACCTTACTAATACGGGAGCGGAAAAAATAGTAATTGGGTTATCTGGAGGAGTGGACAGCTCTCTAAGCCTTTACTTGGGCGTTCAGGCGCTTGGGAAGGAAAACGTAGTTGCCTTATTCTTACCCGAACGGGGTACAACCCCAGATTACGATATTGAAGACGCTCACGCCGTAGCCGATTTGTTGCAGGTAAAGCTAGTAGAAAAAGAAATAACCCCTTTAATAAATATTTTTGAAGCGGCCCTACCAGAGATTTCGGGGAATCAGATTGCGCTTGCAAATGTAAAGGCTAGGATAAGAATGATATTGCTTTATGCCGTTGCTAACTCCTTGGGCAAAGCTCAGGTAATGGGTACGAGTGATAAATCGGAGTTACTGCTAGGATATACTACAAAATATGGTGACAGCGGTGCTGATTTTCTTCCGATCGGAGACTTATATAAATCTCAGGTGAGATTTATATCTTCCAAGATCGGGTTACCAAAAAGAATATGGCTTAAGCCTCCGTCGCCTCAACTAATAAAGGGAAAAACAGCTCAATCCGAACTTGGCTTATCCTATGAGGTCTTGGACAGGCTTCTTTATTATCGCGTGGATCAAAGGTACCCCGAGGAAAGGATAGCTGCGATTCTGGGTCTGCCCGTAGAGAGCGTAAAGCGCTATTCCTCTTTAATCATAAAATCCGATCATAAACGGAAGGCCCCTCCTATAGGGAAAGTAGGAGGGGCAACCATTAATATTGATTGGCGCATGCCGATAGAGTAGCTCACTTCATTGCTGCAACGGCAAATAAGCCCAGGAAGCCTATGAGTATGAGAGCGGCCCCTATGTAGAGAAGTTGTTGATATAATTCGGGGTCCTCCACATTGTTTGTTGCCCTCATGACGAGATAAAAGCCGCCCACGGTCATAATTAAAAGGGTTCCAATTATGATTACTTCAGCTCCGACTTGTATGCTTCCAGGATAAACATAATAAATTTGGCTGCTGCTGAATATTGCGAATGGATATCCATAATAAAGGACGTATATTCCCCCCCCTATTAGAAAGGCTACCGCTAAGACTACTAGTATTTGTGCTACCGCCCAAAGGTTGTCTGAGTTTTCGGCCGAATATAAATAATCGATTGCGCTCTTTATTCTTTCTTTGAAACTCATGCGTTAATTGAATCATCAGTTAAAAACTTTTTCTATCTGTAGAGAATTATTTTAATATTGGGTCTGGTCGGCATGTCTAGAACAATACTATAAAAAGATTGCTCAGACAGCCTCGGTGAGACTATTTCCGCGAGTAGGTAGACGTTTCTGCTCTCAATTAGTAAGGCCGCGCTAAACCTTAGACTTTAGAGTTAAAGAATCGATTTCTCTGATTGCAAACGTACATAGCGTTTAGAACGATTCCGGTAGCTAAGGTTGAAGTAAAGCAATGAGGCTAATTTAGCGCGGATTCGTATTAGGAATCTAGAGCTTTTTACGGTGGGCTTTAAAGCAAAATACATTTGGGAATATACCAAAATTGGGTAGGGGCAGTCCAAGTGGCCCCGCGGACTCCGTCTGGACTGGAATACTGACGCGCGGGTAATGGCCGTTAAAGCCTAAGCCTAGGTTCTAGTGAAGAGTGTATCATTTATTACCAAGGAACGCTCTTAAACCCGAGCAGGTAAGCGATTGTATTGGCAAGCAAGTGAAAAAAAGGCGTTGCAACCATTACGATCAAGATCGCGTACAGACTGAATGTATACCCAAAAAGCCACGCAATTCCAAGCCCTCCAATAACGAAATCGAGTTGGTCAAGAATTGGCGCGGGATCGCCCCTCCTTAATCCTAATCTTCTCTTAAAAAAAGCGGCGATCAGGTCTCCTAAAAGCGCTCCTAATGCTAAAACAAAGCCCAATTTAAAATTCATTAAAAAAGGAAACAGTAAGCTTTCAACCAATCCTGCTAGCGTACCCGCGGAAACCCCTCCTACGAGACCTTCCCACGTTTTTCCATCTCCGAAAATTCTTCTGCGATCCCAGGCGTTTCTATTAAAATCGATAGCACTTTTGCCTTTAATTAATACTGGAGTACTATTGGCGATGTATAGCGGCACAGCTATGGCGAAGGCCAAATCTAGGGAGATCAAGCTAGGGCTTCCTCCGTACCTGTACTAGATATGGAAAACTTTACTTCTTTATCATTATTGATCGTAGCCACGCGTTCGCCGTTTGGTGACCTTTTTATGCAAACTACTTCGTCGCACCAGTAGTTTAGCGGTGATTCGCCTACGGCGTGCTCAATTCCGTCAGGTTTAGTCTGAGCGTCTGCAACGAGTAATAAGCCATTTTCCAGTTTAGCGGAGGTCAGCAGGCCAAGTATCTGGCTTAACATTCTACCGGCTTCCATCGGGCGCATACCCATTGAAATAGCCGTTCTATACGCGTACGTTACAGTATCTACTACTACTATGGATGGAGGCTTCAGTAAGATTAATTCCGTTAAGTCCATAAGGCTCTTAAAAGAATCAGTTTTTGCAAGAGTTAGGGTCGCGGGCATTTTGTCTTCGCCTAGGGCTCTACATATTTCTAGGGCCCTATTTATAAATGAGTACGGGCCCGAAAAAGCGTAGATCGCAGTTTTATTTTTCATCGAATTTACCAGTGCGGCTTCCAGCGCCAGCGTAGTTTTACCCACCCCTCCAGCGCCATAAATCAATGTGCATTTGGCCTTGCCGAGTAGGTTATATAAGTAAACCATCGATTACCTGAAATATTGGGCTTTAACCTTTACGCGCCTTAAAAGTTATCAAGAATAGGTATGCTTATGGAGAAGATTAGGGCTGGCATAAACAGCGATTCCAGCTTTTAGCGACAAGAAAGGTGGCTTTCCCAATTAAAATAGCGAAGTGCGTCGAAGAATTCGAAAATAGCTTTAATTTGGCTTTTATGGTACTCGCGGCTTTCGTGAAAGATTTTGAATCGTTCGCGCGGCTTCCAGCCTGTGAATCCACATAGCCTGCCAGGTGCTTGCAGGTCTCTATTTAGAAATGGCCCTCCTTGGTTACAGGACTAAGTGATCTTTCTGGGGCTTTCTTGCTTTTTGTTCTTAAGGGACATATGGATTAGAGCTTAGGCTTAAGTCTTAGCAATTATAAATAATCAAATGGCTGAAGAGCCTCAAGTGAGTGTATATCAGGTCGTTGGTAAGTTCAGCGATGGGTTCTATATTCACCAATTTAAAAAATTTTTAATAGCAAAAAACGAAGCGCGCGCTGTAGAGAGGGTATTATCTGAAATAGGGAGTAAGCATCACGTTAAACGCAGTGATATTACAATAGGGTCCGTTTCTAAAATTACAAACTACGATGAAATAGATGACCCCTTAATTAAGAAGATGGTCAAGAATGAGCGAAGAAAAGGAAGAGTTTCAGCGCTTGAGCGATCAATACGTGTACCTTGAATCTTTGCTTAAGGCTCTTGAAGAACAGGAGCGTTTAATTATGACGTACCTTCAGGAAACAGAGGGTGCTTTATCCGCTTTAAAATCTGTAAAGGAAGATTTTCTAGCCGCATTGGGCGCGGGAATTTACGTCCAGTCTTGCGTCTCTGGGGAAAAAATATTTGTGTCTCTGGGGCAATCTGTTTTTGCTGAGCGTCCTAAAGAAGAGGCAATCTCGTATTTAGAGAGGCGTCGCGAAGATCTACAGAAGAGCGTCCAGGCTACGGAATTGCGCGGTAGGCAGACTATTGGAGCACTACAATCCATGGAACCCAGACTCAAAGAATTGGCAAATAAACTGGGATTGGCGCGATGGTTTTTGAAGGAATAAAAAAAGCTTTTTCAAGGTTAACGAAAGATAAGGAAGAAGGGCGTAGGTTGCTGTTACAAGCGGGTGTCTCCTTAGAAGTTGTCCAGGAAATAGAGCGCGAGGCAGAAGAAAAACCGCTAAGGGATCTCGTTTACGAACGCCTGAGAGCCCTTACCTCTCCTCCACTGGGCTCGTTAATATCAAATAAAAATGCTTGGCCATATACGATTATTTTTTTTGGAGTGAACGGCGTGGGAAAGACTACGGCGGTCGCAAAAGTAGGGAAGAAACTTTTGGATGAAGGTTTTAAACCCTTGTTCGTCCCAGCGGATACTTATAGGGCAGGCGCTATTGAGCAACTTGAGGCTCACGCCATGAAGTTAAACATACCGTACCTTCCATCCAGATATGGGGCTGATCCAGCTTCATTGGCTTTTGAGGCTAAGAAGAAAAATGCTGGAAAGAAGTTATCCGTAATTTTGATAGATACGGCAGGTCGCGTTGAGATAGAAAAAAACTTAATGGATCAAATGAAAAAAATAGTTAGGGTTGTCCTGCCTGATTTAAAAATACTTGTAGTTGATGCCTTAACTGGAAACGCCATAGTTAAGCAGGTAGAAGGATACGAAGAAGCAGTAGGCATAGATGCTTTTATTGTCACCAAAGTGGACGCGGATACGCGCGGCGGCGTATTTTTATCTTTATCGAAATATAAGAAACCTATACTATTTATATCAAAAGGCCAAGAATATAATTCATTAGATCAATTTAAACCGGAGGACTGGGTAGATTCGTTTGTTTAAGATATCACTAGGGATCGGGAAGAAACAACAAATATTGGTTCTGGCGCGGGGATACGCGGGCTTCCCCAACAGAAAGATTTCACTACGCATGTAAGTTATAGTAGCTAGCAGAGTTAAGCTATGATCTAACGATGAGCAGAGGGAACTTTTGGAAAAACATAAGAAGGGCCTAATAAATGAAGGGCTGGCGCATCCCATTGGCCCTCTGAGATGCACAAGGCTTGCGCGGGATGCGCGTACGAGCAGTCGTCTTCCTTAAATCAGTCGGCGCAGCCTCAGCCGAGGGATAGTTGTTTGTTCTTCTGTTGAGGTTTAAAGCGGAAATCTACGATTCTTGGGCAATTCGACTTGTTCGTTGAATGGGCTAAAGCCTCTTTCTGGCTCTTTTATCTTGAAAAATAAGGTATTTATTAGCATCCTTCCTATCGCAAAGATCAGTAATACGTAAGTCAGACCAAGCGCCAAACCGAACCTAAACATGAATTCATCAGCTAAAGCTCCTCCTATTAAGGCCCCTATCCCAGTAGCTATTCCCATTGAAGAATTGTATATGCCAAAATATTCTCCTCTTTTATCGTTAGGTGATATATCAAGCATGTACGTAAAATTCGCCACCATTAATATTCCGTTGAAAGCGCCACCTATGATATTGCCAAGGTAGAGCATCCATACCGATGACGCGAATGCATAAAAAAGCGGAAAGGTCGACAGGCCAAATTTTCCGACTAATATAAATGGCTTTGTTCCCACTTTGTCTACTAGCAAGCCCGCGAGCCTCTGTACCGATAATATAAAAGCACCGTTAATCACAGAAATTAGAGCAACTTGTAGCATTGTAGCTTTGACTACGTCAACTATTACGAATGCAAAAACTCCCCACGGCAAAGATTGGATTGTCATAGAAACGAACGAAATTTCTGTAAATAATCTAAAGTCTTTGTTTTCTGTTAAAGGACTTATCAATTGGCCAGGCTTTACGTTAAATTTGCGCCTGTTTGGGGTTTCACGGATCTTTAAAATAACGAGGTTTCCCGCAAAGCCTGTTACGGCTGCCAGCAGAAATGGGACCAAATACATTGTAGAAAGATTTTTGTTATCAACCATCATAATGTACCCAGATATGAGCGTGGCTAGCAGCGATCCCAGTGAAGAAAATATATTCAGAGAGGCTGATATTCTTCCCCTCCTCATCGGAGGTGCGACATCGCCGATTAACGCGGATAGGGCAGGTGTTACCATTGAGTTCATAAATGATTGAAAAGCTATTAATATCAGGAGGAATTGTGCAGTATGGGTACCGATGGCGAATAGCCATATTAAGGATGCCCCTAGTCCCCCAATTAGAATAAAGGGTATTTTCCTTCCAACGGCGTCAGTAACGGTCCCCCATATGAATTGAAAAAAGTTTGAAACGAAATTTGTGATAGAAGACATTAAACCCAGCATAAATGCAGAAGCTTTGAGTTGCACCATTAATACGCTGACGAAGGGCGAAGCAAAGCCGTTACTGAAGGCTACCGCTATCTGTCTAGTGTAAATAGTCTTTAGTTCTGATGTTAGGCCTTTTTTTTCTGCCAACCTTGCTCCCTCAGAAAATTACCATTAAAGCGCCCTGTGCTTAAAAACTTAATTGATTGGCGGCTCTACTTCACTTTTGTGCTGGTTAATTATTCCTATTACTGCGTGGGGAACTAATCCTTCCCACTTCTCTCCGTTCCTTATCAGGCTTCTAACTTTTGTTCCGGATATTTCTCCGCGATTGTACCAAGGGGGGGTTACTACTTTTATGCCTCTTGTTTTAAAAATTCTTTTCACCCAAGGATTACCCGAAAAGACTATATCTATATCTTTAATTTGGCTTTTTATGTAAGTATACCATTTTTCATCATCCATGAAATCTGGTATTTTTATGAAGTCTATTTTAGAAACGTCGGTATGAACTTCTATTAGGCTTTGGAGGATCATATTCTTACGCGTTTCCGCATCAAACGGATTTCTTTCAGTACCAGATTCTTGAGCGCTACCTATACCTATAACTAGCTTTTCGCACTTAGAGGCTGCGTACTGAACTGCCCGAAGGTGGCCTAAATGGAAGGGCTGAAATCTGCCTATTAAAAGACCTAACTTATATTTTTTCAATATAAATCGCCGAGCCTATTTTTGCGGCGAGTTTGGAAGCCGCGCTGCTTTTGCTAATTGCAATCTCTATTAATCCGTAGCCCCCTGGGACTATTAGAACTCCTTCCTTCGAGTAATTTTTCGAATAAACGCACTCAAAGGTCGCATTGTCCAGCGCAACTTTCATTTTTCCTCTCATTCTAAAAGCCTCTGATTTTATATTCGAAATTAAATTTCCGAAGCTGTCTACATAAATTATTTTGCCGTGGCATACTTTCGTGCACTTTAGCACAAAACTCCAGCCTTTTAAACCTTTAATCCGCTTAATTCTAGAAACTCTTACCTCTTCCCCTACGGCTATTTTTGCGGCCACTTTAGCCATGATATCTCTTCCTTGAAAAGTGTTGCTGCTATGAAAATCTTTTGGATCGATAGCGCCAACTTCATCGGGAGTTTCGCTGCTTAGGATCGGGTAAAGCAACCCGTTATCAGGCCCTATCACCCACTTGTCTTGCGTTTTAGCCATGATTATTTTTCTGGAAGTCCCAACGCTTGGGTCTACAATGCCAAGCAATACACTATTTTTTGGCAAAAATTTGAAAGCGTAGTATGCCGTGAAAGCCCCCTCCCAGATTGAGAAATGCGGGATCTCATGACTTATATCAATTAGTTCTACATCGGGGGCGATACTCTTAATGACCGCTTTGATAGCACCAACGTAATAGTCCTTGTAGCCGAAGTCCGTTATGAGGGCAATTACCTTATTCATAAATTTTTGTTTTTATTATATTTAGCTTTATGGTTAATGAATCGTGCAGATTTTCTCAGAAAACTTATAATGTAGGGCATTAAGTGAATGTGAGCCCATTGAATAAGGTCTACTACTTTATTGATGAAAGCGGTAAAGCAGTAAGTTTTGGCTTGGAGAATACCGATTTAATCGAGTCTTTGAAAAAATGGCCGGATTATTATCAGTATTTTCTAAGCGAAGAAATGAAGAACTCGACTCATCAAACACCTCCGCATATTTCTGCCTTGATTAAATTTCACCTGGCCTCGTTAGAGGCCGCGAGCGACGTAGGTAATTATAGGTATTATCCGCTAGGCGCTTTAGTAAAAGGGTTATTGGAGGAGTTTATAAGGGGGATAGCGCTTAACGAATTAGGAGGGTACGAAATAGAAACGCCTATAATTTACGATTATTCTCTGCCCGATATTAATGAGCAAGCAAAAGAATTTAGGCAAAAGGATTACCATCTAAGGGTTGGTAATAGGACTTTTCTTCTGAGGTTTGCAAGCGATTTTGGATTGTTTAGGATGATGAAAGACGCGTCGGTAAGGGAAGACGCCCTTCCAGTAAGGATGTATGAAATATCGAAGAGTTTCCGCTTAGAAAGGAGAAGCGAATGCGTTGGCATGAGAAGATTGCGCAGTTTCACAATGCCAGATATACACTCATTTTGTAGAGATCACGCACAGGGAGAAGAGGAATTCAAATACCTTACAAAAGAATATGATGAGTTATTGAACAGGCTAGGTTTGCCTTACGCGCTTATAGCCCGCGTTACTAAGCTCTACGAAAAAGAGGGAATCGAATTTTTATCTTCCATGGCTGTTGAAATGAAAAAGCCCGTAATTGTCGAAGTAATACCTGGTATGAAGTATTATTGGCAGATGAAGGATGAATTTCAGTTTATAGATTCAACTGGAAATAACCTTCAATTGTCAACCGTGCAACTAGACGTTAAAAATAGCGAGCGTTACGGCTTAACTTACGCTAAAAAAGATGGCAGTAGAGGAAATTACGTTATAGTGCACTCCAGTCTGGGTGCTATCGAGAGATTGTTTTCATCGATTATAGAGCAAGCTTACAAGACAAAAGCTCTGCCCACGTTCCCAGCGTGGCTTAGCCCCATTCAGCTTAGGATTATTCCAGTGAGCGAGGACAACGTTGATAAAGCGATCGAAGTCTGTAATTCTATAAGAAAAGAAGGTTTTAGGGCGTACGTTGACGATAGTGAAGCCTCCTTTAATAAAAAAATTCGCGAGGCTTCTACTAATTGGACGCCTTATACAGTAGTGATAGGTAAAAAAGAGGAAGAGCAGGGAATATTGAGTGTGACTATACGCTCTTCTTCGTCCGCGGACAAAGCTTTCGTTAAGGCGATGACCTTGCAAGAATTAATCAGCGCCTTAAAGAAGGATACTTCTGGCTTCCCAATGCGTAATCCTGAGGGCCCCGTGCGCTTGTCTTTAATGCCGAAGTTCTAGATCGCCCGAGCGATAACTTCATTAGCTGCTGAACTTTTTTTAATACTACGCCTAAAATTGATCTTTTTTGCGCGCTTAATTAGCCCTCGCTGGCTTCAACTTGAAACTCGGCTTGCCGCTCAAACGACGCGCTTATTCTGCTCCTCGTTGGGGCCCCCTCCTACCTAAAATGGCCCAGAGGAATTCCTATCTTTAACGCTAGCGTATTTAATTTTGGCTTTTTCATCGCTATAAAAGG
>OGCG01001549.1_pt1 | contig 11125 bp, 16 predicted proteins | sample 1570061 | NCBI WGS metagenome assembly OGCG01 (sample SAMN06268698, study PRJEB24515) | hot springs metagenome | isolation source: Joseph's Coat, Yellowstone National Park, Washington, USA | place: USA:Joseph's Coat, Yellowstone National Park, Washington, USA
GTTTCACTTATTTCATGAATTTGTTCCTTCAGGAAGTTTATAATCTCTTCATTATCGAACACCTTCCTGCGGTACTTCACCACCTGGACATAGTGGTAATAAAGAGCGTAAACTGAATGCGATCCTCTGTCCAATCTGTACCGCATAGTTATATCTGTTTTTTAATAACTATAAAAACGTTTCTATAAGGGGGCTATCCATCCCCCACCTTACGGAGGGGGACTTCCGCCCCCTTAACCCCCAGAAAGTTAAAATTTGTGAGTAAAAAAGAACAGCAGACCTCGCCCTAACGGACGGGGAAGAAAGTCAGCTCTTCTTAGTCTCTTCTTCTAATATCTTTGTGAACCTTTTGTCGAATTCTTCAGCTTTGTCGTCTGGGACGTCAACGATTACGATTTCACCACCTTTTGGTGTTGTTTTTGCTTCTAATATTTTTGCTCCAGTTTTTTGTGCTAACTGTTTGGCACTCAACTTGTCTGGCAAGTCGAGGGTCTGTGTTCTTGGATTCCTGTTTGTTTCTTGTACTCTTTTTTGTTGAATCTCTTTAGTGTTGCTAATATTAGCGTTCGTTGTCTCTTTGTTTGCTAAACTTGTCACACGTCCACAATTAGGACATGTTGCTCTACTTCTTTTTCCCTTGTATTCCCATCTGTACTTACATTTAGGACATACTACTACCACCACTACTACTACCACCACTACTACTACCACCACCATATTATTGAATATTTCTGTTTTTACTCACCTTCTGGTACGCAGAGACGAGAGTTGGGTATTTATTACTACTACTACCACCACTACTACTACCACCACTACTACTACCACCACTACTACTACTACTCTCCCGTACTAACGGACGGAGAGGAAGTCAGTAGTGCTGTTTTTGGCGGAAAGTCAGAAGAGAATACTTATATTCCTATCATGTCGACAATCTCAGTATGGACAAGAAAACAGCCATAATAGTCTTGATAGCAATAGTAGTGCTAGCTATAGTTATCTCATATGTAATAGAGGCACTTTATGTATCAATTCTGAATGAACAAGCATTATCAACGATGTACTCAATACAAAGGAAAAAGATTTTTAAGTGAACGTTTTATATTACAAATATGCCTAAACTTTATTTAGTAATGGGAGGAAATCCTCCTTCTCATGCGGATAAAGATGATTTGGTAGTTAATGTTGATTTCTCGCGTTTTTCGCTATCTGATATATCAACGTTGATGAAACTAGTATCGGAATTACAGAAAGAGCATGTTGATGATAATAAACTAAATGAAGCTATTGCGAAGTTGGTACCATCTCTAAATCTTGATACGATGATGCATTTTGATGATGTAAAAATATGTGCTGATAAGTCAATGTTAGGAATAGCAAAGAGGAGTTTAGCAAAGAAGAATAAAGATGTAGACCCATTTGGTTGTGATTGAACTACCTCGCCGTCACTGACGGGAAATCACAGCATCACGATGAACTAAACTAGTTAGATCTGTCTTAGTAGAAAAAAAGTGTAGAAATGTTTTTTAGCAGTATTTTATCTTTAATCTAAAGATGGGGTTGTAGTCCAGCTTGGATTAGGACGCCAGGCTTGGAACCTGGAAGTCGTGGGTTCAAATCCCGCCAACCCCATGTAGTACTTTGATCTTTTCGCATTAGAGACCCCGTCCGTTAGGGCGGGGTAGTTCACAGAATGCGGTCGGTTGAAGACACGCAGAAGTGCGGGTTATATGAAAAGCTTATTTCCCCTTTCATATCACTATAGTATAGTGTGAAGAATTATGCTACTAGAACAAAAAGAACTCCCTTCACAACCTCAGGTAGTAACATTACTATCCCCCATTAGAGATAGAGACTACTTGAAGAGTTTAGTTAACCCAACATCCACGGTACCAGACGCTGGCGTCGGTGTAATAGATAACCCGTTCTTCTTTGTCGCTGGTCATTATCCTGGAGGACTATCTACTACATCAGCACCAGAGGACAGGACATACTTGGTGTGGTTTGGTTCGCCTGCTGGCACTACAGATGCCAACCCCCAGTTCAGCATATTTTACGCTAAGGTACACCCAGACCAGTATAAACCAGGTGTACCAGCGTCACAATGGTTAGACCCACCAGCCCTTCTAGTAAGTTACGACCAAATATCAAGAGATGTGGTGAATTGGGCAGATAACGTCTTTACTGCTGCTGGTTATACACCGACCTCACCAGGAGTAATAAACATCGGTTCAATAAGTAATGGGACATATATACCTAATTATGGCACTATATATCAAGTACCGTTTAATCCCACAACTCTAAATTTTACTGGAACATCAGAATTAAAACAGTTGCACATGGTTTATGACCCATTAGATGATTCCATATTAATGTATTTCTCTATTGCTGTACCTAATTGGACTTATAATACAAAATCAATTTATGTTTATAAGTTTCCCGTTACACTACTTAAATCCTATCAATCAATTAACCAATATGCTATTTCTAGTTTAACTCCAACCACAACGTCTACACCACCTCCTAATGATAAACCTTACTTCCTTGGAGGGTTGGCATTAAACCAGTCAGTATCTCAATTATTATATAATGCTTTTTATGCAATACCCCTATCTCAAGTCTTTTCTGCACCACAATTTACTATTTCATTCGATTACATGAAATTAACAGCATACTTTGGCTATCAATTAAGTTCTGGATATTTGCCTGCACTTTTACTTGCTGTAGAAGGTTATATGTGGGGAGTTCCTCCATATCCTCATGGAGACGGTATAGTTGCTATATTATTTCAAGATATACATAATAATCCAAGTAACCCCTCCGTGTTCCTATATCCAGTTCCTCTTTTGCAAGATAATGTTGCTACTAATGCTATGGTTCCATATGTTTCTTATTTTTCTGCTACAGATGCTTTTGCTTCTAATGGTATTGTCATAGACAAATTTGGTAGTATAGTTCCTGGTGGCAACGTAGGAATCCAAGGGACATATGCAATATTTTACACATCACCTAGCAGACCAGATTATAAACTATCCTCTATGAGAATGCGTTTATTATTCCTTATGCCAACAATACCTGTAGTAAATAGGTATAATGATATACAATTGTATAGTAATTCATCACTCATCCAGAATTCTCCACCTAATTCTATACCAGGATTTGTTATGGCGTCAACAAAAAGCATACCTTCACTATCATCAATGGGAATATGTAGACCATATTTTACTACAATACCGAATGGTAAACCAAAAGTATTACTAGGTGGGTATCATCAAGATAATTATGTTGAAGGTATAGCATTAAATGTAGACGAAAAAATAACGAACCCAGAATACCATGACACACTATATTTAATACCATCTAATGTAATTCTAGTGCCTACTAATGGTAACTATATACTTGCTACTAACAATGGTGGAATAGAACCAGGGTATCTAATGTCTAATTTTGGAAAGAAATATGTAACGATGTATAATGAAGAAGCACCATATATTATATCTAACAATGAGACACTTTCAATTGTAAATGAGATAGATTTGTATAACACGAATGGTTTAATAAATGGTCAAACATATCCTGTTACAGGTCAATATAACATATCAGCATATTCTAGAATTTATGATAACAACAAAGTAATTATAAATACTGGAAAAGGAAACAAATTATATTTAACAAATCTTACTTCTTTAGGGTGGGCGATAGCATATGATTGAAGGTTATTGGTTAATAACTTCTAACGGTAAAGTATTAGTGTCTAACCCACCATCAGGTTGGGGTGTTATAGACAATGCAAACCCATTAACATCCACAACAACTGTATACCCATTAAAGGGGTTATACAAATCTGTTACTATCATGTTAAACATAAATAGTGTTAGTGGAACGTTTTCTACTGGTCAGGGTTTAACAATTATTTTGAATTCATTTGGACAATCAATAACTATAAATAGTACTCCTATTACATCACCTACTCTTGTAAAAATAGTTATTACCCAGCAAAACGCCTACGCAATAATAGGCAGTTCATATGCTACTTTACCTGGTGGGGGTTATCTAGGTCAGTTTAATATTACGTTACAAATAAGCGGTACATCGCCCAGTTTTCAAATAGATGGAAGGGTATACGGTGAGGTGGATGAGTAGTCAAACCGTTCAATTAGGAACACAAACAATAACACCTAAAGTACAAGACTTGGGTAACACCTATTACATAGAGTTTCAAGTCAAAATAACCAAGTACTTAAACAACTCCACAAACCAGACAATTGACGTTAAATTCGTCTGTAACAAATACAAACAAGTAGTAAAACCAAGTACCAACCCATTATCACCACCTACTGTTCAAACAGTTCAAAAGACAATACAAGAATGTGTAGATGAATGGTATAACCAACACAAATTAGTTTATAATATACCGTGGTAAAACGAACGGCAAACTCGCCCTTAAGGGCGGGGAGGATGTCAGTCAGCCTTTTAGGTGCGGGCGTATCAGGGGCAAGAAAGAATTAGTTTGTGTAGTACTTAATTCTCTTAGGTTGGTCTTGGTTTTTAGAGACGTTGAACCAGACGTAGGAAAACCAAAACTCCAGTTGTTCAATGTGTAACCTACGGTTACTCCATTAGCTACAGTATTGAACTCCATACCTATCTGGATTCCATTTAGGTAATAATCTCCTATGTATATTCCACCACTAAACACTTTATTTATAGCAGCGAACACGTCTGGGATCATTGCAGACAATGGTAATATCACATCACCCTGCATTATCGGGTTCTGTGGCTGGTAATATACTCCGATCCATCCATCTGAACTGCCAGTGTGGGGCAAAACGTATACGTCAAAGTCAAGCGTGGTCTTAGTCCCATTAACTAATGCATCTACTGAAACTGTTCCCGTATTGACAAAGTATTTTTTCCCTGCTAAGTTCTGTTCGGCGTATAGCCATATCATCCATTCTATATCTGGGTATTGTAAATATGTCGTTGTTGGGTCAGTTGTAAACCATATATCGTAAGAGAAATCTTGGATAAACCCAGCTTGTTTCGTTAATGTATAGTTCGTTCTTGAGACGAATGTAGGAAGTTGGTTAACTAACATTGGTAATTTCAATTGTGGCAGTAGACCAGACGTTGTGGCAAATGGAAACCATAGTTCCTGTCCATACATCAGTCCAGGGTAACCACCAACGTTTATGGTGTCGTTAATTTTCACGAAATCGGTAAAGTTAACTGATACGTTTAGTGTATTACCTTGGAACTGCAATACTGCATTCCCGTTACCGCTTTTTAGGTTCCACAAGTATGGAGATGCTAGCATTGTAATACCACTCTGTGCTTGATAAGAACCCATTGAATAAGCCGCATCACTCAAATGGTTCCCAATCAGATTGAAGTTAACATTGGATCCAAGCAGTTCGTAGAATACATATCCGTACGCGATAGTTTGTGAAGATGTATTAGTAGTTGCTGTAGAAGAAGTTGTTACAGTTGTCTCTGTTGCCTTATGATATTTTGTTATTAATAGCAATGATAAAAACATAATAATGATTACTAGTGAGATAACTATAGCTAATATTTTTTTGCTTACCATTTGGTAATAACCGATATTGACAGACTATAAGCCTTTTTTCTAGTACTATACATCTTCAGTGGTCTTAGTGAACTAGAAAAAAAAAGAAAGATTTATATGACAGAGCAGTAATACTAACCTATGGAACTAGATACTGAGTCGGTAATAAAAAAAGCAGAACAACTTCTGGACGATATACAAAAAGATGAACAGCTACGAAAAGATGCCACAGTTTTTGTTACGCATGTAAAGGACTTTTCTATTCCAGAGCCAGTAATAAATGAGGATACTGGGACAAGTGTACTTTACATGAAGGTAGCAACTGACGTCTGTCAGGTAGGGATACCTATAATGATCACAGTAAACGATGTATCCACTGTACGTGCAGTTTCAAACGGTGTACATGTATTAGTTAAGGACTATCTATTACAAATACTTAAAGACGCTTTTGATAGTATGAAAGACAGTGTACATGGAGTTAGCGATTTTAAGAGTGTTAAGAATGTGGCGATGCCAGTAATTTACAGTGTAATGGGCAACGTATTAACGATAGTTACAGACGATGACTTCAATTCATTACTAGAAACCATATCTAATTACGTAACTAATATAGAGCTTATTAGCAATCCATCTGACGAAAGGACATATGAGCTTGTAGATATAGACATAGTTGATGGTGCGGACAAGGAAGAGGTACATAAAATAGTTCTGTCTATGTTAAATTTCATAAACAGATTATGGGAAATATTCATAATGCCAATAATAAGCAATATCTAGGCTTAAGGCGGCTTAAATGTCGAGTAAAGACAGTACACCACCATCTAAGCCAAACGATAAACCCGATAAACAAGACAATAAGCCAAACACAGCAGCCGATGTTAACAGAGTGAAGTCTGAGATTAAGGAGCTAAATGCAAAAAAAGACACCACATATTACTGGAACCTAACTAAAATTGCGGATGAATCTCTAGGGTTTGTGCAGAATAAATTATACCCTATGCTCCGTAGAGAAGGCGTAGGAGATAAGACCATAAGTGTACTGTCTTTACAGTTCGCAATAACTATACAAGAGGTAATTGGTACTCAAATGTCGTTAGTGAGACCATCGACAGAGTCACTTACATCATTAGAAGGTGTTGAGAAGGCTGTTGACAAGATATATAAGCAATATAGCGAAGGTCAACTTTCCAGCAAGGACGCATTGGACGCATTATTCGAGTTGTTTAAATCAGTTTCTGGCAAACTAAGTTCCTAACTTTTTTCAAAATTGGTTCTAAACTATACATACTTTTAGGTGAAAGATTTTTATATCACAAAACGTGTTTTTTTGATATGGAGTGTTATAATCTCAGCCATATGATGTTAAAATATGGCGTAGGCAAGGATAAGATGTTAATCATAGCATCAATGAGCGGTACCAAGATAGATTGGAAGAAAGACACAGCAGTAATATGCGGTGTCATTGATGAGAATTTAGTCAATAGATATAAGGAAATACTGAACGGGGTCAATAATAATAAGATAGTAGAGGTAGATAGTAACATGATTTCACTGTTCAAAGATTTTAAAATAATAAATGCTTACAACAAGTTATTCGTAACAAGGATGATACCAATACGCGGTGATATGGTAAAATATGCTGATAGAAAGCAAATCGTCTATTTTGCAAATAGGTATTACGTCCCACCAGAAGTCATGCTAGATATAAAAGCAAAAATATCAGCAGAGAAAAAACGCAAGAACGTTATCGTAATTGATGATATAGATACCGAATGAGGTGTTGTTCATGGATGAGTTAGAAGCAAAAACATATGAGGTTTATAAAAAAGCCATGGAAAAAGGTTTATTAGTAGGCATATCAAACGAAATCGCGTTATTAACTTGCAGAATATATGCTTCTAAGATTATTGGTAGACCTATATCGCTTCGTTCTTTAGACAAGGACGTTAGACATAGGATATACAAACTATTGACAAAACTGAATATGACTTTCGAACCGCCAAAAACAGACCTTACGTATTATATTAATATGTTCGACCTTGATAATGACGTTAAGCAGGACGTGGTTAAAATTGCTCAAAAACTTACTCCTAACGGCAAGGATCCGAAAGGTATAGTCGGTGCATTAATCTATGTAATAAGCAAACAACACGGTCGTGTGATAACGCAGAAAGAGATTTCACTGAAACTAGACGTAAGTCAAGTTACATTACGCCATAGAATTAAGGAAATATCTAGATTTTTGAATTACAAATAGTTTTTTTGAACTACTCATCTTTTCACACTGGAGACCGTAAGGTCGGGTAGGAAGTCACGTATTCGATGAAAAGGAAAAACTTTTAACCTAGTAGATATAAAGACACATATGGAAGAGCAAAAAAGAGAAATGTATAAAGAAAGAGAAAATCAATATAACGATTCTGACGACGGCATATATGAGCTTGGATTCCATGTAAAGATTGGTCAATCCATAACTGTATGGTTAGAGGGTGGACGACAGTTGCACGGCTTTCTAAAACGTTATGATAAACAGTACCAGAATATGGTGATACGGTTACCAGACGGTACTGAAGCTTTCATTCCAAGACGTTTTGTAGTAGGTATTATAAAAATCTAAGCTCGCAATAGTGAGAATGATTATGGATACAGAAGAATTTAACGACTACATAGATAATTTTAACAATTCTGATCCGAGCATATGTATGATAAAGCTAGACTTAGACACTCCTACACAACTGAAACTTATGCGTGCGTATTGTTACCTTAGGTATCTAGGTGCAGATGTGTACACAATGAGGACTAACAAAGGTTGGCATATATATGCTATATTTCCACGCCCAATAAATGACCCTATGACTATCCGCATGATGCTTGGCGACGATGAGGGCAGAATAGAATTCGACGAGATACGGGAAAAGATGAATCTTGAAGAATGGAAAGACACACTATTCGTTGTAAAATATATAATTACACCTAAAGGCATTAGAAAAGTCCATGAAGAAACATATATGGATCCTTTTTACGAACCGTTTTTCATGCTTAAAGAAAAACCACGAACAAAACATATGGGGAAACGGTTGAAACGAAAACTATACATAAGATAGGTTTAAATATATCCATTCCATTTTTCTACTAATGAAACGAGTTTCAGTTTTTGCAATAAAAGGAGGAATAGGAAAAACGACTGTAACGCTCCTTTTGGGGCTGTCATTAGCAGCTATTGGCAGAAAAGTATTGCTTGTAGACCAAGACCTAAATAGCGACCTATCCTATAGGTTATTAGGTGAAGATCTTAACAGCTACAGCATGTTCAATAAAACAAAATATGGTATCGGGTCTATGGTATTTAGTGGGTCTCAATTTATGCCAGTAAATTTAATAAATAATCTAGATTTAATACCAATGGAACCTGATACTATTATTAAGGCTGACCAACGTCTGATAATATCCCAATTGAAAATACCAGAATCAAAATATGATTATGTTATCTTTGACACACCTCCTTCATATGACAGCGTAGTGGCAGAAGCTATCATGAAAAATAGCGATTATATTTATAGCATTATAACATTCTCAGCACCAGTAATACGGACATTATTAATCGAGCTTCAGAAATTGATCCCATTACTTACATCAGACCTAAGGTCACCTCCAAAGTTTGTAGGGCTGATAAGAAATAAGATATCACTTACTCAAGGTGAAGAGTTGAAAGTAATGATACAGAACATGGAGACAATATGCAATGAATTACCGATTCCAAATGCACAACCATGTATATTTAACACAGAGATACCTATGAGAGGAAGGATATTCAACTATGACAAGATAAGGACGTATATATTGACGTTACCACTAAATAAATTACTTATGCAGATAAAATCAGTTAATGCAATTGAGTTAGCAAATGAATTCGAGAAGAGAATAGGAGAAGTTGAGAGGTTGTGAAACTAGATTAGGGTTACTGGTTATGTTAATCGAGGACAGAATTTATCGCTTAATTAAATTACTGCTTTACACTGCTAAAGAGGAGAATACAGAGGTCACTGCGACTAAACTGCAGAAGATTTTCTTTTTACTTGAGAAGGAGAAAGGGATTCAGTTAGGACTGGATTTTAAGCCTTGGTTCTTCGGTCCTTATTCATCAAAACTACAAGATTATATTGATAAACTAATCGAATCAGGAGAGGTTGATGTTGAAGAGGAGGAAGTAAGAGATCCATTGAGCGGAGAAATAATAGGGTACAAGAGGAATTACGTTTTAAAGAGTGAGTTAAAGCCTGAGGAAGAGGAAAAGGAGATTGAGATGTTTTTCAGAGAATGGGTTAGGAAGAGTAGGCCTGAGATCCTAAACTATGTGTACAAGAAATACCCTGAATATGGCAAATATTCAATGATTAGAGATAAGATTTTTAAAAAGCTGCAAGAGTGAGTTAGCCCGCCCTTAAGGGTCAGGTTTTTTCATCTTCTTCACCAGAGACCCCGTCCGTAAGGGCGGGGTAGTTTACTTGGCTTATTGACATAAGGCTCCTATGAATACTTGTGATTGTGATGATGGTGCGGTAGCTAATGGATCCCCTACTGTTGGTGTTACAGGCACGGTATACTGATTTCCATTGATTATGAAAATTAATGATGTTATTTGTCCTGGAAGGTTACAGCTCAAATGAGTACATGAAGCAAGATCATCTAACCAGATAGTATTTGTTCCCTGAGTTACTGTATAGGTTCCATAGAAATAATTTGCATACCAACAATATGTTGATCCATTAGAATAAACGGTCTTTAATTGTGTTAATGTTCCAGTAACACTTGAATTGAAAGTTACTCTGCCCCAACAATATGGACCCGAACAACCATTTGATACTACAAAGGATGTTACTTGTATTGGTGAGGGTGTTGGTTGTGATGTGGGTTGTGATGATGGAGAAGGTGAGGGTGTTGGTTGTGATGTGGGTTGTGATGATGGAGAAGGTGAGGGTGTTGGTTGTGATGTGGGTTGTGATGATGGAGAAGGTGAGGAAGATGGGAATGATGTGGGTGGTGGTGGTGAGGAAGATGATGTGATAACACTTGATGCATTAATGAAGATCAAGTAGAGTACTATAATTGTAATTGCTACAACAGCGATTAATATTAATGTATTCTTACTTGATTCGTCCATAATATCTCACTATATATGAGTAATAAAAAACGTTTAAATGTTTCTGTGTCTCCGACCCCTTCCCCCGTCTGAAGACGGGGGTTAAGCTCCCTTAACTCCTTTTCTTTGTAGAGAAAAATTGTTTCTATTATTGCAGATTAACGTTAATTCCTAATTCAGATAATAACTTTTTCTCTCTATCGGTAAACTTCACTTCTTCATTAGCGTAATAATACCATAATTTAACGCTCACATCCCTAATAGTTTTTTCGTCGTAAGATGAGAAGACCTTGACATACTGGCTACACTCACCTTTTATGTCCTCTAATTTATCGAAATAACCAACATAATCAGTATCAGGTGCGAAAAACTCTAAATCGTCCCCCTTAGCTGAAGCTATTAGAAAAGCCATTGAATTC
>OGCG01001551.1_pt1 | contig 11121 bp, 15 predicted proteins | sample 1570061 | NCBI WGS metagenome assembly OGCG01 (sample SAMN06268698, study PRJEB24515) | hot springs metagenome | isolation source: Joseph's Coat, Yellowstone National Park, Washington, USA | place: USA:Joseph's Coat, Yellowstone National Park, Washington, USA
GCTTATAGTTAACCAGTTAGCTTATAGTTAACCAGTTAGCTTATAGTTAACCAGTTAGCTTATAGTTAACCAGTTAGTAGTCCCATCTGTGTATAGCGTTAACGTTAGTGGCGTCCCATTAGGCAGATACCATTGACCATTCTTGTAGTATAGGCCAGCAGACTTGAGGAGCTGGGAGGCGTAAGTCCAATTAACAGTGTAGTTGACTATTATGCTCCTAATGCTCTCAGGTATTGTTAAGTATAGGCCTGGAACCACATTAGGGGCAGGTATTGGTGCAAGTACCCAAACCGGGTAGTATCCGTATGGAGGCGGTCCCCATGCTAGTGTTGCCTCAGTCCTATTTATGACATATGCGATAGCTTGCCTAACCTGAGGAATATTCCAAGGATAGTAGAGTGGGAGCGAGAAGCCCATGGTGGAGATGTCTGGCATTGGGTTAAACACGTAACCATCCTTAATAGCAACCTGGTATGTTGCAGGCGGGGCTGTCCAACCAAGTACGAAAAAGTTACTGTGTGTAGCCATTAACTCAAGTAGCTGCGTTGTACCGCTAGAGAGAGCTGTATATGCATTCAACTCTGGGTAATATTGCCAAGTGTGGAATGGGAATATTTCATCCCACTTAGCCAATAGCCAAGGTGGATCCAACTTAACGGTAATGGTTTGTGGACTGACACGCACGGCGTAATATGGTCCAAGGCTCCAGTAGGGAACGACCATTTCAGTGATATTCTTCTGACCGAAGGTGTATGCTTGCGAGGCATTCATGGTTTTGAGTTCATTAACAACCTTCTCCCAAACTGGCCATGGAGTTTCAGGCCTGGTTATTAAAATCCATATCCACTCAATCGGCGACCACACATCAAAGTGAAACTCAATAGTGTAGTTATTAAGAACTATAATGTCCTTGTCAGCATTTTGAGGACTTATGAACGGCGCGTATGAATCAAAGGCCTTAGCCTCAATGTAGAAGTACGCGTAAACATCCCAAGCGGTGAACGGTATAGTGGCTGAACCATTAAACCAATACAAGCCAGGCCTAAGGTAAATTATGAAGGTTTTATTCTGCGGGAAAACCTCCCAAGACTTGGCCAAAACAGGCCAAAACTCATTAGTAGTAGGATTCCATAGGGCCAATGGAGCATAGTCACTTGCCCACCAAATTGGCCAAAGGCTTAGTGATGAGAATGGGTTATACCAGGGCGCGGGCCAAGGCGGAACAACAACATAATACCAGGGAGCCGCGTAATAAAGCGTGTACGTTGGGTAAGATTGTTGGGCATATGCGTAATTTACAGATAACACGATGGCTGCAACCACCATGACACTTAGTAGTAGCCAGATCCACCTCTCATTTACACCGTACATAGGATAACTATGGTTGCCGATGCTTTAAAAGTTTTATTCGAATATACTATATTTTTATAGTTTAAAACCTGAATAGTTATGCACATCAGTAAACATGGCTAAAGGTATGTTAGCAATCAATATTAGCCAATGTACACTGTTTAAATTTTTGTAATCATTATTGACTTAGTTCTACATTAGTAATCACAATTCTAATTAAGACTTTCTATTACAATCTCCCTGGCTTCAATGTCCTCAAGTTCAGCATCATAACCACCAATGCTGTATTGCGCATTACCAGTATTTAAAACAATGTTTGAGACCCTATTATACATATTTATATTTGAGACCCTCTCCCTCAGCTCAACCGGCTCCCCATTCTTAAGGTATGTACCTTTAACAATCACCACTGGATTATGGCCTCTGCTTAGTAACGCTTGTATGGTCAATATTGCAAAGAACATGCTTAAAAATCTACGTGGATATTTACCCTCCTCAGGATTAATGTAAAGTGCATCCTCAGACTCACGCCATGTTGAGGTGAATATGGTCATGAGCCTTGCCAGCATATCGGTGTCATATAATACGTAGCCGTAAGCATCACTTCTCCTCATCGTACCCCTTCTACTTGCATAAATGCCGATGCTTAGGTCGGCAGCTAGTAGAAGGAAGTCACCAAGCCTATTCACCTTAATCCAAACCTGATCCCCATGGTCCTTCAATGCGCTTAAGTCAACCCCCTCTAGGCTTGGGTATACTATTAGATATAGCCTAACATCCCTTCTCAAGGTCTCTATGAAGGACCTTAGATTCCTTTTAAGTAACCATACTGGAATCTCGCCGTAAACCTCCACCTCTGCATTATTAAGTACCTCAACTATACCATTATTTATACCATCAATGCCGTAAGTCATGTATATCCGCTGACTCTCATGGTGCCTCCGTTTAGCACCCTTAATTAACTCCTTCACTGATGTTAACGTTGAAATGTAGGTATCTATTATTGTGGGGAGACTGTAGGCACTATACAACTTGGGCCTACCACTGGACACCTTAATAAAACCCCTCCTCAATAGGCTTGTTAAGATGTTGTACAACTGAGGCTGATGTATATCAACAGACTCAAGTATATCCTTAACACTGGCCTCACCCCTCTCAAGTATGGTAAGGAAGACCTCGGCCTCCCTATTAGTTAACCCCATCATGGATAACGCATTAAGTAATTGATCCCTATCCATGTCAGCGCCATTACTGTATACTATGCTTTATAAGCATTCACCATTAGCACTCGCATTGTTTTAAGTGTGGCTAGGTATGAGGTATACTCACCGTATGCTGCCTCAGTATCCTACATATATAGCCTTTACCCTGGTGAAGAATTCAATAGCCTCCTCCCCCATCTCCTTATACGCATCGTTGCCTGAATCCTTAACGCCACCGTAAGGTACCCAGGGCTCTAGGCCTATGGATGGTTTATTCACCTTAACCACACCCACCTTAACTCCTTTAGCGAATCTCACGGCCTCACTAATATCCTTATACCCTTAGTTACTATGCCGGCTATTAGGCCATACTCAGTGGAGTTAACTATAATCTATGGCTTCGTCAAGGGTCCTATAGGTCATTACAGCCAGTACTGGGCCAAAGATCTCCTCTCCGGCTATCCTCATGTCTGGGATCACGTTATCGAATATCGTGGGCATTAGGAAATAACCGTAGTCATACTCCTCACAGTTGATGAGTATCGCCGTATGAGGAATGCGGTGGGGAAGATCGTAGGGTAATATGTGGATTTATGGTGATTATGCTTAAGCTTTTCCTGTTCCCCCTAGCTCATACCTTGCCTGTATCTGCCTTATTGGTGTCCTCCTGTTCATGAACCATAACGCCAGTGCGTTAAGCAACTCCTCGGCCTTATCTGGGTACTCATTGATTAGGTTGATCCTCTCCTTTGGATCCTTTTTAATGTTATATAGTTCATGCCTCCCATCGGGCCTATATACTAGACTCCATTCACCATCCCTAATACACCTATCAACAGCCTCATGGTAACCCATTATGGCATATCTCCTATGTGAGTTACTTGAACCGTTAAGCACGCTGGTGAAGCTTCTACCGGCTAGTGTGTACGTGTATGTTTCAGGTAACCCAAGTAGCTCAAGTATTGTTGGTAGTAGGTCTGGGAATTGGACAATTGCATTAGTGACCATGTGCCTACCGTTAGGCAGCCTAACCATGAATGGTACCTTGAGTAGCTCGTTGTAAAGCCTGTCACCACCCTTAAGGAACTTACCGTGATCAGCCAGTGGGTGTCCGTGGTCTGCAAGCAGTATTATGATGGATTGTTCGAGTAGTCCAAGGTCCCTTAGCGTATTGTGGAATTCACCGAAGTAGTGGTCGACGTAGGCAACCTCACCGGCGTAAAGACCCCTAATGTAGTTTACCTGCTCCTCGGTAAACCACTTACTGGCCTCACCACCCATGGGCATTATTAACTTTGGACCCTTGTAACCTGGGTCGGTGTACTTATCAAACCTCGGTGGTGGTATCCATGGTTCATGTGGGTCGAAGCTGTCAACCCAAAGCATGAACCTACCACCACTCTTGTAAGCCCTCCTAACCCACTCTGAGGCTGCCCTAAAGACCCTTGCAGCAAACCAATCCTCCTCACCCCTCCAATCATCAATGTTAGCAAGGAATTGGGCAACTAACTCAGCGTAACTCCTTGAACCAGCGTAATTCGTGTAGTAATCCTTAGTCACGTAATCCTCAAGCTTCCTATTAACTGGTGGTGGTATGCCGTATGCATCATACTCCTGCCCCCTTATGAATAGCCAGGTATCGAAACCCTTAGTGTAGTTCATGCCTGGCTTAAACAGGTGGTATGTGTCTGAGATTAACCCAGTTAAGTAGCCGAGGCCCTTAAGCAGCTCAGGCATTGTGTATGAGTCTGGGTGCATCGGTGACCACGGGTGGTAGGGCAGGGTGAACTGGCCAGTAAGTAACTCCTCCCTAACAGGTATGGTTGGTAAGCCGGATGGGTAAGCATTAGTGAATACCACGCTCTCAGAAGCCAACCTGTCAAGGTTAGGGGTCTCAGGCGGCTTAACACCATCAAAGATGCTTGAAAAGCCTTGAATAGACCTATAGAAGCCAACGTGATCCTGCCTGAGGCTATCAAGAACCACGATTATAATATTCAAGTCAGGCTTGGCAACCATGCTCACTTTTTGCTTCGGCTTGGTTAAATAGGTTTACGCCTGGGTGTAGTTAAAGCGAGATTAATATTATGAATAATATTAGTGAGATTCCTATGGAGACTGCGTACTGGGTTAACGCGGTCCTGAGGAACCCACTGGGTAGCTGAACCTTATTAACCCTGCTAACCGCTACTACTGTTGTTATCAGCGTCCCGTCTACTATCGGGAAGGCTGTGAGTATTACTAGGTAGAATAGTTGGACTATGGACTGTAGTGGGCTTATGAGTCCTATCTCACCTACATTAATTAGGTTGTAGGACATCCAGCCAATGCCCACGTAGGGTATGTAGGCTATGGCTAAACCCACCAGGCCGCTTATTAACCTATCCAGGAAGGGCATTGATGCGGCCTCCTCTGCTTCACTGCTGAGCATGGTTAGGTAACTCCTTGGCAGTATTAGTGAGTAGCCGAGCATGTATGAACCAACCTGGATTAGTATTACGGATAGCAGGAAGTAGAGCCTCAGTGAGCTGTACCACCTCAGTACTGCAAGTCTCTGCTGTGACATAGTGGGCACTTAACGGGTTTCCACTAGTTCAACCTTCCTAAGCCTGCCAATGGTCCTGTGGGTTACGTAGCCGCATTGCCTGCAGGTTAACTTAAGCGTCACCTTCTTGGTGACCTTGTAGAACGTCTTCTGCCTAGGCTTCCTGGTTGATCCGTAGCCGAGGAGCTTCCTATCATACCTCCTCTGCCCCTCCGACAGCGTCCTCCTCTTACCTGACGTGTACTGGGTCACTGTGTGCTCCGTGTACGTCCTGCACCTTGGGCAATAGGTCTTAATTACCCTGGGTATCTTCATGCTAACCGGTTCTTTAACCGCCTATTTTAAGCTTTTCCAGAGCCAAGCGACTCAAGAACCCTCCTCCTGGTCTCCTCATTAATCTCCAATTGACCTGAGGCAACCTTAAGCATGAGCCTATACCTCCACATCTTATCGTCCGGGGAGTACCTGGGTGGGTGTGGGCTTGTTAATGGGCCCCCGCAGTAAGGGCACTTATCCTTCCTCAGGGTGTACCTGCCGCACCTGAGACACTTCATCATCACGGACCTAACCATGGTTAACACTCACTGGCTCCTTGAAACAGAGGCTTCGCCTCCGTTTGCCTTAGCCTCATTGATTATGAGGCTGCTTAGCCTCCCGAAGGCATCCTCAACCCGCTTAGGGTCGTCACCTGTTACCTCAATCCTGTATCTTGGTGGACCTATTGTGTATATCCTGGCAGTGACGCCTAACTTCCCGGCCTCGTTTACCGCCTCCTCAAGTATCTTCCTAATGTACTCTACCCCATTTGGCTTGAGGTTTATTATCCTCACCACACCCACTATGGTTACCTTGGGTAATTCAATCCTCTCCTTGGCGATCTTAGCGATTTCATCTATTAACTCCCTCCTAACCCCGAGCTTAACCAGTGGGTCAACGTTACCCTTAGCCGCCTCCTCGAACACTGAGTATAGGTCCCCGTAGTACTCCATTATACCCCAGCCGACCTCCTCCATTAGCCTATTCACATCAGTACCCATCCTCTGGGCAACCATCTCAAGGAGCTTAATGGCCCTCAGGTTCCTCTTCCACTCATTAAACTTCCTCTCCTTCTCCTCGTCCCTAACCCTCCTCAGTGATAGGTCTATTAACCCTCTCCTTGGGTCAACCCTCATAACCTTGAACACGGCCTTAGAACCCACCTTCAAGTAGTCCTTAATGTTCCTGAACCAGGACTGGAGAATCTCATTAATGGGTACGTATGCCTCCACCCCACCGTACTCGTCCAGGGTTATGTAGGCCCCATGCTCCTCAATCCTCTTAACCGTCCCAACCACAAGTTCACCAACCTCAGGGTACTGCCTCCTGTAGAACCTAACAGCCGTGGCCTGCTGACCCTGCGCACTCTTCTTGCTCACGCTGCTCATAGCCAACTCTTCCCTTGCGATGCCCCTCTATGTTTATAAACTTTTATCAACACTCAGCACTGTGGCCCCGCCTAGGCTGGGTATGCTATTATCCGTCATTCAATTAAAGCTTCATGAACCCTGGGTGGAATTCAAATGACCCCCTCCCCACCTTGAGGGGCGGTTTTCACCCTGGGGGGTCTCGACAGTTACCCCGCCTATTGCGGGGTCAATCGACGTATCATGCCTAGTCATGGGTAGTGTACTAGATATACCTGGTCAGCTTCGACAATTGGTAGGCCATAAACCACGTTAAACCCCCTCCTAAGCTTAGGTGGCGTTAGGTGTATGAACAATTCCCTGAGCCTAGGTGGTTCATTGAAGTCGGCAGTCACGTTGGCGTATATTGACGCTGAGTCCAGTTCACTGATCCTGTTGATCAACCTGGAGTCATCTATGTGCGGGATTATGATTAACCTACGCCTCAACGCATCATCAACATCGTTAATCTCGTCGATGGGTACAATTAACCTCACACCACTTCTACGCAGGAATGAAACCAAGTCAATGTAATTACGTAGCCACCTAGCCTGCCCCCTAGGCAGTATAATCGCCCTAACGCACCTACCCCCACTCATCAAGTCACCTATGAACTGGGGTATTAGGAACACCGCGTAATCAACCCCCTCTCTGCAATCCACGTTAAACGGTGCGGTGAGCACTAGGTTAACTACACCCACACGTTGGGTTAACGGGTATTAGCCTATAAATCAATAACTCACGGCAAGTTAATGATGACCCCACCCTGGGTGGGTGGGGTTGGCTTAAGGGGCGGGTTTACCGGGCGGGGCATACTACTAATGGCCAGGATCTTAATAAGCTTTTCACAATGCAATACGAAGTCAAATATTGAAGGGTAGGAAAGAGGTATGGAATCATAATAACTATGCAGACAGATATGCTTTTAAAATAAGGCAGTGGTTAATTTTAAACGTAATGAGGTATGGAGATTCCGAGTGAGTTGTTTGCCCCGTTCCCCGCATCTCTGTGTCCCTAATCACTGCTCATCTCTTGTCGGGACTTTGCCCCCATCCTTGGGGCATCATTGGTCAGTGTCCACGGGGCTGGGTCTGACCCCGCTCCTTCCTCGGTGCCTTACCTCTGGAGGCGGGTTGAGTAACCCTACTTGGTGCCTTCTTATAAGCTTTTCGCCTATTTTTAAATTAAATTCTGCGAATTTTTATAAATTTTGCCTCCTATTGTTGATTATGCCTGAGGCTGTTTACTTCAGGGGGAGGGTTATTGTTGGGAAGAGGATTGGGGAGAAGACCTATGTCAGAATAGACGTGTACATTGATGAGGGTGGTAGGGAGCTCGCCAAATACATTGGTAGGGAGGTTGGTGGAATAGCAGTGGTGATTGAGAATGAAGGCTCATAGGGCAATACTCATTAAACTGCCTAAGGATAAGTGTGATACTGCCTATATTAGGCGTTTAATGGCTTTAACAAACCTAGCCTATAGAGGGTATGAGGCCTGGGTGCCTGATTTACCCAAGACGATACAGTACCAGCTCTATGACTTCAAGAACATGAAGAGTCTAGTTTTCGGTGCTGAGCCTAAGAGGTGGTTTGCCAAGACGTGGGTTCCGTTGAAGACGTTTAGGGTTTACCCAGACGGTTCAGTGAAGGGTGATAGGAACGCACCTGTGGTGCTTGACTTCAAAAATAATACCATTAGGGTTCGCCAAGTGTGCAGGAATGAGCATGGTTATGTTGTTGAGGTTCCAATGCCCAAGTGGGTTGTTGATAGGCTTAGTGAGGGTGGTGATGTTAAGTACGCAATGATTGGCCTCAAGGATAATGAACCCTACCTAGCCCTGGTGGCTGAGAGGGAGGTAATGCCGTATAAGCCCAGTGACTACATGCTAGCCATTGACGTGAATGCATGGAATAACGGCATTGCATGGGGGTTAATTAAAAGTAATAAACTTGTTAAGTGGAGGCCTGAGAGGCCTAGGCTTAGGGAGATTGATGGGCTTTACTACCGCTCAGTCGTGTTAAGTCAAAAATACGGGAAGCTGAAGAGGCTGGGTCTTCACAAGACTAAGGAGGGTAAGGGATTGTGGAGGGAGGTGAGGAGGCTGAGGAGGAGAATCTATGCTAAACTGAGGGATTATGCCCAAAGGCTTGCGCATAGGCTTGTTAGGAAGGCCCTTAGGCATAGGGCATTAGTCATTATTGACGACATGATTGAGGAGTCGAGAAGGGAGTTGCTTGAGGAGAAGTTGCCAAGTGGTTTGAGGAAGATTTACCTAGCTGAGACAAGGAGATTCGTTAAGCTGCTTGTCACCCAGTTGCAGTGGTATGGTGTACCATACAGGTTCAAGAGGTTGCCAAGCACAATATGCCCAATTTGCCATCATGAGTTAACCCAATTACAAGGCAGAATCATGGTTTGCGAAAACTGCGGATTCAAAGCACCAAGAGACAAGGTACCAATACACTGGGTTCTGACCCACTTCCCCGCTCTAAAGGGCGAGGGGTTCAGCCAGGATTCCTGAATTGGCCACTGCCCTCAGGGACGAGTACATGTGGATAGTACGGTACCTGTATTGGAAGTACAGTGAGGCAAGTATCTCTAGGCTAGTGCGCTGTGTTGTCGAGGAGCTTGCTGGGGCTGGATTGGTTAGGATTAATGGGGGTGTCGTGGCGCTTGTTAAGTAACATTGCCTATATAGGATATTTACCATTCAATTCCTAGGCGGGGGCAGTGGGTTTGAAGGGTGTGGACTGGTTCACCAGTTCCCCCCACTCTGCACCAGGCGCAGTGGCGCTAAACCCCAAACCACTCCTAACCCTCCATACCCAAGTGCGTACGCAGATTTTACCAAAGACGCCTCTGAATTGCTATTCGACCAAGAGGGTTCACCCACCCATAGGGGTATGTTTAAGTAAAGAGCCTATTTAGCAACATTCCTCCCTCCTGAACATGTCTCTCTCAGTGGGTGCCATTCCAGTGTTTTTAAATCAACGCACGTTAATAATGTATTTTGCCCTAGTTGAAGCCCCAGTACCCCTCCGCCTGTGTATTACTAAGATTAGTAATGTGGCTAAGGGTCACCCTAATAAACACCCTGGTGGTTAGTTAAGTATGCCCAGTGCAATGCCTCAGCCTAAACCGCAGGGTAATAGGCCGCAGCAGGGTAGGCTTAGGCAGGTTAAGCATAGTGATTTTAGTGAGTTGTATGTGGGTAGGCTTGTTACGATTACGCTCGCCAATGGTACAGTCCTCAGGGGTGTTGTTAATGAGGCTAGGAGGTTTTGGATTCAGGTAACGGTTGATGGGAGGGTGCATTACGTGAATAAGGCATTCATAATTGAGATTGTGCCAGCCTAGGAGTACCCAATGCAGGCACCAACCACGGGTTAAGCTTATTAAACATTAATGCGTTTTAATCACCATGACTAGTAGGGGTACTGCCGTGGTTAGGAGGGTTAGGGGAGGCGTCTACATTTACGTGAGTAGGCGTGATGATGGTGGTGGGCTTCCCGCAAGGCATAATGGTGCTGGGGTTCAGGTGGGGCGAAGGGTAGTGGGTTATGGTGTACCTTAACAGGTACATTGCCTCATGGGTGGTGTTGGGCATTGTGATTGGCATTGGTTTAGGTATTGCAGTAGGCGGATTCACCTCAATACCATGGCTAACCCACTACAGGACACTAACAGTAATTAACAGTACCACGGTGACAGTACCAGTCACTGTGACTAGGACTGTGGCGTCAACCACGACTGTGAGTGGGAGGGTTGAGGCAGTAACCTACACAACAACATACACGACCACCACGACAGCCATCATAAACCACACGACCACGGTAACACTACCGCCAACGACAACCACAGTGAACCACACTACAACTGTCACGAGCACAAGCACTACGACAATCCCACCCTACACTCTAACCGTGACAACAACCGTGGTTGAGAATGCCAGCCAACTCCTACCCCTCAACATGAGTGACCCAGCAAGCATCCTAGCCTACATCAAGGCCAACTTCGGCTTGGGCATGATGGGCCTAGTAAACCTAACCCTACCACTAGGCTAGTGTATTGGGACAATGTGGATATTCCCCAACGCCAGCGTAGTGTACCTTGGAGCATGGTTCATACCGCAGGACATTGCCCAGAAGATAATGACACCCTACTACCAAGTGTACACGTTCCCCAAGACTGGCATTAATGAGTACGCTACCTATATATCGCCATCACTAACAGTATTGAATTACCAGGGTAATTCCTACGGTTCACTTGGGGCAGGCCCAGCATACCTAGTAAACATTAACTACCCTGGGAACGGGTACATTGTTGGGGTATTTGGCTCGAACACTGTGAGAAGCCTACCACCCTGAAGCCTTACGGTAAGCACTGGGATTTACCAACTATTGAGTAATGGTACATACATCATGGCACTGGTCAATGTCTCATACGTGCCACCATCCCTAATGCAACTTGTACTCAACCCACCAGGACTATGCCTCATCCAAGTAATCAGGGTTAAGCCTGGAACACCAGACAGCTACATTCTAAACATGACGTTCTGGGGTGCGCAGTATGTGGCTTGG
>OGCG01001554.1_pt1 | contig 11101 bp, 10 predicted proteins | sample 1570061 | NCBI WGS metagenome assembly OGCG01 (sample SAMN06268698, study PRJEB24515) | hot springs metagenome | isolation source: Joseph's Coat, Yellowstone National Park, Washington, USA | place: USA:Joseph's Coat, Yellowstone National Park, Washington, USA
TCAAAAACACCATGCTCGCTATTTTCATATTTTACGTCAGCAAATTCACCATATACCTCTAAGCCCCTAAATTCAAGACTAACATCTCTCATATTTGAGACTACTGGCTTGTTACTCTTTATGTCGATAGAGATGTCACACTCATATGATTCTTTTCCTGTTGATGACCTTACATGTATAGGCTTGCCTGTTGTTATCTGTGCAAAAAGGGTGCAGCCAGATGCTCCTATGCCTTGCTGACCCCTCTGCTGCATATACCTATGAAATTTTGTTCCAGAAAGTATTGAAGCTAGAGCCCTACCCACAATATTTTTTGGTATGCCAGGGCCATTATCCCTCACAAGAACACTGTATTTCTCTTCACCTATCTCCTTTACTTCTACCCTTATTTCAGGAAGTATCTGTGCTTCTTCAGTAGCATCGAGCGAGTTAGTAACATACTCATGAACTATTGTTGTTAGTGACCTAACCTTACCTGCATAGCCCAGCATCTGCCTGTTTTTCCTGAAGAATTCTGCTATCGAATTTTCCCTAAACTCTTTAAAAAGCTCATCAGCTATGCTCTCCATTAATAAACACCAAGCCTCTTTCTAGTAGCTTCCATAACTCTATATGCCTTTTTATGCGTGCCGCCATCTATTAGCACATTTATTGCAGATTCTGCTATTGCAATTTCTTCGTTTGTTCCTATTATACCTATTGTTCCGCCGAATATGCTCAGCTGTGCACCGCTCACTTCTTCTATATATTTTTTGCTTTTCCCATCTTTTCCTATTATCCTACCTTCTATCATTATTATTCTATCTTTACTCTTAAAGATTTCTTTTAGATTTATTGACTTAAAGAAATAATTTTCCGAGAGAAGCTTATATGCATCGTTTAGATCAAAACCTCTGCCAAATGCTGTAATTACGTTTCTAGCATTATATTCATCATATGGCTCGCCATCTATAATCACTTCGTTCTCGTCTTCTATTCTTATCTTGCATTTTAGCCTTTTGCTAAGCTCAGCTAAATAAGCCTTGAGCTGTTCGGCTCTCTTTCTCGGTATAAGAAGCTGCTGCATATGCAATCCTTAATATATTTTTCGCACAAATATATAAAGATTTGAGGATCAAATTAGATACACTAAACAATTAATCTTTCTCTTTTTGTTAAGTGGAAGTTATATAAAGTAGCAAAATATTTAAATATCTTAATCCTTACAAGTATATGTGATTCTATCATGATTCTTTCATGCATGGTTTATGCATGCATCATAGAAGGATCATGAAGGGGTGTGGTTGTGGATAAAAAGGAAATCGAAGAGGAGCTTGAAAGGCTCAAGAAAGAGATAAGCAGGCTTAATAACAGTGATAATGCTTATCCTGATGATGCTCAAGAACTTATCAAATATATGGTAGCTGAGAGAGAGCGAACAAACAAAATCCTTGCCAGTATTACAGAGAAGATAAAGGAGCTTAGTGAAAGGCTAGATGAACTTGATGAGGAACCAGCAAAACTAGAAAAACCTAAAGAGGTACCATTATCTGATACAGACGCCAAGATAATTGAATTTGTACAAACAAAAGGTATGGCCTGCGCAGATGAGGTAAAAGAGTTTATGCACTATAAAGGAAGAAATGCAGCCTGCGCGAGGCTTAATAGACTTCACATGCTGGGCCTTCTGGACAGATACCAGCTAGGCCACAAGGTTTACTATAGATATGATGCTGGCAAGGCGATCAATACGCTAATTGTATCACCTCCACAGTAAAACTAATTAGGCCTGCTTTTCCCCCAAAGCAGGCCTTTTCCCCACTAAACAAAAACTAACTTTTTGCTATTTTTACTTTTTAACGCCTGCTCGCGAGAAGCCTCTTCCGCAAGATAAGGAATGAAAGCGAGCAACAATTATAATAAAAACAAACACAACAAAGTTATATTCTGTTCACCAATATGCTTATAGAAAAAGAAAATCACAGGTTAAGCGAGAATTCTTAAACAAACAGAATCGGCTCAAGAAGCCTGTCCATAAAGGTGGGTTGTTCACATAGGAACAGCGTATCCTGTAAGCCTCCAACGCTGTGAGATGTTTCTAAGAATTGGTATCTTTATATTCTTATCAACGCATGCTGGATGCTTCAACAAAACATGAATCTTATTCTTCTTTATAGATTTTACGAAGCCTATTGCTGTTGCCGTGCCTATACCTAATATTATTGGTTCATCCTCCCTTAAAGCCTGCTTTGGGATATCGTCCCTCTCTATCATATGATACTCTAGGTTAAGCTCATTTGTCTGCGGGGGCAGCTTATTTACTAACCCAACAACATTTCCAACCAGATTATCTGCCTTTGCAAATGAAGGATCAATCCCAGTGCCAAGCGCTATGAGGCCACCTGGCAGAGCTTCTTCTATTTCACCCATGCTTGTTGAAATTGACCTTATTGTTGTTATTATAGGCTTATACTCTTCTTTCTTATTATCCTTGCTTATATTTATACCCGGCCTTATCTCTATCTTATCTCCTTTTTTGAACTTGCCCCTTATAATAGAACCGCCAACCACACCACCAAGCAGTGCATCTATTTCAGTACCGGGCTTGTTAACATCAAAAGATCTTGCAACATACATCAACGGATCAGCATTAAGATCCCTTTCAGGTATCTTTATCTCGCTTATAGCTTTTAGAAGCACATCTATGTTAATATTCTTGCTTGCTATTACCGGTATTATCGGCGCATTCTCTGCTATCGTTCCTTTCACAAACCTTTTTATCTCATTATAATGCTCTTTTGCACGCTCTTTTCCAACAATATCAATCTTTGTCTGAACTATTATTATATTCTTGATACCCAGTATATTTATGATCATAAGGTGCTCCTTCGTCTGAGGCATAGGGCACGGTTCTGTTGCGGCTATAACAAATAAGACAGCATCTATTATACTTGAGCCTGCAATCGCCGTGGCCATAAGCATCTCATGTCCAGGTGCATCGAGTATAGAGATCCTTCTTATAGGCTTTGCTTCGCCGCCACAATTAGCACATTTTTCGCTTGTGGTATAAGCCTCTGGGCCATCGCAATTTTCACACTTTCTTATCACAGCATCCGCATAGCCCAGCTTTATAGTCATGCTTCTTTTTATACTTTCGCTATGCCTATCTGTAAAAACACCCGTTATCGCCTTGGTTAGTGTAGTTTTGCCGTGGTCTACATGGCCTAGCGTTCCTATATTAAGTTCACTTTGCAAAAGCTCCAACTATTCACCTTCCTTCTTAGCTGATTTGAAGATTTCTTCAACAGGAATGGAACCATATTCAACAATAACAGTGTTTATCTGCACAGTATCCGGAGCTATTGTATTGCCCCTCACCATCCTTTTTCTTCGCTCGCCTTTTTTAGGCTTTCTTATTCCAGGACCAGAGCTAAGAAGAGGCCACGCCTTTCGTGTGCCTTCTATTTCTATCCTAGAAGGAGCCCCTGTTTGATCGCTAAGGCCAGTTATCTCAAGCTTATAGCCATCTAAGCCTATTATCGAGCCGTCTATCTGCTCTTTCATCTTTTTGCCTAGCAAAAGCGCTTCTTTCTCCTTTGGCACATCGCGCTGTGCTGTTTTTCCGGTCTTTCTATCAGAATAAACAATCTTCAAAAAATCACCATCTTTCATTAAGCATACTCGTTTTATATAAAGCCTTTAGCTTACCTATACATGCTTGTTGGCTCTTCCTTGAATCTCTTTATCCTTTCTGTTACCTCTTTTGGTATTGTAGGCTTAACCTCTTGCAAAGCTTTCTGGAAGTCTTCTCTGGTTACATAATCTCTGTTAGCCCTTATTGCATTCATTCCGGCCTCTCTGCAAATGTTTTCAATTTCGGCACCCGTATAGCCGTCTGTCTGATTTGCAAGCTCTTCAAGACTAACGCTCTTGTCAAGAGGCATGTTTCGTGTATGAACCCTGAATATGGCTAGCCTTGTTTCAGCATCAGGCATTGGTATCTCAATTATTCTGTCAAACCTACCTGGTCTAAGAAGTGCAGGATCTATCGCTTCTGGCCTGTTTGTTGCTGCTAGCACAACAACATTCTTAAGTCCTGCTAGCCCATCCATCTCTGTAAGAAGTGTGTCTACAACGCGTCTAGAAACACCAGAATCAAACTCGTCTTCACTTCCCCTTGCACTTGCTATTGAATCAATTTCATCTATAAATATAATGCAAGGTGCTGCAAGCCTCGCCTTTCTAAAGATCTCTCTTACTGTTTTTTCACTCTCTCCAACATACTTGCTTAGAACCTCCGGTCCTTTTATTGATATGAAGTTTGACTCTCTTTCAGTTGCAACCGCTTTTGCAAGAAGCGTTTTGCCAACTCCTGGTGGCCCTACAAGAAGAACACCCTTTACAGGCCTTATACCCATCTTCTCAAACGCCTCTGGCTTCTTTAACGGCAATTCCACCGCTTCTTTAAGCTCTTCTTTTACCTTATCTAAGCCACCTATATCGCTCCAGTGCACGTTCGGCCTTTCTACAAACACCTCTCTCAAAGCACTAGGCTGTATATTCCTTAGCGCTTCCATGAAGTGCTCCTTTGTAACCTGGAGCTCATTCAAGACTTCAGCAGGTATATGCTGCTTGTCTATTATCTTTGGAAGTATAGATCTTAGCGTTGCCATCGCCGCTTCTCTAACAAGTGCGCTAAGGTCTGCGCCAGTATAGCCATGCGTTATATTCGCAAGCTCATCTAAGTCAACATCCTTTGCTAGAGGCATGTTCCTTGTGTGTATCTGCAAAATCTCCTTTCTTGCGTTTCTGTCAGGAACACCTATCTCTATTTCTCTATCAAATCTGCCAGGCCTTCTCAATGCAGGATCTATCGCTTCTGGCCTGTTTGTCGCTGCTAATACAATTACCTGTCCCCTCTTTGAAATACCATCCATTAGTGTAAGAAGTTGTGAAACCATTCTTCTTTCTACCTCGTTTGTCGCTTCCTCTCTTTTAGGCGCTATCGCATCAATCTCATCCATGAAGATTATGCTAGGTGCTTTCTCGTTTGCTTCTTTAAAGATCATCCTAAGCTTTTCCTCGCTCTCACCAACAAACTTGCTCACAAGTTCAGGTCCCGAGATAGATATGAAGTTTGCATCACTTTCGTTTGCAACAGCTTTTGCAAGAAGCGTTTTGCCTGTGCCTGGTGGTCCATAGAGAAGAACGCCCTTAGGTGGCTCTATGCCTAGCCTCTCAAAAAGCTCAGGATACCTTATTGGCAGCTCCACCATCTCTCTTATCTTTTGTATTTCATTCTTAAGTCCACCAATATCTTCATAATGAACTTCGCCTATTCTTACTAGCGATTCAGAGACAGGCTCTTCCTTAACAATGAAGTCTGTTTCTTTTGTTACTCTTACTATTCCATGTGGAACCACTTGTACAACAAGGAAATTGAATACAATGCCAAACATAGGTATTGGAACCACGTCTCCTTTTGACATGGGCTTGCCCTCCCATTTTCTTTTGGCATATTCCGCAAAATCAGGCGATAAAGGCATCTTCTGCCCTGGCGGTGGTGCTAAAACAATACGCTCTGCATCTTTAACATCAGCCTTTGATACAAAGACCTTATCTCCAATACCAACACCAACATTTTGCCTTATATAACCATCGATTCTTATAAAGCCGAGACCTTCATCACTGGGATGCGCTTGCCAGACAACAGCTGCTGTAGATTTTATCTTACCTTTTATCTCTATTATGTCACCAGAAACAACATCAAGAAGCTTCCTAGATTTAGAGTCTATTCTAGCTATACCTCTGCCTGAATCTGTTACTAGCGCATCTGCAACAGTAAGCTCTATACCATTAGCCATACCACCACAGCAATCTAATAATATTAGCAAGCAAATTTATATATATTCTTTTAAAACAGGCCACGATAAAATGTTGAGAAAATATAAGCTATTAGCAGCATGAAGAAAAGCCATATTATAAACGAGATTATTGGAATAACAAGTAGGAAGAAGATGAACGTTGCTATAAGCGTTGCAAAGTAGATAGGCTTGCTCCATCTCAAGATCTTGCTGCCATCTAATGGAAAGATAGGAAGCATGTTAAAGAAGGCAACCACAATGCTTATGAAAAGAATCATGTTCAACGTGTTTTGTATGAATGGTAGCTTATATACACTATTTATTGAAAATGTGAGCAGCACATTAGACAAGAAATTTGGGAAGAAGATAAGCCCTATTATTAAAGAAAAAATGAAGATTACGAAGTTTGTGAGGGGCCCTGCAAGAGAAACAATCCCATCTTCTCTTCGTGTAAACGAATTTGTATATATAATTGTTGCACCTGGTATACCGAAAAGGAATCCGAAAAAGCTTGTAAGAAGTGTTATCGCAAGCCCATATGGCGAAGTCCTAAAGCCAGCTATAGCGCCGTATTTCTCTGCAGTGAATTTATGCATCATCTCATGAAGTATAAAGGATAGTGATACAGCGATAAAGGATATAGGAATGAAATAAAGGAAAACACCAAAGGAGTATGCTAAGCCACCTATGCCGCCTATCATTACGAGCGAAAATGCCAGCGTTAGCGCTAGATCAGCTATAATCAGCTCTTTTACTTCTTGCTTAAATACAATGTTTGTCCTAATATAGTAGCGCATAAAACCGCTTTTAATAATCAAATTTACAAGGTATTTGCCCTAAATGAAAAGTGAATTAAGAATTAAAAAGCTATTAAAGTTTAAATATATACATATTTATAGATATTTGTTAGCTCCATCGTCTAGCGGTCAAGGATAACGGGCTCTGGACCCGTTGACGCCAGTTCGAATCTGGCTGGAGCTATTAGTGATTCTATGGAAGGCTTAAAAGATCATGTAATTGTGTGTGGTTATGGTATTGTTGGAGAGCGAGTAGTCGATATTTTATTGGAGCATAAAGTAAATGTGGTAGTTATAGAGATGGACCACAAGAAGGTAGAAGTTCTTAGAGATAGGGGCATACCTGTGGTTGAGGGCGACGCTACAACATCAAAAGCTTTAAAGGAAGCAGGTATAGCAGATGCAAAAGCGATAGCGATAGCAATGGATGATGATGCTAAAAATCTATTTGCAACGATCACAGCAAAGAGCCTAAATGAAAATATTATAATTGCAACAAGAGCTAATGATGAGCTTTTTGAAACTAAGCTTATAGATGCTGGCGCAAACTTTGTAGCAACGCCAAACAAATCAGCAAGCGACGAGCTTTTCAATGAGATAGTAAAGGGGCTTTAGATGCTCGAGATGGCTGAAGAATCAGGCAATGTAATAATTTTAGCTACTATAATTTCACTAATAATAATAATTTTTTCTCTTATTGCTCTTCTTTACATAACCCACAACATATATCTTGATGCATATTATATTATAGATGCCTTCTTTGGAGCACCCAATAGCGGAGCAACATGGGATCTTGCACAACTTTCGCTCTTATTCCCGCCCCAAAAACTCGCTATAATTTTGAGCATTGTAATTATTGATAATTTGGGCAAGCTACTTATAGTAAGCTTTGTAATAGCAGCGGTAATCGATATAGTCTCATATGCGAATCTTGAGAAATATATAAGTGCGGCACATGCAAGTAGGATGAGAGATCATATTATAATATGTGGTTATAATACGCTTGCAGAAAGGCTTATAATGAAGTTAAATACTCTTAAGAAAAAACACGAGATCGCTGTTATAGATAATAACGAAGAGACAGTAATTGAACTTCACAGAAGGCGCATACCCATTGTGGAAGGGAGTTTTACTAATCCAAAGATTCTAAAACTTGCATCTGCAGAGAAAGCAAAGATCATTGTGTTTGTAGAGCAGAATGATGCAAAGAATCTAATAGGGATTGTAGAAGCAAAAAAGCTTAATAAGGAAATAAAAGCACTTGTGCGAAGCACAAAAGAAGAAAATATGACTAAAATGTATAGGGTTGGGGCAGACATGTGTGTCTTGCCAGAATATATTGCAGGGATAAGCATTGGTGAATTTTTACTAAAGCACATAGAGGTGCATAAATGAGACTTAGAACTGTTCATAAGGTGCTTATACTTACATTATTCATATTATATATTCTATCAGTCTTAATAATTTGGAGTATCGGCTATAGTTTGTGGGTTGCCATCTTGTGGAATCTGCTAACATTTATAGGTGCAGACTTCCCTATCGATTTCTCTCTGCCTGACAAAGCAAACCCACTTGCGTTTTTGAGCAATGTTTTTGGTGTGATAGGGGACCTTATTATTACCATTTTACTTACATCTTTCTTTTACCAGATACTGAGCAAAATAAATATAAGGGAAAGGATCATAATGGGCAGGGTTAAAAGGCTTAAAAGCCACTTTATATTAACTCCGGCTAACAAAATAGCAAGCTATTTAATTGATGAATTTAAGAAGAATAAACTAGGTTTTGTTGTTTTAGATCCATCACAGAAGAATATTGAAATGCTTATTAAAGAAGGGGTACTTGCTGTAAAGGGAGACCCAGTAAATATAGACGCACTTGAGAATACAAATATTAAAAATGCTGCCACACTGCTTTTGCTGAATGATGATATAGTTAAGAATACGCTTGCGGCTTTAACTGCAAAAAGGATAAACGATAAGATAAGAATAGCTTCAAGGATAAAAAGAGTCGATGAGCTGGCAAAGATGAAAAGAGTTGGAGTAAATTATATTGTTATGCCCGAGGTTGCGGTAGGCGATGAATTAGGTAACTTCTTACTCAGGCATATGAAAAAGTGAAAAGGTTAATAATATTAAATTTATTTGCTAAAATGATAGTGTTTAAATGACTGATGAGATAACAAAAACCAGTATAGATGCCCTGGTAGAGTACCTAAAGGCTCATGGTGAGACAGAGGCTTCTGTATTAGCAAAAGCCTTGGGTGTGAGTGAAACCCTTATAGAAGAGTGGAGTAATATACTGGAAAAATCAAATATTGTTAAGATAAGTTATAGAGCAGGAAAGATGTATGTAGCACCTCTTGCGGTAACAAAAGAGGACCTAACTGAGGTCCAGCACAAGATAGAGATTAAAAAAGAGAATATAATAAACGAGGCAACAGCAAAGCTGACAATGCTAAACCAGCTAAACGAAAAAGTTGAAAATCTTAGCAAGTTTGTATCGCAAGGAAATGCGTTGCTTAAAAAGAGGATAGGGCCGATAAAAGAAAACCTTGATGAGCTATATAAAATAGCGAATATTGCTGAAAAGAAATACAATGAAGTTAAAGAGAGAAAAAAAGAAATCGACAATATAGCTGAAAGACTAAACAAAGAGATCAATGGACTTAAAGAATTAGCCCAAACAATAGAGCATTTTCAACTGGATACAGCAAATGCTGAAAGACTCATAGAAGATATGCATAGCAAAATTGAGCTGATGCGCAAGATGCTTGAGGAAGAAGAGGCAAACAGGAAAAAAGCGCTGCAACAACTTGAGGAAAGCGAAAAGAAGCTTGCAGATGGAATAAGGGCTGAAATAAATGCAATAGATGAAACCATTTCTACAAACGAGAAAGAATTAAACGAAAGTAAAATGAAGAGCAATGAGTATAAAAGAAGCGCACTTAAACTCGGAAAAGAGCTTGAAGAGTTAGGAAAGAAGGCTACAGAACAGGTCTCTAAGGACAGAGAAGAGATAGAGAGATATATGAATATTATAGAGAAAATTTATACTGATCTAAAAAACAAGATAGAAGAGCTGAAAAAAGATATTGGAGATATTAGTAAGATAGATGAACTTATTAGGAATGCACAAAACACTATAGAAGAGGTAAACAAGGCAAAAGGCCCATTAACAGATGAGCTCAATAAAATAATAGAAGAGGCTAAGAAAGTAGAGACGCTTTCAAAAGAAGACATAGTTACAAGTACCAAGAAAACGGAAGAGCTTGATGAAAGAACGAACAAAGTGAGCAAAGAGATAGATCAATTAGATAATGCGCTTTCGAAGGCTGATGAGGATATAGGAAATGCTATAAAGTGAGCTTATGGCTGAGAATGAGAAGGTCTATGATACATATGAACTTGATGCACATGGGTTGAAGGTAAATATAAGGATAGTTGATAAAGGAGACTTTGTACCTATTTATGAGGTAACAATGCCCGGAATAGGTGAGGCTACAAAAATATTTCTCATCTCGGAAAGGCAGGAGCTTCTTTCGTTAGTACCAATAGACCCGACAAGGATAGAAGACAAAGAGTATGTCGCTGAGCTAACAAATAAGTATATCGAAGCTTCTGATGTTATAATAGATAAATACCTGCCTGGTACAAACAAAGAAGTAAAGAAGGCACTCACAGCTTATATAATCAATATTATGCTTGGACTCGGCGATTTAGAAGCACCGCTCGCAGATGATAACCTAGAAGAGATAGCAGTAAACACATCAAAAGAGCCGGTTTGGGTATTTCATAAAAAATATGGCTGGTGCAAAACAAATCTTATGCTACCTAATGAAGAAACAATCTATGATGATGCAGAGCAGATAGGAAGAAGGGTAGGCAGGCAGATAACAAACTTATCCCCACTTATGGATGCTGAGCTTCCTGACGGTTCAAGAGTAAATGCAACACTTTATCCCATATCACAGAAAGGCAATACTATAACAATAAGAAAATTCGGAAAAAACCCTTGGACAATGCCTGCACTTATTGCAAATGGCACTGTTTCTAGCTACCTAGCTGCGTTAACATGGCTTGGCATACAGAATGAGGTAAGCATGCTAATTTCTGGTGGAACAGCTAGCGGAAAGACAAGTTTTTTGAACGCAATGAGTATTTTTATGCCACCAAACAGAAGAATCATATCTGTAGAAGAGACGAGAGAGCTTACTTTGCCTGAATTCTTACACTGGTTACCAATGGTTACAAGGCAGCCAAATCCAGAAGGTAAAGGAGAGGTAACGCTATATGACTTGATGATAAACGCATTAAGACAAAGGCCAGATATAATGCTTGTCGGAGAAATTAGAACGAAGAATGATGCTGAAACCCTTTTCGAAGCAATACACACAGGCCATGCTGTATATGGTACAGTACATGCTGATGATACACAAGACACTATAGTTAGAATGACCAA
>OGCG01001555.1_pt1 | contig 11098 bp, 25 predicted proteins | sample 1570061 | NCBI WGS metagenome assembly OGCG01 (sample SAMN06268698, study PRJEB24515) | hot springs metagenome | isolation source: Joseph's Coat, Yellowstone National Park, Washington, USA | place: USA:Joseph's Coat, Yellowstone National Park, Washington, USA
TTTACCTTTTTCCTCATAATATTGTTTAATATACGAAATTTCATCCATCAATTTCCCAAAATATTTTAAATAAATTTCATCAAAATTACGATTGTTCAACACTATTCCGTATTTTAACAACTTTTCTACCATTTCCTCTTTGTAATTATTTACAAGTTGAAAGAATATTTCTTCTTTATATTCTTCAATTAATTTTGATATATCACTTTCATCTAAATAAACCTTTTTAAAGTCATAAAGCTCTATTTCCTCGTCGCCAGAATTTATCCACATACATCACACCCCATATAAATGAAACATATATTCAGGAGGGTATACATGTAGAAAAGAACCATCTGGTAATATAGCAAATCTTTCTATAGAACCATCAGACATATACTCTTCATAATACTGAATATCTCCTTTTATTTTCACTTCATTTTCACTAGAATTTTCAACACATAATAATAATTTACCATATAAAAAAATCCATTTAACATAATTATCCCTATCAAATTCTTCGATCCTTTCAACATCTTTTCCTGGAGTCATAAAGTAGACCTTTTCAATGCCTCCTTCAACTATTACTACATCTCTTTTATTTTTAGTAACTTTAAAATTTTTCCCAGTTATACGTATGTCTTTTTCTGCCATAATAAAAATAGTGTATAATACATTAAAAAATATTGGTTTACACCACCTTACCCCCAGTCCATTGAATCTTTTCATTCTCTTCAACAAAAACACTGTATGGATTTACATGAAATTGTCTCATCTTGTCATCTAACACGTTACCATCAAAAGAAACAATATCACCACCTATTATTATCTCATTTTCATCAGAACTCTTTTTATTAAAACCTTTTATACATAACGAATCGGTTATATATAGTAAATTACCATTAAATGTAATTTCCACTTCTTTTTCATTGAGAACTTCAAAAATGGTTTGTACATTGTACGGTGTTATAAAATAGATTAAATCAATGTTGCCCTTGACTGTTATCATGTATCTATCGTGATCTCCTAATTCAACCCTTTTTCCCGTTACACGGGCATAAACATATACCATAGAAAAAGATAAATAGTAAAAGTTAAAAAGTTATCTAATTACCACAGCAAATCAAAAGACATTTCAAATAAAAAGTTATCAGAATTTTTGTCGTCTAGCAAATACGCGTTTAAATAAACAATATCACCTTCTACTATTACACCATTTTCATTAAAATTCCTCATTTTCAACGATTCTCCATAAAATATAAATTTCAAATAATTTTTTTCGTTAATTTCATAAATATGTTGTTCATGTTCCGATATTATCATATACATTGTGTCAAAATTACCTTTTACAGTTATTTCATCACTAACATTTTTTATCAGTTCTACACTTTCGCCAGTTAGAAGTATTCTTACATTTGCCATGAAAAAGAAATAATGGTGTAAATTAAAAAAGTTATCTAACTACCTGTGTGTAATGCGAAGGTTTTAAAAGTGAGAGGTGTAAAATATAGTGAAAAAATGGTTAAAGTTTACGATGGAGAAACAATTCTTGAAACAGAAGAGGAAATTGATAACTTTGCAAAAGCCATAAAGAAAGAAAACGTTGATAAAGAATTAATCGCGAAAGCGTTGTTATTAAACAAAAAAGTCTTATATCGGGGTAGTTCACAGTGTTATGTTATAGTGTATTTATGAAGTTATTTTTTTAAAAAAAAATCTTTTACCATATTATTACATTTATGTTATTATCTTGTTATCCGCAAAAATAGATGTTTTTATAACAAAAGTTTATATACCATGAAAACCTATACTATATTGTGCAACGTTGCACTCCTTTACAAGGGGGTGAAATATTTAATTATACCCCCTTGGGTAGACTATGCACTTATTTTTTATATTATTTTTTTTTTTACTTTTTTTATACCCGTTTTTGACCCCACAAAACTAATTATTATTTTTTAAGTTTACGGAAAACTAACGTATGATTCATTTCAATAGTGACGGTATACACCTCTTTGTAATCAGACGTTTAATTTAGAACCTTTTTGAACTATACGTCTGATTAGTAATTTTGTATTTAAAGCTGTAAATAAAAACGTAAAATACCCAATAGAAACACGTTATGTTAAAGTAGTGACGGTATGCACCGTGATTGTTACCACGTGTTCACTTACAAGTTCTCCAAAGTGTTCCAAACACGGTTTAATTCCTTCACCTTCTCTTTCTCTCTTTTTGTGTCATTCACTGGTTTAAACTTCTGATTTCCACTATCGTTATTCCCCTTGTTTAACTGTAACCATTTTATCCAAGAAAACATTTTCGTTCTCGGTATTCTCATCTGTAGATTTACTTTGTGATTAAAGTGAAGGATATAAAATCGCGTTCGTAGGCTATAAGAGAACCACTCTGGTATATCATTGCCTAATAACACTATGTTTAACCACTTTTGTATAACTATGTCTCTACCCCAAAGTCCATTTACCATTATGTGCAGATTTTTGATAAACCATGTTGGTGGTTGTGTTTTTTCTACTTCATCTAGTACTAACCTCCTCGAGGTAAATATTAATCCTCTAGTTCCATTTTTGTAATTCATAATTAACTTTGATTCCGATGGTACATTAACGAGGAAATGACCATCGAAAAGAGAATTATAAAAAAAAGTAGTCTTGAAAGTAGAAGGCGGTGATATTTCAAAGTAATTGACATTGCCTATTAACGGTAATAACCGTATCATTAAAATTTCTTTACTTTTTTCATCCTCTGCAGTCCACCCCTTGAATATCTCTTCTAGTGTTGGCTTCATTGGTGGTACCTGTTCAAAATTCCCTACAAGCCACTCTTCGGTAGCCTCCTTGTTTGCCACCACTGTTTTTATACCATCATACGTGACAATTTTATAAAAATTACTAGTTTTATATCCGCCATTTTCTTCCGAGGATGTTGGTGCTTCTGTGGTGTCCAATGGTTCTAGAAAAAGTGCCTTATGCAATCTCATATCACCTTGCTCCTTAACAGTGTACTTAAATACCGTTCGTCCACCTTGTCAAGTACGGTTTGTACCTCCCATAGTGTCTTTGTATATTCATCGTAAACAGTTAGTTTTCTACCACCCTCTTTCATCTCCTCATTTTTAATTACCCTTATACCATAATCTCTTTTTCTACTTGAACTTTTTACATTTCTTGAAGTTTGGGTTCTCATTTTTGTTTCACCCGATTTTTTAAAAAAAAAAGATTATTTTAAAAGACTATTTTTACTGTGATATTACACCATTAAATTTCACAACATCAAGGTTACTTCTATATATTAAAGATGGTGTAACTATATATCTATCAGGAGGTGTTTCTAATTCCTCGTTAGTGATGATATATCCATCATCCCTTTTGTATACTTTCGCAGTCTTTTGCGAAGGTATCACCAATACCTTTTCATCGTAATAGTTGGCAAATGTAACACCGTATAAATTGTATATGTTTAACTTGTTTTTCTTACCAACTGTGTAAGGTTGGAACTCCTTTTCAAAGAATTGAAGAGAATCACTCTTATCGCTTTTTTGATAACCGAAATAAAATCCATTGTGTGAAAACCACCATCCAGAAGGAGTTTTCCAGCCATGTATATTTAAAGGTGATACTATACCACTAGTCCCATATCTTAAATGTATGTGAACAAGTGTTGTATCCTCTCTTATATTTGTATCGAGAAAATCTAGGAATTCTCGTCCATTTAAAGTGCGAATGGTGTAGTAACTTCTCCTCGGGTACTCGTAGCCTATGTAGCCGAAAAAACCATCGTTATTAAATTCCATATTTTCTTTCACAATTTCTATTATCTCCTTCTTATCTATTTTGTTAGTGCTACTATGTAGCTCTACCATGTTGAAACACATTTTGGGTTCACCCGATTAAATAAGAAAGAAAAAAAAGAAAAACTTTTACCAAAATATTATTAGATAACTATCTACACAATTCGGCGTTTCTAATTTGACAGTATATTCTTCGTGTTTTGGTGTTTTTATTGTAGCAACTGTTGGATTGCCTTTTGGATATACATAATATACTGTGTCACTCCTAGAAAATAACCTGAAGGATTCTGTATTTGATGATAATTGTATTTCATAATCATGATATTTTAAATTAATGATGTCTTCAATATCTAGATTTTCTGTTATTATTGGTTTTAGTGGAGGTACTCTATAAATTTCCAGATTTTCATGACTAAAAGTTAAGTCAAATTGGTAGAGTTCACCCTTGTAAAATCTATCGTAAACAGTAAACCCATTGTTGTCATAAGAAATGAATAATTCTGAATTTGTTAAACCATAATTTTCCAAAGTATTTAATATAAGTCCCTTCATGTTCTCTATGTTTCTACTTACCTTTCTTCTGGAATTCACTGTGAACCTCGGTGCTATAGGCGTATAGTATATACCCCTTGTCTCTTTCAATCCATCTCTTCTGTATTTAAAGCAACCGTTAAATGTCATACCGCTTGAGGATATGTATTGTGTACAATCCACTACGTTTTTCTGAATAGTTGAAATTTTTGAAACCATACCGTTTGAATGCTTTATCATAAATACATTAGGTAAGTACTCTAATGTTTTTAAAATTTTTACTTCATATTTCATTTTTATCACCTTTGTTCTTTGAAATGCACACGGTACACCCCTACGGCTATTTGATAGTAGTAATTGATACTTGGGTCATTAATATCTACGATGCCTGATAAGCAATTAAAAGATACTAACTCACTTCTAATGAAGAGACCCAAACAGAGTTCCGATTCTTTCACTTTTTTTATTTTTCCATCATTTGACATTTTTTGCACTTGGGTTTTCACCCGTTAAAAAAATAATTTTGTATATTTTTCGCTTTTTAAAACATTCTATTCTATCGTCAAGAAAAGTCCTCTTCTGTTAGTTTTCTATGCCTTCTAAAATAATCAAACAGAGTTTCGCAAATTTCTTTCTGTATTTCTTTTTCTTCAATTACAGAAGACATTGTTGTTCTCATTCTACAAGCCCCCCTGTCATAAAATAACCCCATGTAAAAGTCCTTAAAACCTAGACTAATTTCGAAACCACTGGGTCTACTATTTTCTAAATCTATGAAAAGTTGTGCTTTTATTGAACTCTTTAAAACTACAAGTAAAATGTTATCTCTTTTTTTATTTAAATTTGCTATTGCTTTTGTCAATCCAAATATCATGTCTGCTATTTCTTTCATGTTTTTTTCTTTTTCATTTAGTTCAAGATTTTCTTCTTCCATTTATTACACCAGGGTTTATACCCGATAAAAATAATTATGAATTTTCTTCTCTTATTTTTTCTACTACTTTTCTCAATTCTTCTGTAAGTCTATCTATAACATAATCATTGTCATCAGGAAATATTGAATCTTCATATTGGTTAGAAATGCATTCTAGTTTTTCTTCTTTTGTCATATTATTACATTGAGACACTATTTTGTTTAAAGTTTCACTTACTATTTTTTCAAGCTCCTCTTTATTTTCTGGTATATTTTCTTCTGTACTTCTTAAATACACTCCTTCATTTTCTTTTATAATGTCTTTTAACTCTTCCGCAAGACGTTTTTCTACATATTTGTATACATTTTCATCTTTCAATAATAATTCATATTTTTTTCCTTTTTCTCCTCTACCTCTATCTTCTGTGTAATCTGTTATGTTTTTTAGTATTTTCGGTATTGTTATATAGTAGCTTTCAAAACACGCTAGATAGTCAATTTCTTCATCCATTTCACATGTAAAGTATTGTAAACCAACTACTTCATCTACTAGGTCTTCAAGATCACTTTTTATTTTTTCTATATTCGAGTTATTTATACTCATTTATTACACCAGGGTTTACACCCGTTAAGAAATAAAAAATATTGGTGTATTTTATGGATCACTATTCTTCTTCTTCTTCCTTTCTATACTCTTCTTCCAATTCGTCTAGCAAACTTCCTAACTCTTCCTCAAGGCGATTTTCAACGTATTCGAAAGCCTTCTCATCTTCTAACAACTTGACATTTTCCTCCACTTCTTCAGGAGTGTCACCGAGATACCAATCGTCTTCTAGGTATGCAGTTGAATCATAATGGTTCTCTAGGCATGTTAGTACGTCATCTCCACTGATGTTATCACAATAATAAACCACATGATTAACTATAGTGTCAACTAATTTTTCAAGTTGATCTTTATTTGCTACATTTTGGTTATTTTCTCTCATTTTTTTACACCTGGGTTTTGCACCCGATATAAATAAAAAATAACTTTTTACATTTTTGAGAAGAATGCGATTATATTTTCTCTTATGTCATCAATATATTTATTTAATTTGTATGTATATAAAATGTCTATGTATTCATATACACTTTCATTTTTTAATATATTATTGTCTATATGTCTGCCCTCTTCCGTATCACCGAAATACCAATTATCATTTAAAAGTTTTGAAACATCATAGTGGTTCTCTAGGCACGATAACGTATTATCTGTACTGATATCGTAGCAATAAAATATGACTCTATTAAACAACGTGTTTACTATTTTATCTAGTTGTTTTTTGTCTATATAAACTTCATTTTGTGACAAGCGGGTATTCACCCGTTGAAAAAACTACAAGGAAAACTTCATCACTTTTTTACCATTCATCCCATTCATCATCTTCATCATAACCAAGTTCTTCTTTTTTCTCATGAAATAGTTTTTCCCATGATTTGAAATAACGATTTTCAATATAAAAAAATGCCATTTCATTTGTTAAAATTATGCTATTTTTCTGTCTCTCTTCAGGAGTATCGCCTAAATACCAATCGTCTAAAAAATATCCTAGTTCCGAATGGCTATCTAAACATGTTAATAAGTCATTTTCGCTCATTTGTTCGCAGTATAGCAATACTCTATTCAGTATTTTATTTAATATTTTATCGAGTTCTTTAGTATCTAGTTTGTTTTTATTTTCATTTTGTGGCATGTGGGTACTCACCCGTTGAAAAAAGTTATGAAGTTTATTCAATCCATATTTTATCAAGAAAGTAAATTGTATCATTTTTTGTCCAAACCCTTGTATAAAATATGTCAATTTCTGTTTCATCCTTATTTTGGTACTCTTCGACTCCCAAGTAACTTTTGCGTTCGTATGTGTAGTCTCCTATAGTTTCCCATGAGTCTATAATAGAAAAGTGTAAACCAGTTATTAGATTTTGTAGGTTGCGATATTCTTCTTCTGATAGTTGTATTGGTTCTTTAAACCTTACTTCATATGATATTTTGTTAGCTACATCTTCTAAAATCATTACTTCTATTTCTTGATTTTTTGGCTTAAAAAATTCTTTTATTTTGTCTACAATTTTTTCTTTCTGCATTTGGGTTCCACCCGTTAAAAAAGTTATTGATGTGACTTTTCTACTTTTGATTTAGATATAATTTCATTTTTGAATTCTTTTTCAGTAACCTCTTTTATGATCTTTCGTAGTGCTTCACTACGGTTCAAACCGTAGTGAAGAGCATATCTATCTATTTGTTCTACTAAATCTTTTTCTAATTTTAACGAAACTGTCTTCACTTTTTGTATTCACCCGATAAAAAACTAGAGGCGTAACTTATATACTTTACCCACGTGTATCGTTTCACCATAAAATTCCCTTTTGTATGCCTCTTCTATTAGTTTCCTTATTGTTTCACTACGGTTTAAACCGTACTTTTGTGCATATCTATCAAGTTGTTCTAATAGGTCTTCTTCTATTTTAAACGATACACTTCTCATTTTTGTTTCACCCGTTTATATGTTACACATAAACTTTATTCTTTTGTTTTCTCTCCTTCAATTCTTTTATTATGTTCTCCCTAGCTATTCTCCCTAGTTGATTTATTTCCCTATTATACATCAATAATTCATCAACATCTTTTATTTGGTATATGTACGGTGTGTACCACATTTTCTTTAGACCGAGCTTCTCAAATTGTGATACTATTTTGTCGAATTCACTTTTTTCTAGCCCTATTTCTATTTTCACTTCAAGGGACTCTATATATCCCCTATATTTTTTCATTAAATTATTTTTGAATTCAATAAACTGTTCCTCTAGTTCCGTCACTTTTTTTGTTGAACTATAGAATATAGAGTTTGCTATTTCATCGGTAATTTCTTTCCCATCAGTGGTATACCGACAGTTTTTAAACAAATGAGGATAAAAATACCATGGTTTATCATATTGTATAGTCATGAGGGGAATTCTTCTTATTACTAGCAGGGGTTTCATTTTTTCACCCGATCAAACAAAAAATTTTACTCCGTTAAATCCCAGATTAGTTCTTCACAGATTTCTTTTTTAACTTCTTTTTTATTGGTCTTGTTATCACTTTTTTCTATCAATTGGCATATTCCACTTTCATGATAATATACTAAATGAATATCAGAATTTTCGTTTTTAAGAGTGATGTCAAAACCAATAAGCGTTGAAGTAAAAAAGTTCATTATCAATTGTACGTTTTCAACATCAGTTAAAATTTTGTTGCTATTTTCACTAATTTCTTTTTCTATTTTTTCTAAATTATTTTTTACTTCGTTTTCCATGGGTTTACACCCATTGTAAAAGAAAAAACAGTAAGAATAAAAAGGATAATTATTTGATTTTATATTGCTTATTCCAAAGGTATATTACTATATTTTCGTTAATAAGATTTATAATTATATCATCGGTATATTTGTCATAAATACAATGATGGATTTTATTGTTCATTTCGTAATTACCAAGCATGTATCTACCGCTTTTACTTTCTGCTATTTGATACCACTCTACATAATCTAAAAGTGTTTTTTCTCTTTTATTTTTTCTTTCATTTGTTTTACTCATTTGGGTTTTCACCCGAAAAAGTTTTTACTTATTTTTATATTTATTATACCATAATGTTAATACATTGTCTTCGTATGGTGAAATAACTATACGTTTATTACTGCGTTTATTTACTATGAAGTAGTATGTTTTATCATTTACTTTTATTTTACCTAAAATGTATATTTTTCTTTTGCTTTCTGCTATTTCTGTTATTTCCACATCTTCTGTTATTTCTGCATTTTCTATGTTTTTATCCATTGGTTTCACCCAAAAAACTATTATTATCTTTCATAATAAAAAAATCACTTATTCTTATAGCGATCATTCCAAAAATACATTATGTGATCACTGTATATAGAATCTGCTATAGGATGATCTTCGTATTTATCGAAAATGCAATAACGGTTATAACCGTTTGCTTGATAAGTTCCCATAACATACCTTTGGCTTTTACTCGTTTCTATTACTTTAATATCATAAATATGGAGTTTGCCACGCATGGTTTTTCACCCGATAGAAAGGAAAAAAATATTTTTAATCTATCTTCTCATCAATTTTCAATGACTCTGTAATTATATAAATAGGTGACATGTTAATATCTCTCAATTCTTTTATTTTGTCTAAAATTTTTGATATTTTATTATATTTTTCGCAGATTTCTCTATCATTTTCACAATCATAGCTTAATTCGTATGCTAATCTTTCAAAAAATCTAACTATGTCATTCACTTTTCTTTGGTATTCATCATATTCCTTTTCTGCATCGTGTATCAACTGTAAGAATTTTACTATTTCTTTTTCATTTAAAAATTGAAATACGTTTTCCATTTTTTCTGTTTCCATTGGGGTTCCACCCGATAAAAATAGTAAGTTTGAAGAATGTAGGTAATCACCTTTTTCGTTTATTTTCTTTCTGTACAATTTTAAGAGCCTCTTTGAATGGATTTTTCCGTTTTATTTCACCATCAAAGTAATAATTAAATTGCATCGAAGCTACTTCAAGAGCGTCTTCTATATCTACACCTATCCCCCATGTGCCTTCACCGCATTCATTGTCCTTGAAAGTTGCTATAAAATCTTCACGGTTTTCTCCACTAGAATTTACAAAAGTTAATTGATAAATTACTACTGAAATATTTGGACTTAATTTTAAATTATCAAAAACTCTTATTATTTTTATTTGTGCATTTTTTTCTTCCATGGGTTTTCACCCGTTAAAAAAAATATAACTTTTAATTTTGTGACAAATCGTCAAGTACCTCTTGGAAAGGATTTTCCTTTTCCATAAAAGTGTTAGCAAAATAATATGAATATTCCCTCGATGCCATTTTTAATGCATCGAAAAGGTCTATACCTGCACTCCAAACCACTTCGCCGTTACCGTCATCGAAAGCTACTAGTACCGTATTATTTTCTTTACCATTCGAATCAACATATTTCAATTCATACACTACTATTGCCCCAAAAGGGGCATTTTTCAAGTCATCAAACACCTTTATTTTTCTCATTTCTGATATAATGTTTCCTGTTTCCATGGGTTGCCACCCGATTAAAATATTTTCAAAAAAATCATTCTTTTAAATAAACTTTTTGCTTTTTCCTCCCCGTTTCGGGGTTTATTTCTTCTCTAACTTCTATAAAACCTTTCTCTTCTAATTTCTTTAATCTCTTCGCTACAACAGCCTCATATTTATTGGCATAGGCAAAATTGTTTATTACATCTTCTTTCCATGCAGATTTCCCACGTTCTATTAAAAACTTTATCAGTTCTTTTTCTTTTTCACCTAGTTTTATTTTTTTATTTTGTTTTTGCATTCTTTCTGTTTCCATGGGTTATCACCCGATGTAAAGTAAAAATAAAAAGCCGTGGCATATTTATATTAATATTTAAATAGAGTTAATTTATAACCTTTCTTCAGAAAATAATATAATTTTACTAAATCGGAATTGACCTTATCTAATGGACTTTCTTGTAGTGTTTTTATTATATTTATAATTTTATCCGAAATATCGTATTGATGTAACACATTTATTTTTACGTTTTTATTTTCTATTGCAAAAGTTCTCCAGTCATGGAAATATCCTTTATTGTTGTATATTATTAGATTGCCGTATTTTCCTTCAGGAGTTTTACTAATAAACTTTATTGTCTCATCTGTTAAATAAATTATAGAACCTATTAAAATTTCTTCATCATTTATTTCTTTCTCTATTTCCTCGAATAGTTTACTTATTTTATTTTCGCTTTTAAATTGCTCTATTTCTTTTTG
>OGCG01001557.1_pt1 | contig 11090 bp, 9 predicted proteins | sample 1570061 | NCBI WGS metagenome assembly OGCG01 (sample SAMN06268698, study PRJEB24515) | hot springs metagenome | isolation source: Joseph's Coat, Yellowstone National Park, Washington, USA | place: USA:Joseph's Coat, Yellowstone National Park, Washington, USA
GTTCTGCTCAACGAGGACACAGAAGAAATAAAAGAAGTAGACAAAACCCTTGCAGAGGCTATAGAAAATATAAGAGCTTCAAAAGTTAATTTAATTCCTGGCTATGATGGTGTGTTTGGTATAGTCGACATGCTAAATAGGATTAAGAAGCCAAATAACAATATTAAGCAGAAGAGGATATCTGATTTTGAAGATAGTAAGTAAAAGAATAAAAGAATAAAAGATAAATAATTAATAGCAGTTGGTGGTCTTGTGAAGAATTATATTAGCTTAACATTTGCTCTTGTTGCGGTGCTCTTAATCTCAACGCCATATGCAAGCTTTGTGGGTAGCGCTTATATCTATGCTCCAGCAGTTCTAACACAGTCAAACCAAGGTGTACTCTCTTTATTCTATCTAAATGTTACTACTGGAAATGGAACGGTAAAGATAAGCGGTCCTTCCTCTGTTGGTGAAAGTACACTAAGTTCTGCGCAGACCGGAGTGGCATATGCATGCAAATACCTTGGCTTAAATGTGAGCGATTACAACTTCTCTTATGTAATAGAGGATAAAAACGTGAGTGTATCTGGGCCAAGCGGTGGGCTTGCTTTTACACTTGACGCAATCTCTGCGCTTTCGCATAAGCCCTTATTGCACGACTTTACACTTACAGGGACAATAAACCCAGACGGCAGTGTTGGCGAGATAGGCGGCATATACGATAAAGTGGCTGCAGCAAAAACGCACAAACTAAAGTTTGTGCTTGTTCCTTATGTTGAGAATGGAAGTTTTGAAGATCTTTTATATTATGTTACTCAGCAAACTTTTGGAATACCGCTTGTTGAGGTAAAGAACGCCTCTCAAGCTTTTGCATACGCAACAGGCTTAATGGCTCCACATCCTTTAACTTACAACACCTACACTAACTATTATGTTGATAAGATCCCTTATGCAAATCTCTCTTGCTTATACTGTAACTTAAGCACTTTTCAAAACCTCACAAACTTTACATTTGGTTTTGTAAATAAGTCAATTGATGCTATACCAAATAACTACTCTGCTATAAAATCAGAATTAAGAGATGCGATGCAGGAATATGCTACAATATCAAAGAAGGGCTATCTATATACAGCAGCTGATCTTGCTTTTCTTATATATCCACAAGCATTTATGCTTGCTAACGCAAACAACGCAAACAAAAGCGCAGCTGCAAACCTTATTTCTAATGTCTCTACATACTGTTCATCCCTTGTTCCATCGCAAATGACTAATTCAAACTATGAATATGTAATAGGGGGTGAGCTGAGGCAAGAACTTGGTGATATAACAGCAAGCAATGCAGCCACTATATTAAATAGTAGCGAAACGTCTGATGGTATTTTTGAGAGCTTATACACTGCAGGAGAAGCCTATGGTTGGTGCCTTGCAGCAAGTGATATGTATAGTATTGCTGATAGCATGGGTGGTGTGCCTGTGCAGGAATCACCTCTACTAAAGGGTTATGCCTCTATGCTCATACAGAATGCAAGTAGGTTTGGAAGCAGCATTTATCTGCAAAGTGCAATAAATTTCTATAACAATGGAAATTATCCTGCAGCAATATATGCAGGTACTTACGCAACCATATTTGATAAGCCCATAATAAACAACTACACACCTTCTGAATATATAAGCATAGAGCAGGCATTGATAAACAATTCAACTTATGGTATATGGCCAAACCAATTTGCAAAATCTGCTATATTCTATATAAACGAATACAATGTAACACGAAATGAGAGCTATCTTGCAAATGCCTATTCGCTTGCACTTCTTGCTTCAAAGCTCAGCAGCATGAATAAGCTCATAAACAGCACCTTTATTTTACAGCCAAATCAAACATACCCTTATACTAATATCTCAAGCGAGATAGAGCAGATTTATTCAATACTTATTCTAATTCTAGTGGTGCTGTTTGCTATACTTATAATTCTAATAATGTTGCTCTTGCGTAATCCTTGCAATACTCAAAGCGAACAACCCAAAGAAAACGCAAGCAATAAACGTATAACACACGTTAAAGGCAGGAAGTAATGAGGAATGAACTTATATATCAATACTTAATATGGGCGCAATCAAAAATGCTAATAGGGCAATGCCCATTGCAGCAAGCGAAGCATTTCTCGCAAACGAGTAGAATCTTTCGCTTCTTTCATAAATATATTTAATTCCTAAATATAACAATATAATATCGGTTATTGCTATTGGTAAAGCATAGATAAGGTTTAACTTGAACGGCTCGTAGTACATAAAAAGATATATGCTAATTAAAATCGCTATTAAGTAAAACACGAGTGCGAACGCAGCAGCTTTACCAACACCGATAACTCTTGGCAATGTTTTTACATTTCTTATCTTTATATCCCCTTTTAAGTCCCTTATAGTGCCATGTATCTCCCTGGCAAGGCCGCTAAAGAAGATCAAGAGCGTTATCAGTATTATACTTTGCTTAAGCGACATCGAAACAACATAATTGCCAAAGATGAATGGTATGGCCATGGAAAATGCTATATATGCATTACCCCAAAAGAGTGTTTCTTTTATCTTGTAAGCATATAATAATGCAAGTGCTCCAAAAATAAGCGCTATTGCAAAGCAGTACAGATTTATGAATGCGCTTGCCACTATGCCAATCACAAGGGTTATAGCTGTTACATAAATCGCATCCAATGGTTTTAGGCTTCCATTTACAAGTGGCCTCTGCATCTTCTTGTTGAATTTGTCAACTTCTATATCAAAGTAGTCATTTATTGCAAATGAGGCCATGCTTATAAAAACAGGGGTTATTATGCTCATTAGAAGTATGAATAGGCTTGGCAGGCCATTTGCAATGAGTTCTGCAGCAATTACAGCAATTACAAGCATTATACTGTGTTCTATCCTTGTAAGCTTCAAAATTGCAATAGGCTTGCTATACTTTTTCATGAAACCTATACTAATCAAAAACTTAAAGAATATATTTCTAACTATACAATATCTCGTTTGATGTTATGGAGCCATTAAATACTCTTCCAAAATATAATCTGTTTGGATTAGATGAGGTAGATTATTCAAATGCAAAGGTTGTAGCGCTACCTGTACCATATGATTCAACAACTTCTTATCAATCTGGTGCAAGATATGGGCCACATGCAATAATTGCTGCAAGTAGAAACCTTGAACTATATAGCTATGAAGTCGGTGCTGATATCAGCAAGATAGGCATATATACAACAGATGAGCTTGCCCCAGATTTCAGCTCTCCTGAAAACATGATAAGTAGGATAGAAAAAGAGGTTGGGCTTATCTTAAGCGATAAGAAGCTTCCTCTACTTCTTGGTGGGGAGCATACAATTACAATAGGTGCGCTTAGGGCCTTTAAGAGTGCAGGCGCCGATATTAGCATAGTGCAGCTTGATGCGCATACAGATTCTAGAGATAACTTGTTCGGAAGCAAATATATGCACGCTACAGTAATGGCAAGGGCAAAGGAGCTTTTTGAGAACATAGTGCATGTAGGTATAAGAAGCATCGATGAGGATTATGCTAAGCACGCAAACATGGAGCGTATCTTCTTCGTCGATTCATTGCATGAAGATATAGATAATGCGATCAACGCTATAAATGAGGTCACAACAGAGAACATATATCTTACAATTGATCTCGATGTCCTAGATCCGAGCATTATGCCAAGTGTAGGTACACCAGAACCTAATGGGTTAAGCTTCGATGAAACTATAAAAATTATAAAGGGGCTAGCAGGAGAGAAAAAACTTGTAGGGCTAGATCTTGTAGAACTTAGCCCCATACCAAACCTCGAAGCGCCAAACTTCACGGCCGCTAAACTTGCTTATCTTACCCTTGGTTACTTCTTTTCGAAAGATTTAAAAGATCATATCTAAAAAATGTAAAGAAATATAAACCTTTTCTAAGAAGCTTTTTAAGTTTATTCTAAGAAATTATTTCTTTGTAAAAATTTAAAACGTTGATGAAAAATGGAAGCTGAAAAAGAAGATAACAAATATATATATGAGTTAAAGCAGGTGTTGAGGGGAGACGGAAGTACATACGAGTTCTACGAGCTAAAGCGCCATGATGAGATGAATGAAGATCCCAACCCTACAGTTATTGGAAAGCATGTTTATGGTGAACTCTATTTTAATGAGCCTAGCAAGCTGATGGACTTGGAGCTGATTAAAAAAATAGTGATAGAGGCGGCAAAGTTAGGAAATATGCATATAGTAGATATATCATCAATTAGATTTGAAGGAGCCAATGGTAAGAATGGCGGTGTTTCTGTTACAGCCATAATTTTAGAAAGCCACATTGCTATACACACGTGGCCAGAAGATAATTATGCAACTGTTGACATATATTCTTGTGGTGCTAACTCAAACCCGCACAAGGCTTTTGATTATATTGTAAGTGTGCTTAAACCTATTAAATATACAAAGAATTATGCTGATAGAAGTAAAAGATATAAAGTTTAAGAGTAATTAAAAACATGTGTTTTTATGCTAAAATTTAACATTCTCATTTCTATATTTGCATTTTTAGCATTCTTAAACTTGGCACACGCTGGCACGGTTACATTAACGGGCAGTTGCAATGCTACTCTTGTAAACAGCTCAATTGTATTTTCTCTCTCTAATTCTGGTAACGACTCTGCATACAATCTTATTATTTCTCCGATAGTTGGTGGTGCAACACCAATTAATACATCATACGCTATAAGCGTGCTACCACCAGGTCAGACAAAAACATTATTCATTAAGCTTACTAATTTTGGGCTTAATGGTTCGTATGTAGACTCTTTTTATGTAACGTATCAGCAGGGCTTTTCATTCTTTAGTGCTGTTTTTCCTTGCCTTGTTTTTATTAATAAGCCAACAGTCTCTCCAATATACGAAGTTGTTAAGACAACGCCATTAAAGAATATGGTAATTGTTAATGTTTCATTGTTTAATGCAGCGGGAACACCCATAAATGGCACAGTATACCTTGTTATTCCACCTACCCTTCCATTCATATCGAATAAGAGCTACGGCTTTACTCTTCAGCCTTATACAAATGAAACCTTCACGTTCAAACTAAAATCACCTAACGCCGGCGCGTCTTATTCTTCTGCTGCTGTTGCAAGCTTTAATATGGGCGATCTGCATTACTCAAGCATGGCGACATTCTCAATAACGCCATATGCTGAAAAGAGCATGTTTTTGTCTCCGTTGGAAATAATTGCAGTAATTATCGCAATAATATTATTGATAGCTCTATTCCTTTTAGTAAAGTCTATAAAGAACAAGAAAAAGCATGAGCATATGCACGAAGAGCATCTACATGAGCAGGAGCATAAATCTTAATCATCTATAAGGTTTTTGAAAATAGTCTTCAATATTGAATAGCCGTCTCTAAATGTTCTTAACTTACCAGCGCCAGCATTTCTCTTTTTCTCGAAGCTCGGCACCTCCATGATCTTTAGTCTAAGCTTTGCAGCTTTTATGCTTATCTCTGTTTCTATACCAAACTTATCCTCTTTGAGGTTTAATTTCTTGAATGCATCTCTTCTAAAGCTTCTGTATCCATAACAAAGATCTGTATAGTTTGTGCCGAAAAGCAAATTTACCAATATAACAAATATCTTGTTACCAATCCTTCTAAATAGGGGCATATCTTCTGTGCCACCGCCGGCAATAAACCTTGAGCCCATACACACATCGTAGCCGATTTCTATGCCAGAGATTAGCAATCTGAGCTCATTAGGTTTGTTTGAAAGATCTGCATCCATAGAAATAAGTATGTCGCCTTTTGCATATTCCATACCTTTTCTGAGTGCAGATCCTTTGCCTAAAGAATCAAATATTACCTTTGCGCCGTGCTTTTTTGCTATCTCTACGGTCCTATCTGTAGAATGGCCATCAACAACAATTATCTCATATTTGTAGCCATATTTATTAAGTTCATTCTTAACTTCATCTATAACTTTGCCTATGTTTTCTTCCTCATTCAATGTCGGTATAACCACTGATATAAGGTTTTTAGACATTTCATTACCTAAATATAGTGTATTTATTAAGTTAAAGCTTATAAAATATCTTTTTATAGTATAGGCGATAATTTGGGTCTGCTTTCTTTGTTGAGTGAAGGGCTGAAGTCAAATATTGTTAGGCCAAAGGAGCCTTATAAGCTTACCTTTGCTGTAACCCTTAACTGCAATTCTAGGTGTAGGCACTGCAATATCTGGCAGCTGAAGCCAAAGAACGAGCTTAATATAGATGAGATACGTGCTTTTGTGCGTGCTAATCCTGGTTTCGCCATAGTCGAACTTACAGGTGGCGAGCCGTTCCTGAGAAGCGATCTGGTAGAGATAGCAAAAGCTTTTGCGGAGTATTCTAAGAAACTTTATGCAATAACAATTCCAACAAATTCTCTAGTTAATAGTGAGGTTATTGTGAATAAGATAAATGAGATGCTTAAGCTTAATAAAAAGATTGTTGTTACACTTTCACTTGATGGTTACAGAGAGCTTGAAGATGAAATTAGGGGAGTAAAAGGAAATTACGATAAGGTCATAGCGTTGTACAAGCGATTTGCCGAAATTAAAAAGGCAAACAAAAACTTCGATTTTAAGTTCGGCTTTACAATGATTGGGCTAAACCAAGGCAAGTTCCTCGAGACTGTGAATAAGGTAAAAGAAGACCTTCCAGATGTAAAGCTAATTGATTTTCATCTGAATCTTGGTGCTGTAAGTGAAGGCTATTATGGCAATAACCTGTCGCTGCATGATACTATACTTATTGATAGGGAAAAAGCAATAAAAGAGGTTGAAGAGATAATAAAGGCTTATAAGAAGGAGATGGGCTTTACATTAGACTTGGTTGTGCTTGGTGAGTATATTTATCTAAAAGGCATGCTTGAATACCTCAAGACCGGCAAAAATCCTTTCAAGAGGCTTATAGGAGAAGCTTCGATATACATGGATAGCTTTGGTAATATATATCCTTCAATACTTGTAAGCAAGAAGCTAGGAAGCATAAGAGAAGATGGCTACGAACTAAAGAAAATAATAGAGAAGAACATGGGCATAATAGAAAGTGATGATAGAAAGCATTATACCTTCTGTGATGAGGAAGCGAGCATAATAGGAGATATACCAAAGGATATTAAACTTTTAATGAGCTAAACAAAGCAGATATTGGGGTTTTGCTATGTATATATTGGGCGTATGGGATGGCCACGATTCGGGAGCAGCGCTTCTTGAAGATAATAAGATAATCTTTGCTGCAAATGAGGAGAGGTTTACAAAAAGAAAGCTTGAGGTGAAGTTTCCTTACAATTCAATAAACGCTGCGCTGAAATATGCAGGCCTGAAGCCAAGCGATATTGAGGTTATTGCTTTTCCTACAACCGAGCTTACAAAGACTCTGGAGAGAATATATCCTTATGCAAAAGAGTATCATTACCTATATAGAAGAAGGAAGATACCTAAGCCACGATTTGAGCAGTTTAACAGATGGCTAAGATACTTCTTTTTGCAATTTGGTGTTTGGCCTCTTTGTGGAACTGTTAGCAAAGCGATCGTATCAAGGCAACTAAAGCATATGGGCTTTGAAAAGTTCAAACTATATACTGTAGAGCATCACACCGCACATGCTGCAACAGCAGCGTTTTCAAGCGGCTTTAACAGAGCGCTTGTTGTCACACTAGATGGGCTTGGTGATGGTCTTAGCGGTTCTGTGAGCACATTCGAAAACGGCAAACTCGAAAGACACCAGGCCATAAGCTCGAAGGATTCAATTGGTGTTTTCTTTGAGCAGGTAACATATTTGCTTGGCATGCGTGAGCTTGAAGATGAGGGTAAAGTAATGGCGATGGCTGATTATTCGTATCCTTTTGATTTTTCAGCTAATAAGATGAAAGATTTCTTCAGAGTAGAAGGCACAAACATAATAGCAAAATACCACTTCTACAAGCAGCTAAAGATGCTTGACAAAATATTGTGGAATACACCTAGAGAGCAGTTCGCTTATATGGCCCAGCAGCTTCTTGAGAATGTAATGGTAAAGTTCTTCTCAAATCTACTAGATGAATACGGAATTGGCGAAGTTGCTATGGCTGGGGGTGCATTCTCTAATGTAAAAGCAAACATGAAGGTAAGGCATTTAGAAAAGCTAAAGCGATGGTTTGTCTTCCCACATATGGGTGATGGTGGCATGGCGATGGGTGCAGCAATGTATACCAATTACCTTCTTAATGGTATATCTAACTATAAATTTGATCATGCTTATCTTGGCAATGAATACAGTGAAGATGAAATACTATCTGCATTGAAGAAAGAGAAGGATTTGAGCTATGAGCACGATAAAGACAAGAGCAAGCATGCCGCAGAGCTTATAGATAAAAATAATTACATTTTCTGGTTCCAGGGAAGAATGGAGTATGGCCCAAGGGCTCTAGGAAATAGAAGCATACTTGCAAAGGCTAGCTCTGATGATGTTAAGGACAAGCTTAACCTATATGTTAAGCAGAGAGAATGGTTCCAGCCTTTTGCACCTTCTTTGCTCTTAAGCGAAGCAGAACGGCTATTTGAAGATGTAAAAGGCTATGATAAATTCATGACAATGGCTTATCTTGTAAAGCCAGAAGCGAGAGAAGCTATGAAATCTGTTGTGCATGTAGATTATACAGCAAGGCCACATATGGTTAGCGATGAGAACCCAGAATATAAGGCCCTTATACAGCATGTCAAAAAACTTGAGGGTTATGGTGTAGTATTAAATACAAGCTTTAACATACATGGCATGCCTATAGTGATGAGCCCAGAAGATGCTATAGAAACAATGAAGAAGACAAGCACAAAATATATGTTCCTTGGCGACTATTTTGTAGAGAATAAGAAGGGGAAATAGTTGAGCTACGATTTAATCCTTGGCTATTCGTTTACCATCGCTGTATCAGTAGCTCTTATTTTGTTAGTCTCAGCTATAGTAATAGGCAGAAAAGAGATAATTGGCGAGTTAAAAGGATTAAGCAAACGTTCACTTTTGGCACTCTTGTTAATAATTGTTTTTTTCCTTTTTATAGCGCTTAAATATGTTACAGCATTTGAGGAGATTTATTTCGATGAAAATATTTATCAAGGGATTGCACTCAACATACTTAAGCATGGCCTTATGCTTTGGTGTGAGATGGGCACTGGCTACTTAAACTCTTGCTACTATAGTGTTCTTTATCATGATCCTGTTGGTTGGTCATACTTTCTTGCTATAGCCTTTGCACTTTTTGGAATAGGCACAAGCACCGCATATAGCGCAGAGCTTTTTGCTGGCGTGCTAGGTGTTTTCACCTTTTTCTTCTTTGCGTATATTCTAACAAGGCGTGAAGATGTAGCAACCATATCAACTCTGATCTTTGCAATGATGCCTGAGCTTCTTATATGGTCTAGAACACAGGCAGATGCTGACTTACCTTTTATGACCTTTTCTATAATCACTTTCTTATTCTTCACCTTGTTTATGCGCAGAAAAAAGATAAGTACACTTATAATGTTTCTTTCTTCGCTTTTAATAACTCTTTATATAAGAATACAGGCCATACTTCTTGTAGGTATATTTTTCCTGCTTTTATTTGTATTTGATTATGAAGATATAAACTCTATTAAGAAGAGGGCTAAAGATATATACAATATATTAAATACCAATCCAAAAATCACGTTTATTGCGTTGGTTTTCTTTATATTGATGGTTCCACAGCTTATCTATATAGGCATAGAGGCTTCAACGCAACCCTATGGCCAACCTTCAAACCAATCTGCTATCTCACTTTCTTACTTTCCAAATAATTTTATCACTAATTTAAACTATCTTTTGGGCGCAGATATTTCTGCCAAAAACAGATCTTACAATCTTATCACAGATTTAAACTATTTTTTGGCCACAAATACCTCCACAAACATTTCTGCCAAAAGCAGATCTTACAACTCTGTAGCTTCTTTCCCGGCGGTCTTTCCACCCCCTTCTTTTGTTTTTGCAATTATCGGAGCGATTCTCATCTTCTTCCAAAAATGGAGCAAGAGAATGAAGTTTGAGATCTTCTTTACTTTATTCCTCTGGTTTGCGGCTTATTTCATATTCTATGCTTTATTCTATGCGGGCTCCGCACGTTTCGGTGTCGATTCAAGGTTTATGCTCGAGATCATTCCTGAGATCTCGCTTCTTGCAGGGATTGGTGTTATCTTAGCTTCACTTTATATCTCTAAGATAATAGAATGGGTTCATTTTAAGCTTAAGAACAAAAAACAGGTAAGTGAAAATGAACCTTATCCACCAACAATAAATCCAGATCATAATATAGAAAGCACAGAGAGGAAAAATTCAAAGAATAACATTGTATTTTATTCTTCTGTAATAATCCTTTTTGCAATATTTTTTGTATACCCATTTGCTAATCTGTTTAGCCTTATTACATTAAATGTAAACGAGATGCCTCAGCAAACCGTTATCGCTCCCACAATTGAATTTTTCTATCACAATTACCAGAAAGTGCCTGCAAACTGCCTCGTCTTTTCTTTTACTCCTGATATATGGTATGAGGTTGGCAGGGCGTCTATGCAGATCGGCTATCTTGGCGCAGAAAGTAGTACAATCGAAAGCATTGAGAAAAACTTTAGTTGCTATGTATTAGATTATGGCTACTGGTGTCTGGTACCGCCTTATAACAATACCCTTTGCTTATATGATAAGAATTTATATAATACTAAAGCTCTCGCTATTGGCTCAGTGCCATACACTGATAAGCATCCAGCATTCTATCTTCTCGAGAATTATTCGCCTTAATATACTATCAAAAATCTAAATTCGAATACAAAATTTGCAAAAATCAAAGAGTAAAGTATTTAAATCTATATAAATAAAATATACTCTGGTGCTCTTATGGTAGCTTGAGTTTGTAGAGGCAATGTACTGAGAGCGCTCCTTATGCTATGATCGTACATTTCTAGACTCACTATCCATAAGCTTATGATATCATGCTTTGCATGATTGATTTGAGGAGAAGCGAGCTTGTATATAAGCCACCTAGTGGATGGCTTGGCT
>OGCG01001558.1_pt1 | contig 11087 bp, 9 predicted proteins | sample 1570061 | NCBI WGS metagenome assembly OGCG01 (sample SAMN06268698, study PRJEB24515) | hot springs metagenome | isolation source: Joseph's Coat, Yellowstone National Park, Washington, USA | place: USA:Joseph's Coat, Yellowstone National Park, Washington, USA
TTGCTCCTCAGGAATTCTGTTGCTATAAAGGCGAGAACGTGCGTTCTTAGTATTGGAAGCATGCCCAGTGTTGAATTTATTGGCTCAAGCTCGGCATCTATATAACGCATATATAAATCTAGTATCTCAGCCTTCGATTTGGCTATAAGCAGAGCCCTTCCCTCTTTGTCATATTTCGGCCTTCCAGCCCTTCCGAAGAGCTGAGTAACCTCATTGACACTCAATTTTTCGCCACCTTCTATTTCGCTATATCTGCTTGTGTCTCTAACAACTACAGTGTGTGCTGGCATATTTATACCAAGCGATAAAGTTGTTGTAGAACAAACAACTTTTATCAAGCCATTTCTAAAAGAGTCTTCAACAATTTTTCTTTGCTCATTAACAAGGCCGCTGTGGTGGAAGGCAACGCCGTTCTCAATACTTTTTGCCAGCTTCTCGCACTGGCTTGTCGGCCTGCCGAGAACGCTCTTAGCCCTTTTCGCTGCTTCGCTTAGCTCCTTCTTCTCGCTTTCTTTTACATATCTCTCTACAATCTTTGCAAGCCTTTCTGCTCCAGCTTCTGCATTTCTCTTTGTAGAATAAAATAGTATGAGCTGCTTTCCTCTTTCTAGTGTATCTTCTACAATCCTTACCTCTGGAATTTTGCTATCGCCTAAAAGCTCCTCTTCCTCATCCCTATAATATACTTTACCATCAAGCACAATACCTTTTTTGAGATCAACAGGCCTATAATTGCTTTCTACAAGCCTTGCGCCAAGCCATTCTGCAATTTCCTTTGCGTTGCCTATGGTTGCACTCAAAGCTACTATTTGTGCGTTTGGAACTGTGCGCCTTAACCTTGTTATTAGTATTTCAAGCACAGATCCTCTGCTTGTATCACCTATCATATGGATTTCATCGAATACAAAGCAGCCTACATCATTTATCCAGCTAGCACCATGCCTTATCAGGCTATCGAGCTTTTCTGTTGAAACAAAGATTATATCATATTTTTCAAGCCACATGTCTAGAGAGTCAAGGTCACCTATTGAGATTGCAATTCTAAGATATGGGTAAGCACCTTTAAATTCTTCATATTTCTCGCTTACAAGCGCTCTGAGCGGTGCAACGTAAACAGCCTTTTTGCTATGTCTTATAACACTATTTATTATAGCCATCTCAGCGATAAGCGTTTTGCCGCTAGCTGTTGGGCTAGCAACAACTACATTCTTCTTTTCAAGAACTCCTGCCTTTACAGCGAGCTCCTGTGGTGGCGTTAGCTCGTTGATTCCACGCTCTTTGCATGAATCTAAAAACTCGTTTGTGGCAATGCCCTTGAGATCAGCGATATGCATAATACTCTTTTCAAATTCAAATTATAAATAGTGTTGCATCCATTTCTCTACTTTCAATTTTTATATTTTCTCTAGCCTTGTCTTTATCTCATCAACGCTAAGCTTTGTTGCGAGGAGCGGGATCTTTTCAACCTGCGCTATCTTTATAGCCAGTTTGTCTATCTCTTCTAAGCCCCTTATCACAACTACCCTTGGCTTTATTGGTGCTACTCTTACAACAACCATAGGTGACCTTCCTGTGCTCACCTGGTCAAAGATAAATGCTCTCTCTGTTGTTGTACCAAACAGCTTAGGATACTCGCTTGGAGAGATCTCTAGTATAACGCGAAGGCTGTCAAGAAGCGTGTAGCCGAAGAGCTTTGCTGTATCTAGCGTGCTTGGATTTGCTATAATCTTAGCTTCTATAAGCCTTGCAAAATCAACACCATCTATTGGCGCAGTAAAGTCCTTTAGGAAATAATATGGTACTTCTTTATTATCGCTAGAGCCAAACTTTGTAAGGTTTCTTATAACCTCGCCGCCATGCTGTCTATCTATCTCAAATATAGCGCTTACAAATCTTTTTATTACACCAACGCCTGGGCTCATCCTTCTGTTGCCCTCGTAATCGCTTATCGTAGATGTTGAAATCTTAAGATATTTTGCAAGCTCTACTTGCGATATACCAAAAAGCTCCCTCCACTTCTTCATAGTACTTCCAGGGCTATCAGATAATGCAATCTCGCCTGCAATTCTCTCTTGAAGCTCGTCCATAGTACCACTTGCTTTTATCTTTTACATTTATGATTAATAAACTTTTCGTCGAACTCGAATTAGACAATTATTTATTGATCCTCTTCCTTCCTTTTCCTTTTACTTCTATTTTTTTATCGCTCCCGCTTTTTAGGATAAAGCCATAGACTATAAGTATAGTGCCCAATATGAGCAAAATAGCAGAAACGCCCCCATAGCCAAAAATAGCGTTAAACGAGGAGCTCTTTGTTTGGAAGATATATAAGATTGTTAGGTTGGCTGTTTTATTGCCCGTGTTCTCAAATAGTGCATAGTATGTACCATTTTTAAGATTTGAGGTATTGTATAGAAGAACGCTATTCTCGTTAAGTGCTATTAGGTTGCTAAAAATTCCATTATAAGTATTTAGCTTTATTTCACTAATACCTCTGATCTGTTCTATGCTTGTGTTAAGTCTAAGGTTTTTGACCTGATCATATGCACTTTCATTTACAACATAAAAGTTGATTGGCGATGTTGAATTGAATATGAGCGTAATGTAGGTACTTTCATTATATGTAAATGGTGAGCTAGCTGTTACATTAGGTGAGACTACTGCTCTTGTGCTATAATATGTTGGTATCTGAAAAAGGACAGAGGCGCCTTGGTAAGCAATAGCAAGGCTAGCAATAATCAAGAGTATGCCAATGTAAATAATCTTCTTTCTCATGTTATCAGCATTAAATAACGCAAATATAACTAAATAAGTTTAAATATTTTTAATCATATTGCTATATCGGTGCTCGCATGAACTTGGTTAAGACAGGGATTGATGGGCTTGATGCAATACTCTATGGTGGTATACCTGAATTAAATCAGATTGTTGTAGCAGGCGGACCTGGTGCAGGAAAAACACTTCTTTCCTTTGAATTCCTTTACAAGAATGCAAAGATGGGCAATCCAGGAGTTTTCTTTGCGCTTGAAGAAACAGCGAATAAGGTTATAGAGAATGCTAAATCCGCATTTCCATCCTTTGAGGATATAGATGAACTGATCGATAAGGGCTTGCTAACTATAAATAGCGAGGATCCAGCATCGCATCTGCAGCAGACAGAAGGTTCCACAACCTATGAGTTTGGCAGAATTATATCTGATATAGAAGCAATAGTCTCATCTGCCAAAGCTACGCGAGTAGTCATTGATTCTATCTCGCTGCTAGACCTTCTAGTAAGTGATCCTTTAACATATAGAAGATCTATGCTTGCTCTTGTTAGCAATCTGAGACGAATGGGCGTTACTTCTATTCTAACAGCTGAACTAAGCTCGCCTGAGCGTGCAAAGCTAGAATTTAAGTCTGAATTCTTTATCTTCGATGGTATAATAATAATGTACCAGGTGGGTGAAGAAGAAAAAAGAAAGCTTGCTATGGAAGTAATAAAGATGCGTGGCAACAACCACAGTTTCGTAACAACTCCTTATGAGATAACCCCGAAAGGTTTTAAGGTATATGCGGCTGAGGAGCAACAAACATTTAGATATTGAGGAAGTGAAATGCCTAAGGAGAGTACAAGTAAGGCAAAAGAGGGATTAGACGAGGATAAATCGAGAAGGGAAAGGCTTCTTATTTATCTTTCTATAGTTGCATTCATAATAATACTTGCTATAATATCAACATTTTATGTATATACAAACCCTATACAGCAATGCAAAAACGTTATAATATATAGTAATAAAGTCTCTTGCTTCTCAAATCTTGCTTACTCTACAGGCAATGCTTCTATATGCTCTTATCTAAACGGCTCTTATGCGGCTTCATGCTACCAATCAGTTGCCTATAAGCTAAGCAACGCAAGTATATGCAAGTATGCAATTTCTGCATATGAGCCTATTGGTGCATTATGCATAGAATATTTTGTAAACAAAACAGGTAATATCTCTTTGTGTAACTCTCTGCCTTATAACGATAAGCAAACCTGTGCATTCTTTGGTGCCTTAAATTCACAGAATTTAAGCGCGTGTGAACTTGCAGGGCCAAATATGAGTCTATGTTCTTCATCAGTAAGCCTTTCAAGAGCAATATATTACAAAGATATATTCTATTGCTATAATGTATCTGCGAGCACAAACAAAACGTTTATTAGCGACATAATCTCGTATTCTAAGGCTAAGCCAAACAGCACCATAACGGGGTTAAGCTTTTCATTTATACCAGCTGGTTACAACATAACAGCAAGAGATCTGTGCATTCTTTCTGTAGCTCAGGAGCTTGGAAATAAGAGCTACTGCTCTATGTTTAACAATAGTATTATGCAAAGCGCATGCTATCAGCTTGTCTCGCCAGTGCAGCCAAGCAGTAGCGAGGTAAACTATACCTCCCTTCTTCAGGCCTGTTCAAATGCCGGAAGTTTTGCAAATACATGCAGAACTCTTGTTCTAATATCTGAAGCGGTTTCAAATAAAGATGTAAGCATATGCAAAACTCTTAACCAGACAGCTTCTTGGCAATGCTTCACCACACTTGCACGCACATATAAAAACACATCTTACTGTGGCTACATAACAAATGCCACAGTAAACAACGCTTGTATTCTTAGTGCAACATATAACGTAACAAGCTGAGCCGATTCTATGAGGTTTATTGTTTCTTCAATAAAGCACGCAGCAAGCATAAAGGATAGCCTATATTATCTGCTTAGTGAAGATGCTTCTAAGCTCATAGTATGCAAAAGCAATTTCCTGCTAAACCTTGGCGATGCAATTGAGATGGATAATGATGAGCAGATGCATGTGCTTAATGCTGGAATGCTACCAGATTATATGCTAAGCAAGGTGGAAAAGAGTGATACTAAGGATTTATATAAAAAGGTTTTAAGTGTTTCAGAGTCATTAGCAAAATATGAGCCAAACAGCGAGATAAGCGATATCGAAGCTATAAACAAGCGTATGCTAAATAAGTTAAAAAGCTCTGCTGTTCTTTTTTTATCTAAGCTTTTGCTCGGCTCTCCTATTATAATAAGATTCCATAACGATTCTGATGGTTCTTCTGGGGCCTATTGCATATACAAGTCAATAAAGAGCCTTGGCTTTGAATTTGAAAGCAGAATCGCGTGGCGTATGCATAGAAGTATTGCTTATTCAAGCGAGAATGCAAGCTCAGATATCTCTTTTGCAAACAATTTTTCAAGCCTTTCAAAGCCGCTGCTTTTGATGATAGATTTTGGCACTTCTTTGGAGAGCAATGCCGGTATAGAGCTCTCTAAGGATAAATTTGATATAATATGGCTTGACCACCATCCAATTGTTGAAGGATTCAAAGGTCTTGAGCTAGAGCATTATATCAATCCATGGCTTTTTGGCGGAGACTCTGATTATACAGCAGGCCTTCTTGCATGTACATTTTCAAGAATATATTCAAATATTAATGAAGCAAAAGAAATAAGCGGCGCATCTCTTATAGGGGATTATAGCAGATTTGCTGGTGAAGAAGGAAGAGAGCTTTCTGAGCTTCTTGAGCTTATAACAAGCGATACAAAGATAATAGGTTCAAAAGACCTTACACCATATGATATAGAATCAATACTATCAAGCGATGATAGAAAAAGAGAGCTTCTCAGCTATGCAAGGCTCCATCTGAGCGAAGCGCTTGACCTCGCTGTTAATGCACTTAAGGTCTATAAAGGAAGCGAATTTAATTTATATCTTCTCGATTTCAAGAACGTAAGAAGTGAGGAGCTTAGATATCCACTTCCAGGCAGATTCGCATCTAAGCTATTATCAAGGATAGAAACATTGAACAGCAAGCCATGCATAGTTGTGCTCCACTTCTCTTCTTTTATCTCTATAAGGCTAAGTAAGGGTCTTGCAATAGATCTGCTTTCCCTGACAAAAAAAGTTAAGGAAGCTTTTTCAGTTGTTGAGTCTGCGGGTGGTCACAAGAATGCTGCTAGCATAAAATTGAGAAAAGAGGAGCAGAAGAAAGAAGTGATAGAATTTGTTATTAAGGAACTGGGCTTTGGCTACAAACCATAGAATACAAGTTTGGGTATTTGCATTGTAACAAAAAAATTAGCTAAGTCAATATTGTTAGCTAAGAACCCTTCTTGATTGCGTTGCTTAAACTCTTTTTCAAAGTGTCAGCGATGAACCTTTTACTGAATGCATCAGCCTTTGCAGCTATGCTTATTTTTGTTGCATATATTCTTGCAATCCTACCTCCCTTTTTTCTTCCTGCGCTAGAAACCTCTTGAAGTTTGAAGAGTATGCCGTATTTTGGAGGCTTGCTCCCATATTTTATATGCTTAAATAATGCCTTCTCTGCGCCAAGCAGCTGTATTGTGCTAGCGGGCATCATCGCAAGCTTGTTTAATGAGCCAGCCTTGCTCAAAAGCTCAGAAGCTATCTTCGGATCTATAAGATATGTTATGTTTGGCATTAGCTTCTTTGCTACTTTATCTATGAATGAACTTACCTCTTTTCTTAGCTCTGAAAGTTCAAGAACAACATCTGCTAATGCTTCTATATTTTTGTATTCTTCCTCACTTGGTTCTCTTCCTATACTTCTTGCTATCGCTGCTAATACCTCTTTTGCTTTGTTCTTATCGCCAAGCAGGTCTATGAGCTCTTCTTCGCTCGCCCTTTTCTTATTCGAGCCAAACTGCTTTACAAGTTTTGCATAGCTTTCATGATTGTTTAGCCTTAGCTCGGGGAAATATATACTATACCACTCCTCTAATCTTTCGAAAACAAGGTTTTCAATCTTTTCAAGCTGAAGGTAAGTATTAATAGCTTCTATTAAGCTGTGCTCCTCGCCAGCATATGCTGTACTCACGCTTTCCTTTGCTTTAGCAAGTAGCCTTCTCCTCTTTTCTTCTAAGCTTTCATTCTTCAATCAAGCACCTAATAGATAAATCAAATAAAAGTATAAAAACCCTTTATCTGAAAAGCGCCAGAAAATCATATTATTGTATGCTGAGTAAATGTGTGCTAAGATATCTTAACAATCAATGGTCCAGAATAGTTATATGATGGTGCTTTAATATAAATAGTTATAATAAAGCTTCCTCTATCATTTATGATAAAAGGCGGCTTTGGAAATGCTCCTTCAAACTTGAAAGGTTCAGCGACATCTATCGCTTCTACCTTTGTGCCATAATCAAGAGCTCTAAGTAATTGTATACCTTCTCCAAATATACCATTTTTAGGCAGATTCATAATATTTAAAGAATCATCTACTATAACCTCTTTGCCTTTGAAATTTATTGATGTATTGGTTATCTCGAGATGCACAAATTCTCTGTTTTCTTCTATGAATTCTAATGTCATGGGCCCCATATAGTTGATATCTGGCCCCTGTATCTTTATCTTGAATTCAACTCTCTCTTCCGGGCCTATCTTTGTTGGCAATGTGGGCTCTACTGAGATAACTTTAAATGGTTGCGCAGCTTCTATGCTCTTCATTGTTATTGGATCAAAATCGCTACTCTTTATCATGTGCTCCGCACTTAAATAGTCTGTAAGATAATTTGAGTATGGCCTGTTTGTAAATGGTATTGTTACACTAAATGTGCTTTCTTCTGATTTAAGGCCGTCCATTTGGTGTATCTGGCCCCTATACTTTAAATTTATAGTAGTAATAGTTATTTTCGGAGCTTTGTTGCGCACATTCTCACCAAAAGTAATTCTCTCTCCTAGTATTAAAGAAATGTTTCTCTTTTAGTAAATAAAAAGCTGAGCTTACTAATAAATGTATTGCTTATTGCATATCTGCAAGAATGTCTCTGTGTTCCTCTTTATATTTCTTCTGCCACTCTCTGAACTTTTTCAATTTCTTCTCTTCTACTTCCTTCGCCTCTTTTTCTAGCTCGGCCTTTCTCACTTTCCACTCCTCATTGCTCATGCCGTATGGCGGGTGTTCTCTTATCACTTTTGGATTAAACGCATAGGAGTAGAATTCTTTTACATAATCAAAATCTTCATCTTTCATGTTGTTTTTATCAACATGCACACCCTCATGCTCAAGAAAAGAAATAAGCTCATCTAAGCTTATCTTTTCCCTTATATTATCTGCCCCAACTGGATTATATATTATCGATATCTCTCCTTTTGCATAATTTACCCTTGCCTTTATTACAGCATCAAGGAGCATAAGCCTATATTGGAGCCTAGCAGCATGCGGGATATCTTTGATTTCTTCCTTCTTTATGTTTGTAAATGTTACCATCTTTATCTTTCTGTAAGGCATTCTGACAAGTGCGTCACCTATTTTTATATATTCTTTTGATAAATCTATCTCATTGCTGCTTTCTTTGGCTAATTCTTCAGCATAGCCCGGTTTGCTATACGCATCTCTTCTATCCATTTTAAAACACCTTTACTTGTTAAGTTCTACCGCTTCTTCTGCAAATTGCTCGTTGAAGAAGCCAGCTACGTGCTTGCCACCATTTACATCAAGTGCAAAGTAGTCTATCATCTGGCCATAGGTCTTTCTATATAGTGGGTTTGCTGTAAGCTCTTTTATGTTTCTAATGTATTTATCGCTGTTGTAGCTCCATCCTGGGTGTGTTTTCTCCCATACCTTCGCTGGTATACTATACTCTTTCTGTATCTTATCTCTATAAACTTCTGGGAATACGTTGAAGGTGCAGAATGGCAATACCTCGCCATCAGGCATCGCATAGTGTATATCGCACTTCTCAACCCTTGCTATATCATATGTATATTCATCTTGGAAGTGCATCATGCCAAGGAATAGTGTCTTCATGTGGAACTTTCCAAGCGTGGAAAAGTCGTGTTTTAATATTATTGATCCAAGCAGCTTTAGGAAGTTTACAGACTTGGGTTGCTTCTCCTTATCTATATATCTACTCATTCCGGCAAGTGTTTTTATTGCTATAGCTTTTCTTGCTAAATAGCCTTTGCCTTCCATCTCATTTATACCATTTTGCAAGTGCTCCATAAGTCCTTTTGCATCTATAAACTCTGTTATAGGTATTATCTTGTTATCGCTATCTAAGAATAGGTAAGTTCCAGCGCCGCATGCGAAGTGTATAGACATATCATAGCCATATTTTCCTGTTAATGCCTCTATAAACTTATTTATGCCACCTATATAAGGCACTGAGAACCAGTGCTCTTTTCTTATCACACCATTTGTCTGCTCCTCAATAAGCTTTATAGCTCCGGGTATGGTTATTCTTTGAGCTTCCCTAAGCCTTGTTGGCATCCTTCCAACAAGCGATACAGGCTGGAAGTTTACCGCTCTTACTATATCTAAGTTATTTAATGCAAAGTTTATCATGTTGCCAAGTTCGCCATCGTTTACCCCTCTTATAACGGTTGGCACAAGCACTATGCCTATACCAGCTTTTCTCGCTGCATCAAGCACAAGCGGTATCTCCCAGTGGTTCTTTGGGTTTGCCCTTGCACTTACGCCGTCAAAGCTCATGTAAAGCGTGCTTACTCCAGCATATCTTAGCTTTACAGCAAGCTCTGGATGTAGGCCAAGGTTAATTCCTGTTGTGTTGAGCTGTATCTGGTCAAAGCCCTCCTCCTTTGCTGCTTTTATTATCTCTACAATTTGAGGGTGCATTGTGGGCTCGCCACCAGTTATCTGGATAGCGTTTGCGGGTATTGGTTTCTGATTTCTAAGGTTCTTAAAAATCCTTCTCAGCTCTTCTACACTTGGCTCATAAATTGGCTCGCCCTCTTTTGCGTAGAAGAAGCAGTACCAGCAGCTTAAGTGGCACCTATTTGTTACGACAACATTTGCAAGGCCTGTGTGTGATTTGTGCCTTTCACAAATTCCACAATCGAATGGGCAGTTTACTCCCTTATTTTCAGAAATTACATTTGGGTTGTCAAAGCCTCTGCCGTAGTAGTTGTAGCCGCGCATCTGCATATACATATCATAATCTTCCCAATACTTTTCTATGAACCAACCATGCTCTGGGCAGTACTTTCTTATCATTACATTGTCGCCGTCCTTGTATATTGTACCTTGTATTATAAGCTTACACTCCGGACATACAGTCATTGTCTTTTCTATTACTGGCATCTTTTCTATCTCTTCCATACTCCTATGGTAAGGTGCGAGTATGGGGTTTTGAATAGCATTCTTATCCTCTTTATACTCTGGTCTCTTGTTGTTTATGTTCGATACGGTTGTGCCCTCCCCATTATCAGATAAGATCTGTTCTTCGACTTCTTCTATTTTCCTATCCATAAAATCAACCAATATAAATGGTGTTGAATTAAATTAATAAAATAAAATATAAAAACTTTTAATATAACTTAGTTATAAAGGAATAAAAATCTTTGCCTTTTTCATAATTTCTTTCTCCTCCTTTTATGAAAGCTCAATAAATGAAACAAACTAAACAAATAAAATTATATCATTGCTAATCTTATTAGCTGTGATTTTATGGCCAGTAAAGAATCAAAAGTCCTAAACATAATTAGCAGGCGTGGTATATTCTTTCAATCCTTTAGTATATATAAGGAGCTTGGGGGCTTTTACGACTATGGCCCGATAGGAGTTAAAATAAGAAACAACATAAAAGAGATGTGGCGTAAGCTTTTCATAGACTTGACACAAGCGATAGAGATAGAGAGCACAGAGATAATGCCTGAGGCTGTTTTTAGAGCTAGCGGCCATCTAAGCACCTTTACAGATCCTATGGTAAGATGTAAGGTCTGCAACACAGCTTACAGGGCAGATAAGCTTCTTGAAGAGTTCTACGAGAAGAGGCATGATTTAAAAGCGATGGATGAGGTTAAGAGGCTGAGCTTAGAGGAGCTTAGCAAAAGGATAAAGGAGCATGGTATAAGGTGTGAAAGATGTGGCGGAGATCTTGGCAATGTCGAAAAGTTTAATCTTATGTTCCAGCTTAAGATCGGCCCAACCGGCACAGAGACAGGCTATTTAAGGCCAGAAACTGCTCAAGGCATTTTTGTAGATTTTAGAGATCTTTTCAAGACACAAGGGCTGAAGATGCCTGCTCTAATTGGCCAGATAGGGAAGAGCTATAGAAATGAGATTTCTCC
>OGCG01001560.1_pt1 | contig 11073 bp, 11 predicted proteins | sample 1570061 | NCBI WGS metagenome assembly OGCG01 (sample SAMN06268698, study PRJEB24515) | hot springs metagenome | isolation source: Joseph's Coat, Yellowstone National Park, Washington, USA | place: USA:Joseph's Coat, Yellowstone National Park, Washington, USA
TCCTGTTTTCTCAGATCGAGAGCTAGTTGCCTCAACTCCGTCTTAGTGAGTCCTTTTCCATCTCTTTCATGAAAATATGCATCTGCCCAGCGTATGGTATTATATGCTTCACATGATAACCTCAACTGGGCTTTTAACGCCCTCAATGTTCCTTCGTCAGTGTATGCTCTAAAGCGTAACCCTACGTCGGACATTAATAGGGTATTTGAAAAATACGTATATAAGCCTAATTACAGAGGGGCCTATCTATCTCCACGGATGGAGTCTTCCGCCCCCTTTGAATCCCTAAATCTGATAAAAGTTGCAATTATTAGTTTTAGCCTAAATTCTAGTATTTTCTAGAAAATTTTTATGTTTAGTAGTTAGATTCAAAATTCTTTATAACTACTAAAATAAGGGTCAGTAGTTCACGGATAATAGCTTTACGACCTGGCATAAAATTAAGTTTTTAACGTTATAAGTAATAATTAGATCTGATGTAATTTGGGAATTAGACGTGTAGTTCTTGACGTTCTTAAACCGATTAAAGGTTCTACCATTATAGATCTAGCAGATAAACTAACTATTATTAAGGGCATAGATGGAGTTAATATAACGGTTACTGATATGGATGTAGAAACTATGGGATTAAGTGTAGTTGTTGAAGGAGATAATATTGACTTTGACGAAATAAGAAAAGTATTGGAAGAGGAGGGTTGCGCGATACATAGTATCGATGAGGTTGCAGGAGGAAACAAAATAGTAGAGGGGAGAAGAGTAAAGTGAAATGCGACGTATGTAAATCTAAAGACGCTGTAATATTACAGCCTCATACTGGCAGAAGATTATGCAAGGATTGTTTTATAGACGATATTCAGAATAGAGTAAAAAAGGAGGCAGAAAAGGAAGGTCTTACTAAAGCTAATAAGATTCTATTAGCAGTTTCCGGAGGTAAAGATAGTCTGACGTTAGCAGATACTTTGGCTTCTTTTATAGATCCTAAGAAGCTTATATCGTTTAATATTGTAGAAGGTATAGGAGGATATAACAGATCGGATCAAGCAAAAAAACTCAAAAAATACCTAGATGACCTAGGTATAGAACTAATCTCTACGTCTTTTAAAAAGGAAGTAGGCTTCACATTAGACGATATGGTAAGATCTTCTCATGATAAAGGTCTAAATATTTCTGCATGCACTTTTTGTGGTGGTTTTAGAAGGAAACTAATAAATGCTGCAGGAAGGGAAGTAAAAGCTGATTTAGTGGCCACTGGTCATAATCTAGACGATGAAGCTCAGACAATTGTAATAAATTTATTAAGAGGAGATATAAAAAGATTAATAAGATTAGGAGAAATACCGGTAAAATTAAGTGATAAATTTGTATTAAGAGTTAAGCCTTTAAGGAAAATATATGAATGGGAGACTACTATGTATGCATATTATAAAGGATTTGAATTTCAGGAAGTGGAATGTCCTTATATTTCTATGAAACCTACATTAAGAGCAAAGGTTAGAGATTTATTATACTCATTAGAGTCAAAAAAACCTGGTAGTTTACTAACCATAGTTGAGGAATTTGACAAAATATCTGAAGAATACAAGAGAAATAGTGAGTTAAAAGATCTTCCTAAGTGTAAAATATGTGGAGAACCAACAAGTTATGGTAGAGATGTGTGTAAAAATTGTGAATTATTAATAAAATCTGGATTACTGAATCACCAATATTTGCCTATGTCGTAATTCTCTTCCTTTACTTCCTTTCGTTTATTAGCTACTACTGCCATGGAAAATAAAAGAGAAGAAAGCCTATTTAAGTATACTATGATCCATTTATTAAATTCTAATTCCTTTGAGTATTTAACAGAATTTCTTTCTATCCTTCTCACAACTGACCTTGCTACATGGATATGAGATGCTTCCTCAGATCCTCCTGGAATTACGAATAATTTTATCGGGCCGCTTTCTTTTCTATAATATACGGTTCTTTCTTCTAACCATTTAACAAAATCTTGTGTTACTTTTCCATTATTAGTTGATGCATCTTCTCCAAGGACAAAAAGATCATGTTGGACTCTTAAAAGGTCTTTTTTCATATCATCCCATGGTATTTTACTTATTGCCAACCCTATGAATGAGTTAGCTTCGTCTAAATCTCCTAGAAAATTAACTAACGGAGAATCTTTCCCTACGCGTTTATTTATTACGTTAGTTTCTCCTTTATCTCCAGTCTTTGTAAACATTTAATAAGCTTAAAAATGTCACACTTAAATAAATTTTGGTGTGCTTATGTCTCAAGACTTTGTAGTTTTGCTTAATAAGGTATCTGAAAAATGGCAAAAAAAATGGGAAGAGAGTAAAATATTTGAATCTAATCCAGATAATAGATCAAAATTTTATAGCACAGTAGCGTTTCCTTATCCTAATAGTCCTTTTCATTTAGGTCATGGACGAACGTATACTACTTGCGATATTTATGCTAGATATATGAGAATGAAAGGATATAATGTACTTTTCCCTATGGGTTTTCACTATACAGGGACACCAATAATTACTATGGCAGACGATGTGGCTAAAGGGGATAAGGAATTATTAGATATTTTCAAGAATATTTATGAAATTCCTTCTGAAGTTATACCAAAATTATCTGATCCCTTATTTATGGCGAATTATTTTAAAGAAGAGATTAAAAAATCTATGAAAGAGCTAGGCTTAAGTATAGATTGGAGAAGAGAATTTACTACTATTGATCCAGAATTTTCCTCATTTATTGTATGGCAATTCGGAAAATTACAATCAATGGGATATATTGTTAAAGATACGCATCCAGTAGGTTGGTGTCCAGTACACAATTTACCAGTAGGTATGCACGATACTAAAGGGGACATGGAACCGGACATAGGACAATATGTTTTAATTTACTTTGAAACACCTAAAGGATATTTACCAGTAGCTACGTTAAGACCAGAGACTATCTTTGGCGTAGTAGCTATCTGGATAAATCCAAAAGAGGATTATTCTATTGTGGATATTAATGAGAAAAAATTGATAGTGTCGAAAAAAGCAGCTTTTAAGCTATCATTTCAATTAGATCTGAAAGAAGAGGATAAGATATCTGCAGAAGACTTACAGAAACTAAAAGCTATAAATCCTATAAACGGAAAAGAAGTTCCTATATTAGCAGCAGATTTTGTAGATCCATCATTAGCAACTGGTGTAGTAATGAGTGTTCCAGCTCATGCTCCTTTTGATTATTTTTACTTAAGAAAAATAAAATCTGATATAGAACCTATTCCAGTAGTAAAAGTAGACGGATATTCTGATATTCCAGCCAAGGATTTCATAGATAAAGAAAAACCGAAAAATGATTCAGATTTAAAGAAAGTAACCGAAATGGTATATAGAACTGAATATAACAAGGGAAAAATTAGGGACGATGTAATTAATTTAATAAAACCAGAATTTAGAGAAGAGTTAAAGAATATAATAGGTGCTAGTGTCCCTGAAGCTAGAAAAATAATAACTAACTTCATAATACAGAAAGGATTTGGAAGATATATTTATGAAATAATGAATAAACCCGTTTACTGTAGATGCGGAAATGAAGTAGTAGTAAAAATCCTAAAAGATCAATGGTTTTTAGATTACGGAAACCCAGAATGGAAAAATAAAACTAAAAAACTCTTAAGTAGAATGAGAGTAATTCCACCAGAGGTAAGAAAGGATTTCGAATATTCTATTGATTGGTTAGAAAAAAGAGCATGCGCCAGAACAAGAGGTTTAGGTACTCCATTGCCATGGGACAAGAAATGGATAATCGAAAGTCTATCTGATTCTACAATATATATGGCATATTATACTATATCTCATAAAATCAGGTTAAATAAGCTTCATGCTTCTCAGTTAACTAAAGAGTTTTGGGATTATGTAATGTTAGGAAAAGGAGACGTAGATCTAATTTCAAAAGAAACTGGAATAGATAGAAAAATAATAGAAGACTTACGAAGTGAATTCAGCTATTGGTATCCATTAGACATAAGACATAGCGGACCAGATTTGATACCAAATCACCTATCTTTCTTTCTATTTAATCACGCTGCGATATTTCCTGAGGAATTATGGCCAAGAGGAGTTGCAATAAATGGATTTATATTATATGAAGGAAAGAAAATGAGCAAGTCTCTGAGGAATATATTGCCATTAAGGAAAGCTATAAGGATGTATGGTGCAGATGTTATTAGGATTGCCTTATCCTGTACTGTAGATATGGGATCAGACGCTAATTTTACTGACGCTGGAGCTAGATCTATTTCAGATGCGTTGAGAAGATACTATGATATATGTACCACAACATATAACGGAAATGTTTTAGGAAAGCCAGAAAAATGGTTGTTATCAAAATTTAATGTTCTAATTAAAGACGTTACTTCTTTAATGGATCAGCTAATACTTAGAGATTCATTAAATAAAGTACTTTTTGAAATGATTTCGACATTCAATGAATACTTTGAGATGGTAAAAGCAGAAGGTAGAGAACCTAACGCTAGCATTGTTAAAGAAATAGCATTAAAATGGACGAAGCTCTTAACGCCGTTTGCACCACATCTTGCAGAAGAAGTATGGAATATTATGGGTAATAATTCATTTGTCTCTATAGAGAAATGGCCTACTTATGATGAGACAAAAATAGATACTTTCATAGAGTTAGAACATGAATATCATGAAGAATTAATAGAGGACATAAGATCTATATTAAACATTTACAAAGGAAAACCAAGCTCTATTACTATCTACACTTCTGATCAAGAAAGCCTAGATAAATTAAGGAAATCAATAGAAATAATTTCCCAAGGCGGTTCATTAAAAAATCTAATGGAAATATATAGACCAAAAAATAAAGATGATGCAAAGAATTTACAAAAAATTTTCCAATATGCAAATAATATGCAAGAAAATATGAAAAGATTATTACAATATGATTTCTCTGAATTCGATATTATAAAAGATGCTCTGCCATATCTAGAATATAAGATAGGATTGAAGATAAATATAGAGAAATTTAACGACGAAATAAGACAAAAATATAATAAAGACGCATTACCATTAAGACCTGCTATATTAATTCAATAATTTTATTATGTATTTTTATTTTACCTATCTGAATAAGGAATTGTAATTCTTCTCTAATTTTGTCTCTTGGTAAATTAAGTTTTTTCTGTGAAATGTTTATTACATCTGTTAAATTGCATGGATTCCCTAAACTAGTTATTATATTCAATATTTCTTTATCAATGTCTCTTATTTCATAATCTTCTATCTTTCCATTTATTACTCTAAAAAGATATTCTTCATCATCAATTCTAGATTTATATAAATTTATATCTACCTTATCTATTTTTATTTTAGTACCATCTATTTTTAAATTCTTATATGTAGTTACTAATCTAAAATTTTTAGGAATTTCTCTTTCATTTTCAGCTTCAAATACTATTATTTCCGACTTTGGACTACAGTTTAGTGAAAAATCTATATTGTATGGATAAAAATTCCACTTTATCTTATCATAGTTTATAATACACACATCTTTACTCTGTTTACTTAATAAGGAAGCTACATTCATAATTATTGTTAGATTTATAGAATAATAATAAGAGATAATAATGCTTTTAAGATCTAGCAATCGCTCTAAAAACACGAATTTTCCTATAATAAAAGCTTTTAAAGTTAGCCATCTTTTCATATTGAGGGTTCATTATTGCACCAACCGATTTAAGAAAAATATTATATACATGGTTAGAAAATGCAGGAGAATATAATTACGACGACATAAAAGAAGGTTTAAGATTACACTTAAATGAATCGCCATATTCTCCTCCAGACTTTATTATAGAAAATGTAGAAAAATATTTAACAAAAGGCAATAGATATCAACATCCTGACCTAATAGCTCGATTAAGAGAATTAGCTGCAGAATATAGTAAAGTAGAACCTGAGAATATCCTGCCTACTCCAGGAGGAGACGGAGCATTAAGGACTATTTTCTATAATTTAACGCAGCCAGGCGATACGGTAGTATACAACTTTCCTTCGTATAGCATGTATCCAGTATATTCTTCAGTTAGAGGTTTGAATGTTATTAAAATAAATCTTAAAGAGGACGGCGATTGGTGGAGAGAGGATTTAGATTTATTATATAATAAAATTTCAAATGCTAGACTTGTAATAATAGACGATCCAAATAATCCTACTGGATCTCCTATGTTAAAGGCCAAAGAGGATATAATATCTAACATAGCCGAAAAGATTAACGGGTTATTAATAATAGACGAAGCATATTATGAATTCTCTGGCTATACAGTGAAGGATTTTATTAGCAAATATAAGAATGTTGCAATTGTAAGGACATTAAGTAAGGCGTTTTCATTAGCCTCGTTTAGAGTTGGTTATCTAATAGCTGACAAAGAAGTTATAAAAGCCTTAACTAAGGCTACTACACCTTTTGATATCCCATTACCTTCATTAGTAGCTGGTATTTCTGCGTTAGAAAACCCAAGCTATGCATTTAATATAGCAAATGAAATAAAGAAGAATAGAGATTTTCTTTATGAGTCTATAAAGAAATTGGGTCTGAAGGTTTATAAATCACTAACTAACTTTCTTTTCTTTAAATACGATGGAGATCTTATTCATCCTCTATTAAGTAAAGGAATAGCTATTAGAAGGCCAATTAGTAGTTATTATAGAGTTACTGTTGGCACATTAGAGCAATGTACCATTTTTACACAGAAATTGGGTGAGATAATTGAAAATAGCAATACCAAATAAAGGTAGATTACAGCAGCCTTCATTACAGTTTTTATCTTCTGTAGGAATCAAACCACTAGCTACTGACGAAAGATCGCTAATAGTTCCTACTAGTTGGGAAGGAGTACAATTAGTTCTAATGCGAACTGAAGATATACCTAATCTAGTTGAAAATGGGGCTGCAGATATAGGTATAACTGGAATGGATTATGTTATAGAATCTAGGGCAGATGTAGAGGATCTAATAAGATTAGATTTTGGTAAGGCGAAAATATCTCTAGCTGTCCCACTTAGCTGGAACATTAGTGATGTAAGTGAGTTAAAAAGAGAGATAAAAATAGCTACAAAGTATTATAATATTGCTAGGGAATATATTACAAGGAAAAATATTAATGCTAAGATAGTGAAAATAAGTGGTGCGGCAGAAGTAATGCCTTCTCTGGGTGCCGCTGATGCAATAATAGACGTCGTAAGCACTGGTACTACCTTAAAATTGCATGGCCTAAAGGAAATTGATACTGTAATGGAAACATATGCTACTATTATAGGAAATAGATATTGGCTGAAAAGTGAAGAAGCGGACAAGATTAACTTAGTGTTAACAATGATGAAAGGAGCATTAAGCGCTAGAGGTAAAAAAATGATATTCATGAATGTTAAGGATAAAGATTTAGAAAAAGTCCTTGCGTCCTTGCCTGCCATGCTTGCTCCAGCTATAAGTAAACTTAGCAAAAGCGATGCATGGGAAGTTATTACAGTGGTTAATGAAGACTGTTTGCCAGAAATAGTAGCTAAGGCAATGATTGCAGGTGCTAAGGATATAGTTATATTAGGAATAGAAAAAGTGATAAGATGATAGTAGTACCTAGCATAGACATTAGCGAAGGAAAAGTCGTAAAAAGAATTAGGGGAAAAAGAGGATCTGGTCTTATATTAGGTAATCCGTTAGATATAGCTTATAGGATATACAGCGATGGATATAATTATGTGCATATAGTAGATTTAGACGCTGCAGAAGGCGTAGGTTCAAATGAGGATATAATAAGAAATATAGTGAAAATTGGATTTGACAATGTAGAGGTAGGTGGAGGAATAAGAGATTTAAATAAAGCTAAAAGGCTTATAAGTTATGGTATTTCGTTTTTAGTTGTATCTACTATAATTTTCACAGATAAGACTCTTTTTGATCAAATTATAAAGGAAGTAGGACGTGATAAAATAATATCGTCCTTAGATTATTGTAATAACATAATTTATATAAAAGGATGGAAAGAAAAGTCCATTTCTTTAAATGAAGGAATAGATACAATTAAAGATACTTACGGAACTATATTTACCAACATATGCAATGAAGGAACTAAAAGCGGAATTGATAAGACTTTAGGCAAATATATTTTAGACCTTCATAATATGAAAGGTTATGCAGGGGGCATAGGCAATATTAAAGATCTAACAGACCTTAAAGAATTAGGTTTTGATTTTGCAATAGTAGGTATGTCTTTTTATTCTGGCATATTAAGAGGTATTAAATATGTCTAGATATTCAAGGATTTTAAGAGAAACGAAGGAGACTAGAATTGAACTCGAATTAGATATAGATAATCCTGGCAACATTGAAATAAAAACTCCTGTTCCTTTCTTTAATCATATGTTAAATACTTTGCTATTTTTCATGCGATCTTCTGGAAAAATAATAGCTGAAGACAAACAAAACTATGACGATCACCATGTAATAGAAGATACGGCAATAACATTAGGTCTTGCTGTAAAAGAGGCTCTAGGCAATAAGGATGGTATAAAGAGATTTAGTAGTAACATAATTCCCATGGATGAGGCGTTAGTAATGATTGCAATAGACATTTCTAGTAGAGGATCATCATATGTAGATTTAAAACTGAAAAGAGAACAAATAGGTGGATTCTCGACTGAAAATGTAAGTCATTTCTTTGGTTCTTTAGCTCAAAATGCTGGCATTACTTTGCATTTGATGCAAATTAAAGGTGAAAATGATCACCATATAATAGAAGCTTCATTTAAGGCATTAGGAATTTCTTTATATGAAGCAACTAGAATTGTGTACAGTGGAACAAATAGTACTAAGGGAATACTATGACTACAAAACGCATCATAGCTTGTCTTGATGTAAAGAACGGAAAAGTCGTAAAAGGTACTAATTTTCTAAATCTAAAGAATAAAGGCGATCCAGTAGAGTTAGCATCTAGATATGAGGATGAAGGAGCAGACGAGATAGTATTTCTTGATATTTCAGCTACTATAGAAGGCAGAACTACACTATTGAAAGTAGTTAGAGACACTGCTAGCGTGTTATCTATACCATTGACAGTAGGTGGCGGTATTAGATCAATAGAAGATATCTCAAGAACTTTATCATCTGGTGCAGATAAAGTTAGTATAAATACAGCAGCAGTTGAAAATAAACTCCTAATTACTCAAGGATCTAATGAATTTGGTGCGCAAGCCATAGTTGTGGCAATAGACGCAAAAAAAATCAATAGTTCATGGCTTGTTTATACAAAATCTGGTACCTACAATACTGGAATTAATGTCCAAACATGGGCTAAAGAAATAGAAAGACTAGGTGCAGGAGAGATATTACTTACAAGCATAGACCGAGACGGTACTAGAAAAGGATATGATTTAGATCTTACTAAATTAATAGTAGATTCAGTAAATATACCGGTTATAGCTAGTGGAGGAGCAGGCAAATTAGAAGATTTCTATGACGTATTTAATTATTCTAATGCTGATGCTGCATTGGCCGCAGGTATATTTCATGATGGTGTAATAAAGATATCAGAGCTTAAGACTTATTTAAAATCTAAAGGAGTTGATGTTAGGATATGATAGAGTATATATTACCTAAAGACAGACCCATATCGTTTATTTCTGTATTAGATAAAGTAAGGGACATAATTGCAAAAGTTAAAGAAGAGGGAGATAAAGCAATTATTGATTATACAGCTAAATTCGATAATTATCTATTATCGGATATTAAGGCTAATCAAGACGAAATCAAATCTCAAGCATCCTTATTGGATGATAATGTTAGAAATGCTATAGATATCATTTATGATCAGTTAACAGATTTTCATAAAAGTATGATGCCTCCTAATTCTGGGGGAGGTAAAAACGGAATAGAGTTTGGAGTAGTTTGGAAACCAATAGAAAAAGTTGGTATTTATGTTCCAGGAGGAATAAAGACTTATCCCTCTACTTTACTTATGGCCGGAATTCCTGCCAAGATTGCAGGCGTTAAGGAAATATATGTTGCTACTCCTAAAGAAAAAGTAGACCCTGCAATAGCATATATTTCAATTAGATTAAATATTAGGGGCATATATAAGATAGGAGGCGCTCAAGCTATAGCTGCTCTTGCATACGGAACTGAAAGCGTAAAAAAAGTTGATAAAATAGTAGGTCCAGGCAATATATATGTACAAGCCGCAAAATATCTTGTAAGTGAGAATGTAGGTATAGATGGAATAGAAGGGCCAACAGAATTGGTAGTTATTGCAGATGATTCTGCTAATCCAGAAAATGTAGCTTTAGATCTTCTGGCACAAGGAGAGCACGGGAAAACATCATTTTTAGTTTTAATCTCAACTTCAGAATTTTTGGTAAATAGAATTAAATCAATGTTACCTAATGAAGGTAACTTCTATATAATCAAAGTGAACAATATAGATGAGGCTATACAAATTGCAAATGATATAGCCCCAGAGCACTTATCAATTGCTACTTCATCTCCTTTACAACTTTTAAGTAAAATTAGTAATGCTGGAGCAATAACACTAGGCAATACACCACCAGCATTAATAGACTATTGCGCTGGTCCAGATCATATTTTACCCACAAATGGCTGGGCAAGATTTAAAGGAGGAATAACAGTCTTTGATTTCCTTAAACCGTTATCTTATGTTATTTCAGAGAAGCCAGAAAAAAATCTAATTAAAGCTGCTATGATATTGGCTAATTATGAAGGCTTCAATTTTCATTCTAAAAGTATAGGTGCTAGATATGAGTGAGATTCTTCAAGACTTATATGATATAATTTTAGATAGGATCAATAAGATGCCAAAAGGTAGTTATACTGCAGAAATAGTATCTAAGGGAAAGGGATATGTAGCAAGAAAAGTAGGAGAGGAGGCCGTAGAAACTGTAGTAGCATCACTAAGTGAAGGAAAAAACAGATTCTTATGCGAGTCAGCAGATCTTATTTATCATCTTTGGGTTTTGATGGCTTTAGAAGGAATAAAACCCGAGGATTTGT
>OGCG01001561.1_pt1 | contig 11070 bp, 7 predicted proteins | sample 1570061 | NCBI WGS metagenome assembly OGCG01 (sample SAMN06268698, study PRJEB24515) | hot springs metagenome | isolation source: Joseph's Coat, Yellowstone National Park, Washington, USA | place: USA:Joseph's Coat, Yellowstone National Park, Washington, USA
TCGTTAAATTATTCCTAAACGATCCAGCGTTATTTTTGGGACTGTATTACAAAAAGCGAATCGATAAGGTTACTAGAGTCGAAGAGGGTTTATTATTGGAACATATAGTTTGTTCTCATATATCCCGTTTAGGCCGAGATTTCCAATTAGAATTCTATAATGATGGCGAAAAGGACATAGATTGCATATTTGAGCTTAAAGGAAATAAGCTTTTAGTCCAAGTAAAAATGTCCGATAAGGAAATAAATAAGGATCTTACGAACGCTTCAGAAGTAATTGAATCATTGAGAACAGAGGAACAGCAACAAGGTCAAACAATGCGTGAAAATTATTACGCTATAGCGGTAGTTCACGATGCTGATTCAATTATCAAGACTCAAGATGGTACAATAATCCCAGCCGCACTTTTCTTATCGCTAATTTAATGCGCTAATTGCTATATTAAAAATCTTTAATAAAAGAATCATTTTTGTCGACATTACCATTTACAGAAAGTTCTTATGATTCTGTTTAATCTGTATCCCAAGGCGCTTATGTCGCCCTCTTTGGGGCATGCTCAATGAGAAGTACTGACTCTAATTTAAGCATTTTAACCAGCCTAGTGTACAATCCTTTATCAATAATTCCGTGGTATCTTGCAGGCACAGATCTTATAGTGGAGAAAATTATAGCATTATTGTAAAGATCTCGATAAGAAACAGAAGTGCGCCCCTTATTACAAGCTCCTCGTTGCAGCTTACTGAATCCTTTTGTCTACGCATCTATTACTCATCTTTTACAAAATGAACGAAAGCCTCGCCTCTTCAAGGGCGGGGAGGAGGTCAGATAAGTTATAAAAGTTAAATAATGGTTAACCATTATTAACTACTATTATGGCGTCTAAGCGTGAGGTTGTTGTCCAAGATAAATTATACGTGATTATCCAGGGCTTCGTCGACAAATATAAGGTGAGTGGGGTTGAGCTAACTGTCGAGCGTGAGTACCCTATTGATAATAAGAGGGCTGATATTGTAGTACTGCTCAAGGAGCGTATTCCAATACTCATTATTGAGACTAAGAGGAAGTATGTTGAGAGGGGTACGTATAAGACGGATCCAAGGATAACTCCACTCAGTAGAGCTGTGATTGGGCAGGCGCTGTGTTATGCTGCACTGGTTAAGAAGAGCCTTGGGCTTGACAGGACTCCGTTCTTCGCCACAGCCAACAGTGACGGGGTATTCGTATTCTCGCCAATAGATGACCTGGGCGCGTTTGTTGATATGGATGCGTGTAGGGATGGGAGGTATGAGGACGTAATAAAGCCTGGTAGGTACAGTGAGCTGTTGAATAAGTACAGCTTCCGGTACTATAGGCTCACGGAATCCGAGGTGCAAAATATGATTGAAGATATCGCCAACTCATGGGCAAATACGTTTGCTATCGCCCAACGTAGGGTTAACCTTGGTAACTGGTTCATTGAACAGTTGAGGTCAGGCTTCATAGAGACTCTACTGCGCACGTATGGTGTAGGTGATTACCTTAAGCATGAGCTTTGGCGCGACCCCAATTACTGGAGCCTGCTTGATGGGCGGGCTAAGAATTATGGTTACAAGAATGGGTTGGTGGATATTGTTGGCCAGAATCTTGATAGGGTTGATGACCTGGCTAGGATGATGCTCTATGTCCTCATGAACAAGATAATATTCTACAAGGTCCTCGAGAACCAATACAGGGACCTAAACCAATTAAAGCCATTCTGTAAGGATGTTAACTATTCAACGAGTAAATATTTGGAGGTTTTAAATAATAATTATTTTAGTAAGGCTGTTAGCGTTACTCAAGACTTTGACCCAATATTCAACACCGGGCTTTTCGATGAGTTGAGGCTGCCTGATGATCCGGAGATTTGTAAAGTTATTGATGATTTAGTTAGCTTAATTGATGAGGTCGGTGCAGTGGGTATTGGAGATGTGATCGGCTACATTTACGAGCAGTTAATTCCGGCCGAGGAGAGGCATAGGCTCGGTCAATTCTACACACCGCCAGCAGTAGCCAAGCTGATAGTGAAGTGGAGCGTGAGGAAGCCCACAGATATGGTTCTAGACCCAGGGTGCGGCTCAGGCACATTCCTCCTAGAGGCCTACTCAAGGTTATATGAGTTGAAGACCGGCAAGACTATATCGGAGGGTGGGCCAAGTAGGGAGATCAATGAGGCAATACTGAAACAATTATATGGCGTAGACATCAACCCATTCCCTCTGCAGTTATCAGCCATGAACTTGGCCATGAGGAATGTTAGGAACCCAAGCTCAAACATGAACCTAATATGTCAAGACTACTTCCAAATAACGCCCGAGTATGAGCAACAAACAATGGTATCATCATATGCGACAGTGACCGCCAGGGGGATAGAGCACAGACAAATCTCGATTCATAAGAGCTTTGATGCAGTGATTGGGAACCCACCATATACTAGGTGGGTAGAGATACCTAATGATACGCAAAGGGCGATATTAAGTAGTTTATCACAACAGTTCACTAATTATGACCTCAAGCCCGCCCCTAATTTAGGTAAGGAGCCGGGTATTTACGTTTACTGGATCATGCATGCCACAAAGTTCCTCAATGAAGGCGGTAGGTTGGGAATGATCATAAGCAACATGTGGATGCAGACGAATTACGGTATTGAGTTCGGGAAGTTCCTCCTCGATAATTATAAGATCAAGGCTTTGATTGATGTGTCATATAGGTTATTCACAGCGTTAATAAGCACAGTGATAATACTTGCCGAGAAATCAAGCAGTGAAGTGGAGAGGGCTCAGAATAAGGTACTGCTAGTTAAGGTACCACCAATTGAAAGTAGAGTAAGCGATGCGGATGTTGAGAGGAGGCTTGAGGAGGTTTTCGACTACCTTGTGAAGGCTATTGATGAGGGCACCTATGAGTTTAGGGAGGATATGTTGAGGGAGTGTGGTAAGTTAGGTGTTTGGTATCGATTCATCGAGCAGGGACAAATGCCCAGGGATAGGAAGTGGATTGGGTTATTCTTTGGTGGTGGGGATGTAATAGGCAGGCTTGAGGAATTGGCTAACGAAGGCAAATTAATGATTAGGGCAGGTGAGTGGTTTGGGCCATCTTATGGCAATGCATTATATCTATGCTTAACTAGTTGGGGTATTATTCATGGTGTTCGTAATTTGGGCGCTAAGGAGTTCTTCTACTTCGGTGAGGGGAAGATTGATGAGTGGCAGAAGGTGCATGGCCAGTTCAGGAATAGGATCATGAATTGTCTAATTCCGGCGATTACGAGGTCTCAGCGGGTTAAGACCTTTGTTTTCACGCGGGGTGATTGGGAAGAGCTTAGGATGGGTGGTAAGGACGTTTACCTCTTCATCTGCCATAAGCCCAGAGGTGTATTGCCAAGTGAGGTTGCTGAGTACGTTAGGTGGGGCGAGTCTGATGAGTGTAAGACACAGATTAGGGGTACTAGAGGTGGTGGTAGGAGGTGTAGTGAGGCAGTTGCATGTAGTGCTAGGGAAGAATGGAAGGCTCATAAGTGGTTCTACGGCTGGTACGATCTAGGAGGATTTATACCAACACCAATAATGGCAATATATCAAGCCGGGTATCATCCGCAATTCTTCCTGGTTAAAACAACATTAGCTACTTACCATGCTATAATAACGTTTATACCCAAGGTGAGGGTTAGGGTTGGCAATTGGGTTTTCGACCCAGATGAGTATAAGAGTATTATTGATGAGGTTAATAATAATGTGGAGCTTGACGAGGTTGAAGTTAAGGCATTGTTGGCTTACTTGAACTCAACATTTAATTGGCTATGGCTTGAGCAAAGTGGTAGGAGGACTGGTGGTGGGATTTTAGCCCTTGAGGTTAATATTGCTGAGAGAATGCCGATACTCAATGTCAAAGCTATTGATAGGGATAGAGTCGAGGAGTTGGCTAGTCTCTTTGATGAGCTTGAGGCTGAGGCTAGGAGGTTGATGGAGCTTAATCCTGTGACTAATGATCCGCCTGGTGATGAAGAGAGTAAAGAGGAGGAGGAAGAGGAGGTTGGTGGCCCTAAGCTTGAGATGTTTAGGCAGTTGAGGCCTATTTTCGGGAAAATTGATGCAAAGATTGCGGAGGTGCTGGGCATTGAGGTTGATGTTAGCATGTTGTGGGACCAGGCCTGGGAGATGATGGAGAGGAGGGTTAAAGGAGCAGAGAGGGAAGCTAGGCCAGGTGCTAAGCCGATGACTGAGGAGAAGCCCAATGAGGGTGGGAGGCATGGAAGGCGTAAAAGGGGTGGCGACTCAGTACCAATAACCTCATTCTTCTAAATTTACTTTGAATGCCAGCCTTGCCCCACATCCCATTAACAAAAACAAATCTTCCTTCTTCTCGCACGGAGGTTTAGGCTTTATCCACTCAGGCAATTTCCCCTCTTTCTTCTTTCTCCAAAGCGCAAAAAACGACATCCATGCTTCCATGTTCTTCAGCACAACTTCCTCCACATTCTCTCCAAGCACATCCTTGTGCCTTTCAAAAACGAGTAGTTTTGTTTTCGCAAAATCCTCAAACTCATGCTTTTTGTATAACTCAAGCCTTAACGTATACACTTCATTCCAGCGATCGACAAATGATTTCCCAAGATCAGTTAACTTCGCTTCAATTTCCTTTCCGACAACAATGCGCACAACATTTGATTGTTTCATTCTTCACTTTTCCACAATGATTTCGATTTCGGAATCTCAAAAGAAGGCGCAACAGTCGATTCTATAATATATACAGGCATCCCTAATTGATCGTAATACTTCAAAGAACGCTTGATTGACGTTATTGTAACCCTGAAAGACGCAATAGTCCCGTCCTCAAGTTTGTAAATGTTAGGCTCTTCGTATTCAACCTTTTCAACACGCACTGCTTCCATTCCTGCTTCAACCAAAGCGCGCGGAGAAGGAACAACATTCGAAGGCTCGCCTCTCAATTCTTCAGGAGCCAGCGGAACAAAAAACGTGAACAATGAAGGCTGATAAACAGGTCTTCCGAACGCATCGAAAACATCCGTCCTTGCAATCGACAATAAAACATGCTTTTCCTTCAACTTCGTGCCATCGGACAGCAAATACACATTCCAATGCTCGTCTATTACTTCAAACTCCAAAGGCACGAGTTTTGCAGTCATTTAGACCTTCACTCAGGATAAATAAACTCGTTTGCTTGAAGCTGTTCCCCACGATTCAATTTTTTCAAAGCATTATCCACTTTGTCTAATGCGAACATAATTAAATCCAATTCATGCTCTAAATCGCTCACGCGCTCTTCTAACTTCGCAATCATTTCATCCTTTTTTTCAACAAAGCCGTTTGATAAAGCGCTTTCGACTGCTTTCCTCACAAACAATGAAATGCTAATACCTTCACTTTCAGCCTTCTGCTTCCACTTTTCATATTGTTCATTACTTAGATAAACTTCAATCCGTTTCATGCTGAATTATACAACCTCCTTATTTAAACCCTTAGAAGAAACAAGAACAGGTAAAGAAGAACTCAAAGCGCCCCGCTCCAAAACCTTCACAGCATCCGAAACCAAAAAGCCGTATGCGGTGAAAAACAAATGATTAAAAACAGAACGCGTATCGTTTTCAGAATAAAGCAGTTTCAAAACTAAATTGTAAGCCTCTCTTTCACCAACATCCTCGACCGATTTAATGTGTTCTTTCACAAGCCCAAAAGCAGAAAGCCGATGCCACCTTTTTGAAATTGAAAAGTACAAACAATGATAAACTTTCTCGTATGAAGGAAAGGGGCTTTTTGCAAAATATCCATTGTGCAAGTGAATATCATACCCTAAAGCTTTTGAAAGAAAAATTAAATCATCGCGAAGCTTATAATTTGTTGTAATTCCGACTTCAAACAAATCCATATTCTTACGAAAATGACCGTCACCTGCTAGATATCCATCTAATATTCCTTCAAGAAACTTCCACGAACGATTATACACTTCGTTCTTTACGCATTTGTCATGCGAAGTATGTCCTTCTGTATATTCCTTAATAAAGTGGATAAAAGACAAATCGGATGAGTAAAGGGAATAGGCATTTGCGTTTTTCTTTTTGGACGGTTTTGAAAGTTTGAAATGTTTTTGTAAAATATCTACATATTTTCGTTCAAAATCGTTTTCTCCAACCGTTAGTTGCACCTGATGAATATCGGTCATATGATTTAGATATTCTTCGAGCGTCATTCCTTTCTGTTTAGCATACCCATTTAAAGTCGCTAAAGATTGCTTTGTATTTTTTCGTTTTCTTTTGATAAAACTTGCTTCAGCCAAAACGAACCCAAGCGTAAAACCAAAGTCATACTCTTTTTGATCTCCTTCTGGAATCTTCAAAGAAATTAATGTTGTAAGCAAAAGACTATTATTGTATCTCGGGTCTTGCGAAACTTTTAATTCGTTCGCAAGTTTAAATTTTAATTTTATTTGTTTTTCTGTTCCTGAAAAAAGGTGAGGACTGAACACGGGAATAGTTGAGTCTTCTGAAAGTTCCACATAAAGCCTCGATCTAGAAAGAGTTATGCGTTTCATGTTTTGCTTCCTAAAACTTACAACATTCTCGACGTCAATCCAAGTTTTTTCTCCTCTGTTATTCAAAAGCGCCGGCACTTTAATTTTATGCCCTTGATTATGCAATTCATACAGCTCTTTCAAAGTGAACACGCCATATTTCTCGTCCACTTCAGCGAATAATGATGTATCCCCACTAAGCGCATTCACGCGAAGTAATGCAAAGATCCTTTAAAACCCGAAAAGCGTGAAAGGGGAAGTTAGAAGGGGTAGCGGTTTGCAAGATAAGATTAGAATGAAGAACAAAAAACGGTTTTGATATATCTGAAAGTGTCCACCCCCTGTCCAGACATCGGTTTTCCGATATGCATTTTTTGATTTATTTCAAGAATGTTTAGAAAAGTCTGGACATGGAATAGACATGTTTATTTCATTATGTTAAATTTTTTGCAAGTGTCCAGACCTTTGGCTATACTTTTAGTGTAGAGCAGTAGGTGTAGGTGCATGTGGTGTGACGGTGGGGGCATGATATAGAAATAAAAGTATAGCTCGAGGTCTGGACACTTTTTGCGTTTCATGGGGTGTCCAGACTGTCCACCCTTTTTTGTTTCATGTTTTGCGGGTTCAGAAAAAGGTCTGGACACTTAGACAATTGACTAACCCGAATCCTGCATTTAGAAAAACTTAACGACTAGACAAAAGTGTTTGTTCAAGATTGATCCGCGTTTTCGTTATCAGAAAACTTAAACAAATCTTCATTTTCTTTTTCTTCTTCTTTCTCACGCTCGTTCTTCAACCGCAGTCCCACAAAGACCCACTTCCTTTCTCCACCGACCGTCTTCCTTTCCGTCTTCAGCTTACGATACTTTTGAACATTCATAAAGAACGAAGTAGGAGAAAGAGGACTTTGAAGCTTGTGCTTTTTCACATACTCCTTATACGCTTCATAAAGATCTTGCTTCACAATCCATGCTTCAGGATCCTCGACACACTCCTCATCCAAAAAGGCTTTCACGGGATTGCTTGCTCTCGTATATATTTCCCTGATTTCATCAGCGCTCTTTGAATATGAAAAGCGAAAGCCGTTCTGCACGAGCCTTTTCAATCCCTCTAAAGACCAGTTCAGAATTCCCGAAAGTTCTTTTTCGTTCGTGAGTTTTTCGGGGAGCGATGGGTCTGCAGTGTTTTCGTCAAAAGTCTTTGAAAAGTTGATAATTACGATACGCCTGTAAAAAGCGTGCGTGTTATCACTTACTTTCGGCAAGACGTTCGCTGAAAAGAAAAACTTCGCGCGGTTTCTAAAAGAGAATCCTTTTTTGAACTTTTCTTCGATAGTGAGAGTGTCGCCCGAAACAAGCGCTTTTAACTTTCCCGTGCTTTGAAGTGCAAAAGCAGGAAGATCAGGGTAAATATTTACGAGTTTTCCGAAAAGCTGAGAAACTGCGAAACGGTTGTTTTCAAGATCTTGAGGGGAAACATTAGCCACATGATCTTTACCTATGAGAGCTTCGAGAACGCGCAAGACTAACGATTTACCATTTGATCCCGAACCTAGTAGTATTATCATTTTTTGCGCGACGTTCTCTGGGTAGAGAGCATATCCAAAGCTCTCTTGCAAAACGGGGATGTCTTCTGGATAAAGATCTTCGCTCACAACTTTTTGCCAAAGTTCGCTCCGTGCGTTAGGGTCGTATTCGACAGGAAGCTGAATCGTCGAGAGGAATTTAGGAGTGTGCTTTTTGAGTTCGAAGGTTCGCAAGTCAAGAAGACCATTTTTCAGATTCAAAATGTTTGGGTCTGAATTGAAACGTTCTCGCGAAACGTATGTCATACGCCTAACATGTCCTAATACCTCTTTCACGAGGTCTGTTGTGATTGCGTCCGCAGGAACGATGCTTTCGATTTGTTTCGTAAGCAGGCTTTCTGCTTTCGGTCTGTACACTCCTTTTGAATAGAATAGAATGTCGTCCGTTTCTTCGAGCGTTACGATGCGGAAAAGTCCGAGAAGTGCTTTTGCAACTTTTGAAGCGAACTCAGGAAGTTTTTCGCCTTCTTCTTTCGTGAATATGAGATTCCTGCGGACGCCTTCTTCAAAAACTTGTTTGAAGAAGGCGATGTCTTCTTCGGATATTCCTTTTTCCCTAAGGTCTTCTTCGATTTTTGAAAAGTCTGCTTTAAAGTCTGTTTCAACTTCATTATTTTCGCGCGAGAACTTGATTTTTCCTTTGTGGATCTTTATTGTTAACGATGGTGTTTCAATTTTCTCATAAAGAAAGCCGTCTGCGAGCCCGAATTCTGTTTTCCACGTTTCTTGTGCGAACGGTTCTTTTTCTTTTGTTTTGGTTGTTTGCGTTTCTATTTTTTGCGCAGTTTGTGTTTTGTTCATTGCTTCGTATTCTGCTTGAAGTTCAGCTTTGTGTTCTTCGTTGAATTTGACTGCTTTTTCGTAAGTTAGGTTCCAATACCTGTCATCTTTCTCATTCCACTTTCCTGTTTTTGCAATTTTGCTCATGATGTAATAGATTTGCGATTTCGTGAACTTGTAAAAGACTAGCTTTACAACTAAAGCCATTTCAGCTTCTGAGCGTGATTTGTATTCGCTTATTTCTCCGTTTAAGAGCTTGTTTAGTTTCGTGTCTTTTTGTCTTAGTTCGTTTAGTTTTTCAAGCGTTTCTGGAGTGAATTCGGCGTCTGCTCGCGTGAGAACGGGTTGTTGTGGTGCAACGGGTTCGTTAAGGATTGCTTCGAGGAGCCTTTGATTTATCTGTCTTGCGTTTCTTACGATTTCGAGCGTTTTTTCAAGGTTTGTTGGGTCGTAAAATTCTGTACTCCATGTTGTTGGAAGCGGGTTTTCAGGGATTTTTTGATTATACGTTCCTATGATTGTCGAAACCCTTCGTAAATCATAGGTGTTATCTATTTCCACGTCGGCTTGGGCAGAAACGCGTTTTGCAAAGCTTCTTAGTTTCATGTTGATTTCTTTTCTGAACTGTGCACCTATGAGCTGGAAGCAAGGGAGCGGAAAAAACAAATGAAGTCCATTCCCGCTGAAAGCCATGAAACCGAGCGCGTGGTATTCTTTTTCAATGAATTCTTTCAGTGTCCGTGCTCTGCGAAGGGCTTCGAGCTTTTCTTCTTCTTTTGCAGGGTTGTTTTTGTCAGCGCGCTTTGCATCGATGTCAAACCAGAGAACGCATAGTTTTGAAACTCCTTCTATTGAATCATTCCCCTCCTCTATTTCGTTGAAAGAAACCCAAATCGTGAAGCCTTGATCAGTCCATTCTTGAACTTTTTCGAGAATTTCCTCTTTTGCAAACCATGAATTTATTACTTCTCCTGTTTTGTAATTCTTTGCTGTAACGTGATACTTTTGTCTTTCGCCTATAATTTCAAAGTGAACACGGACAGCATTGAAGTCTACGATGGGTTTTTCAGAATTATCCATTTTCATCGCCTCTTTCATTTGTTTGCGTTTTTAGACCGTATTTTGGAATTATGTAGGGCATTTGTTCATTGCTAGTAAGTTGTTTCCATGCTTTGAATGGAATTATGTGAAAATCATAAAGGATTGAGACAAGGGAGTGAAAGTCGCTTTGTGAAGGGTCTGCGTGTTTTACTTTTAGATAGTCGAGATATTTCGCGTAAAGTTCGTGAATTTCAATGCCATTTCCGTTTTCTACGAGCGTATCGTTTAAGAAGTCTTCCAGTTGTGTTGTGTTTCTTTTGGTTCGTACGATCAAAGCGGGGGTTTCGTTTTTGATAAAAAATTCTATTTCAATTTTTGCGGATGCGAAAAATCCTAGTTCTTTTTTGACTGCGTGGGGCAATTTGATTGTATCCCACGTGTTCCATGTTACTGCGTCGTAATTTTTGCGATCTTTTGAAACAAGCCACGTGTTTTTTGCAAATTGTTTCCAATAAAGTTGTGTTCTTCCGTGGAGATCCATGTAATATTTTATTTCTGGTGTGATTGTTATTTCGTTTCTGTTTTCGTAGGGGTTAAGTGTTTCTTCTATTTTCTTTCCATAACCGAGGAGTATTTTTGCTAATGCGACAGTTTGTCCGTTCCATATAGTTATTTTCCACAAAATTGCTGTTGCTTCAAGGTGTGAATGATTTTCTTCCAATTGAATGTACTCTACGATTTCGGGAGGAAGTTCGGTCGTATTGTCTTCGTTAAGGGGGTTTTTGTGATTGTCTCTTGCGGTTCCTAAAGTCACAGCGTAATAGAGAGAGTTTTTTGTGAAGAACCTCCAGTGGACGTAAAGTTTTTTCGGGAGGCGTTTGCGGTTTTTCAGTATTTCGATTATAGTATTAGGTAATCTTGCGATGTAGAATGTGTTTTCATCTGCCAATATTTTTTGTATTAAAGTTATCTCGCTCACGGCATCTTATACAAACCCACTCTATAAACCAAAAGTTGAGTTCTCAGCCTTGTACCTGTGCGTTGATATTTATCAAAAATCGCGGTAAATTAGCTTCAGTTTACCGAGATAATCTCGGTAAAATAGCTTTGATTTACCG
>OGCG01001562.1_pt1 | contig 11063 bp, 9 predicted proteins | sample 1570061 | NCBI WGS metagenome assembly OGCG01 (sample SAMN06268698, study PRJEB24515) | hot springs metagenome | isolation source: Joseph's Coat, Yellowstone National Park, Washington, USA | place: USA:Joseph's Coat, Yellowstone National Park, Washington, USA
CACTAAACCGTTAAAACTGATGAGGCCCCTAATGAATTTCCTCAGAAGAGTGAAGCATTATACTTGCGGGAGTACTGTCAAAGGCAATAAAGTTTATATATAATTTTTTAATTACTAAATAACTTGATGACAGAAAGCACTCAAAATAGTAAAGAACTTAAGAGAGAAGTATTAGGTGTTTGGGAACTTGCTGCATATAGTATGGCAGCAAACGCTCCGATAGCAGTAGCTGTTTTGTACTTCACTGGAGTAGCTGGAATCGCAGGTGGTAGTTTGCCATTAGTTACGCTATTATCAGGACTTCTATATTTAACAACGATTATAGTAATTTATCAGTGGAGCAAAGAGGTTGCTTCAGCTTATGGCTATGTTGCAATGATTAAGAAAGGATTAAATAGTAGTCTTGCCTCTTTCGTAGCAGGATACGGCTATATATATCAATATTGGGTAGCAGGAGCAGCTGGCTTTGGCGTTCTGGGAGTTTCTAGCTTTCTTTATCTTATAAATCCATCTTATGAATCAACAATGCCATGGCTATGGGCTGTTTTAGTAATACTTGTATCGGTGATTGTAGGCCTAGCTATGTGGTTTGGCGTAAAAATTGGCGGAAGAGTAGGTCTTGTAATGTCGCTTGCGTATATAATATCCTTGGTAACGACTTCAATCTACTTAATAATTAAGGCGGGCTCTGCAAACACATTCGCAGTTTTTACACCAGAACCTCTAAACTGGAATTGGACGCCTGTAATGGTATCAATGATACTAGGCGCTTCAATATTTGGGGGACTAACTACTTCAGTTGGCGTTGCTGAAGAAGGAAAAGCGCCTAAGCAAACGTTAAAGAAAGCACTTATACTTTCTTGGGTATTAATTGCAATTACGCTTATATTAAGCGCTTATGCACAAACTATAATCTATGGTCCATCTAACATGTTTAACTATGCAACACTTCCTGATCCACTGATTATAATCTATTCAAAATACTTCGGTCCAATTGTAACCGCAATTATAGCTACACTAGTTGCTATAGCTTTTGTAACTTCCACAATTTCTTTTGCTACAAGTGGCAGCAGGCTTGCATACGGAATGGCAAGAGACCATGTATTATATCCTTCCCAATTTACCAAAATTAACAAATATGGAGTGCCAGGAAATTCAATAATACTAACAACTGCTTTAGTAATGATACTGAGTTTAGTTTTTGGATTTTTACTAGGTCCTTTTGAAGCAGCTCTATTTTTACTTACGTTTGGTTCATTCTTTATTTACTTTGGACATATATTTGCGGCTTTATCATTAATTGCATACGATATAAGGCATAAGCTCAGGAAAATAGTCCTCAATATAGTAATTCCAATAATATCTATGATACTTTACATATTAGTTTTATATTACGCAACTTATCCTGCACCGCCCTATCCATTAGATATAGCTGTTTTTGCGGCATGGGCTGTAGTATTAATTCACATCATAGTTTATTATATACTTAAAAGAAGAAACCCAGAAATAATGAAAAAGTTCGGAGATTATTCCCTATAAATTCTTTTCTTATTTTCTATTTTTTTAGTTCTAGTTTAAAAACTGTAACTGCAGCCTTTTCTATTTCCTTATAAGATCCACATCTGCATATATTATTAACAAGGGCTTCAGCTACCTTTTTTTTCAGATTTTCTTCGTTTAATTCGTCTTTATGCTGCTTAAAATAAGCGTAGAGCGTAATCAAGAAACCTGTTGTGCAGTATCCGCATTGAACAGCGCCTTGCTTTACAAATTCCTCTTCTAATTGTTTCATTAGCATATCATCTTTTAAGCCTTCAAGGGTAATTATGTTTCTGCCATTAGCCTTTTCAAAAGGTAGAAGACATGAAAGTACTGGATTGCCATCTAGTAGGACGGTGCATGCGCCGCATTGCCCTTCATCGCATCCTCTTTTTACGCTTTGTATGTTTAGCCTGGTATTAAGCAGGTCAAGCAACGTTTCACCTGGATCTGCAAACGCTTCAACTTCTTTACCATTAAGGTTAAAATTAATCTTTTCCAACTTTATTCAACCTCTACCAATTTTGACAACGCTCTCTTGACCAACACTACAGCTATGTTTTGCCTGTATTCCTTAGAAGCTCTAAAGTCGGTGATTGGATTTATGTCAGATAAAATTTTTTTGGACCCTTCTTCTATAACTTCAAACGTTGCTTTCTTCTCTTTTAGAAAATTCTCAGCTGTAGGTGTCCTTACCGGGGTAGGACTTACGCTGCCCAACGCGATTTTTGCCTCCTTAATCACAGTTTTATCATTTTCACTATATAAATCTAGAGCTACAGCACAATTTACTATAGGTATTATATTTCCTTCTCTTTTGCCTAGTTCTTCATAAGCTCCTTTTATCTTATCTCTTTTTTTGATCACAACGCCTGTTACAACTTCGTCTGACTGTAATATGTTCTTTTTTGGACCTACAAAAAAGTCCTTTAATGGGACATATTTTTTATCCTGTGGTGATGCAATTTCTACTTCTGCATCATAAACAAGCAAAGCTGGTGCAAGAGAAGAAGCAGGGGAAGATGTGCAAATGTTTCCTCCTATTGTTGCAACATTCCTAATTTGCCATGTTGCAAACCTTTCACTAGCTTCATGGATAGCACTGAACCATCTTTTTATAACAGGAGAGGCCCTTAATTCTTCTACAGTTGTAGCTGCTCCTATCCACACTTTGTCACCCATTTCCTTGATGCCTTTCATTTCTTTTACGTTTGCTACATCTATTATATAATCGATAGCTGAAAATAAAGCCCTTCGTGATTTCATTGATACCATGACATCAGTACCTCCTGCTATAAACATGTATTTTTTAAATTCTTTTTTAGCTTTATCAACGTTAACCATTAGCTCATCAATTGAATTTAAAACTATATAGTTCATTTTTATTCACCTTTTAAAACTTTAAATATCCTTTCTGGTGTAGCTGGTATTTCATTTATCAGTTTCCCAGTAGCTGTCCTGATTGCACTAAGTAGAGCTGCTGGAACTGGTATTAAAGCCATTTCACCTATCCCTTTTGCCCCAAATGGCCCATACCTTGAAACGTCTTCTACAAATATTGGATCTAAAAACTCAGTATCGAGAACATCTAAAGTAGTAGGAACCAAATAATCCGCTAACGTTGGGTTCATAATTTTACCATTTTGTATTACTAGTTCTTCAGTTAAGGAATAACCCATGCCTTGCACAAAGGCCCCATTTATCTGCTGTTTAGCAAGCAAAGGATTTAATACCCTTCCTGCAGCTATCGCTGGCTGAACCTTTAAAACCCTTACCTTACCAGTTTCCTCATCAACCTCCACATCGGTAGCCAAAGCTATATAGCTAAACATCACATACATAAACCCCTTACCTTCTTCCTCATCAAATTTGCCCCTTGGAAAGGAGTAGTAGCCTGTTGAGGCAAGCTCATAACCATTTTCAAGGGCCTTACTAGCAAGATCACGGATTGGCACCTTTTTTCCAGATTCTTTGCATACAGCATAACCCTCTCTAAGTTCTATTTCATCGAAGTTGCAATCAAGAACTTTTGAAGCATAGTTAATCAACTTCCACCTTAACTTTATTGCGGCAACGTAAACACCCATAGTGCCCAAGTTTGAGCCTCTTGAACTATGGGTTGCACCTGTATCAGGAGCTTCAGATGACCCTGCATTAATAGTTATAAGTTCCAAAGGTAACCCTAGGACTTCTGCAACTATCTGGGCTATTCCTGTAGACGTACCTTGCCCTATTTCTGTTATTCCAGAATAAACATCCACTGAACCGTCTTTTCTCATTACTAAGTACCCCGCTGAATACTGCGGAGACGCCCTGCTTGTTCCCATACCATGCCAAGCGCAAGCTATGCCAATGCCTCTTTTTTTAGTTTCAGTTGAGCTACTCTTTACTTTTTCCCTTTCTTTCCATATTTTGCTCTCTTTTAACCTCAGCAAGGCTTCTTTTAACCCTACATCCTCAGTTATAACATGTTCAGTACCTGTAGTTGAACCTTTATGAAGTAAATTAATCAATCTAATATCTATAGGATCAATGTTAAGTTTTTCCGCTATTTCGTTAAGGTTCAACTCTGCTGCCATCTGTGGCTCTGGATTTCCAAAGCCCCTAAATGACCCAGTGTAGACTTTGTTTGTATAAACTAAGTAGCCATCTATTTTTACGTTGGGTATTTCGTAGGGACCAGTAGCGTGAACAGTTCCTCTCCATAACGTAAATGGACCCCTGTTTGCGTAAGCTCCAGAGTCAAAAATTATTGATGCCTCAACAGCTGTAAGTTTTCCCTCTTTTGTAGCGCCTGTTTTGTACTTAACTATCGCTGCTTCCCTTTTATTATGCGACGTAAAGCTATCTTCTCTACTATAAGAAAGTAGTATAGGTTTATTTAATTTATATGCGGCAACAGCAGCTTGAGCTGCTATAACAGGACCTATGTCATCTTTGCCTCCAAAGCCGCCGCCTACGTATGGGACAATTACATTAACATCACTCTGGTTGATGCCTAAAACATTTGAAACCATTTTTTGCACAAGGTGCGGGTACTGACCGCTAACTATTATTTGAAAGCGCCTTCCGTTTGGTATAACTAATACAATCTCTGGCTCTATGTATGCATGATCTTGAAATCCTGCCCTATATTCGTGTTCAACTACAACATCGGCCATTTCAAAGCCCTTGTTTACGTCCCCTTTTCTTGCCTTAGTCTTTAAAGCTATGTTTGATCCTCTTTCTGGATGCACAAGCGGTGCGTTTTGCTCCATGGCTTTTATTGGATCATATACTCCTGGCCTTTCTTCATACTCAACTTTAACTAGCTCCCTAGATTCATCCGCTTTGGACATAGTTTCTGCAACTACAAGACCCAAAGGTTCACCATGATAGTGTATGATAGAATCTACAAAAAGTGGTTGATCTTCTATAAAGTACCCTACCTGGTTCTTACCTGGTATGTCAGCATGAGTTATACCAGCCACAAACCCCTTTACTCTTTCAGCGTCCTTAAAGTTTATTCCTTTTAATATCCCGCTAGAAACAGGAGCTTTTATCAACCTTGCATAAAGGGTACCTGCTACAAGATAATCGTTTACATATTTTGAAACGCCTAAAGCTTTTTCTAAAGAATCAATTCTTAATATAGGCTTTCCAACAACCAAAAGGTCTTTGGCATTCAACCATTTTTCAATCATTTCATTTATATAAGATTCTTCATCTTTAACGATGACCTCAGTAGTTTCCATATATTTTTATCATTTCAAAAAATATGTATTTATATTTTACTACTGTGTTACATGATTTTTGATGTGCACTTCCATTAGGTATTTTTCTGGCACTAGCTTTAGGTCAACGCCACAAAAATACTGTTAAATACGTCTTCATAAGCACCTCCTCGCTGTATTAACAAACTTCCTTGCCAAACATACTCATCTTCACGCTCTTCATCGCACATCTAACAAGCCTTCTCAACACTTTACCATCATGAACTTTCTCAAATATTACATGGATACATCTACTTTTTTGTATTTACGGGGAAGTGTATTTTTAGATAGCCCTTCTTCACATTCCAAACCTTATCCAATCCCCACCATTGTGCGCTTTTATTCCTGATGAATCTACTGCTAGGCTTACGAGGTCTATGCATTTGAGCAAAGTTTCTTCGAGGTTTATGTTGAGCTTTTTTATTATTCTACATATTGTGTAATGGTGCTTATAGTCCTTCTACGTATTTTACGAGTGCTCTGATGAAGCTTTCTACTAGTCTGTATGGTAGGTGGTAGAGGATTCTGATGAGGCCTAGTAGCATTATGAATTTGGGCAGTATGGTTTGCCTATGCCTTTGTTTAGTTGTTCTTGTTTTCAGTTGTTTATGGTTGAGAGGTCGAGGAGGATTTCACCTCCTAACAAGCGCTTCATTGCACTTGCTCCAGTCTCTATTATCATAGATCACATTCTACACTACACTGTATAAATATGAAGAGGCTTGAAATAAAAACTTCACACTGCAAGCGCAAGTTATGCAACGCAGCACATTTTACTTAGCTATCGGCTGTGGGACAGAATTCCTGCGTGGCTACCTGTTAAGGTTGAATAGGTTTTGCCACAGGCCTGTGCTAAATAAAGCGCTGTCAATTCTGTCTTCTCTCCTTTGTGCTATTTTCAAACCAAACAGCTTCTTGTCTACAGCTTCAGAATTTTCCTTTTTGTAGTACTCTTTAAGATATTGAAATGTGTCTGTCACAAACTCCCTCATCGTGTCCTTCCACTTCTATGATCCATTTAGAGTTGCATCCTTCTTTGGTATGATGTAGACGGCTGTGTCCTTGTCAAATCGTGACACATAACTGGATTAGCTGTAATATTTATCAAGCCTGACGTTTTTCAGCTTCACATAAACTGCCTTAGAACATCATTGCCCTGTCCTCCTTCTCTGACTTCATGCTTGAACCAAATGCTATCTTAGTCCTAAGGTCCATAAGCCTAAATGAATAAGAAAATGCCTTTCGCTTTTTTGCTGATTGCTTGCCCTTATCATCATCATTTCTGTTTTCCTTGGCTTTGTCCTTAAGTTCCTGCGCATATGATTTATAGTTCTTCTTAACAGTCAATAAATATCCTGTACAATCTCCAGTTGCATTAGATTCCCTTCTTTAACAGCAAAACGTGCAGTTGTACAAGGTCATCATGACTAATCTGAATAAAGCATTTCAACTGTTTTGTATCTATGCCAGAGATCATTGAAAATATTTCATGTACGCAAACTTCCTGTTAGACTTGCCAACAAGCTGCTTTATGAGAAGAAGCTTTACTTTCTGTTCAAGGGTGATGGCCTTCCAGCGCTGAATCGTAAATATGTATTGCTGACACAACTTCATGTATTAAAGGGTCAAGGACTTTATTGCATCCCTTATCCTCTAAGCATCCATACATCCTCCAGTCTCCTGCACTAGCCTGCTTTTTAGCTCATTTCTTATGTGTTCATTTATCGCCTTCAATGTGTCGCTTATGTTCTATCATTTATAATCTTACATGGAAGATTATTTTATAAAATAACAATAACATGGAATATATAATGTTAAATATGCAAATTGCAAAAAATATTAACTAACTAAGGCAAACAACAATTTTGTCCCACAACTTTTTTCAATAAAGGTATTTAATTTAATCATTAGGCTTTGATTTATTTTTAAGCTCTTCTAGGGATAATTTTGCTGCTTTAATTATGTTTACGTATCCAGTACATCTACATACGTTTCCCGAGAAATACTTCTTTAAATCTTCTTCACTCATGTTTAAATTAGGACTATATTTAGGTAAGTATTCAAAAAGCATTACGAATCCCGGCGTACAATAGCCACATTGAACTCCTGCTTCATCTACTAACTTTTGACTAAATATGTTATCTACACCTTCAACCGTCTTAACTTCCTTGCCATCTACTTCTACAGCAAGCGTCAGGCAAGAAAGTGCTGGTTTTCCATCAATGAGTACCGTACATGCACCGCATTCCCCGATCCCGCAAGCATACTTGACGCCAGTAACATGAAGCTGTTCTCTAAGGAAGTCTAAAAGTAAAGTATTTCCCTCTACAGCGGTTTCTATTTCTTTGCCATTTAATTTAAACTTTATTTTGTAACTCATGCTAAATACACCCCTTTTAAAGCTTCAATTAAAGCCCTTTTAACAAGAACTGGTGAAACTTTTCTTCTATACTCAGCCGTTGACCTAATATCATCTATTGGAGATATATCATCAACAACTTTGTATGAGGCTTCCATTATTAGTTCTTCATTTAACTTTTTATTCAGGAGATAGTTTTCGACAGAAGGTGACCTAACCACCTTTGGTGCAACCGATCCAAGAGATACTGCCACCTTTTCTGCATACCCTTTAGAATCAAGTTTTATCCTGGTAGCAACTATCACCTTTGCTATGTCATCATAAATTCTTGCAACCCTTTTATATCCAAATCCTTCATTTTCAGATTTTTCCTTTATAATTATCTTCGTCAATATTTCCCCTTTCGCTAACACAGTTTTCCTAAATCCAAGGTAAAAATCGCCAAATCTAACTTTTCTGATGCCGTTTGGTCCCATGATTTCAAGTTCAGTATCTAAAGAGAGCAAAGCTGTAGCGATATCCGATGCTGGAGAAGCAGAAGATATGTTTCCTCCTATGGTTGTCATGGTTCTTACTTGGATAGAACTAAATTCTTTAGCAACTTCCCAAAGCAATGGAACTTTTTTTCTTATAATTTCCGACTTTTCTAGATCTATTATTCTAACCGCCGCACCTATTTCAATTTTATCATTAATGACGTTTACTTGATTTAATTCTTTTATCTCTTTTATGCCAATCAAAGCCCTAGGCTTTAGCTGCCCCATCTTGATCCAAATAAGCAGATCTAAGCCTCCTGCAAGTATAACAGAATCGGGAATTTGAGTTAGTAGCTGAATAGCTTCGTTAACAGTTTTAGGCTTATAATACTCAAAGTCTATAGGTAAAACCCTAGTATTTACTACATTAGTTATTTTCATTTTAACGAAACCAACTCTTTCTTTTTCTCTTCTAACGCTTTGAGTATCTTTTCGGGCGTAATGGGAAGTTCATAGAACCTAATCCCGAGTGCAGCCGATATAGCGTTGGCTATAGCCCCCGCAACAGGGTTAAGAGAACCTTCACCTAACCCCTTTGCACCTAGAGGACCGTTTGGCTCATATGTATTTGCAAAAAACACTTTGAAATTGTCTAAATCTGGAATTTCGGTTGACCTTGGAATCTTCATGTATTCTGTCATAATTTCTCCCGTCTTATTGTTATACGGAGTGTCTTCTAATGTAACCATACTCCATCCCATCACAAAACCGCCGTGAATTTGTGCTTCAGCTAAGTCTGGGTTAATTACTGTACCAACATCTGCTCCTGCTACAACCTCAAGAGGTCTTAATTCTCCAGTTTCGGTATCTATTTCAACTTTAACAAAGTACACTGTAAAGTGGGGCGGTCCTGCAAAAGGTCTGTAACTTACTGTAGCTGCAAGCGTGCCAATGTTCTTTTCTCTCATATAAAAGGCTAAATCCCTTAAAGTTAATTTTTTCTCTGGAAAGGCATCATTGAAGATCTCCGTTTCGCCGTTTTCTTCGTTGTAAACTATTTTAAGGCTATCTTTGTTTATTCCTAAAATTCTAGATGCATGTTCTAAGATTTGGTCTCTGACAGACAAAGCAGCCCTAAATACAGCTCCGCCTCCCGCAAATATACCCCTGGATGCATGTGTGTTTACATCATAAACAGTCGTAGAAGTGTCAGCATTAACAACTGTAATTTTATCTAAAGGAACTTGAAGGACTTCGGCAACTAATTTTTTCATTGCTTCATAGGTGCCTTCGCCCATGTCTATAAGAGCTGTTATTATATCAACACTACCATCTTCGTTTACCTTGACAGTAGCTCCAGAAAAGTCTACTACAGTACCCGAGATTGGAGAGCCAGCACTAGAAGTATGAAATCCTTTTGCCATACCCAAACCGATCACCTTGTTACCTACTTCAAACTTCCTTCCTTTTTCCCAGTTAATCATCTCGGCTCCTTTTTTTATCAATTCGGGAAGACCACAGCTTTGAACTATAGTTTTAACTGTTGGCCCTTGTCCCCAGAAAATGTCACCCGTGCATATTTCATTTTTTAACCTAAATTCAAGAGGATCAAACCCATAAGTTTCTGCAATCTCATCTATAAAAGACTCTACAGCCCATGTAACTTGTGGGTTACCATAGCCTCTAAAGGCGTTAGAAGGAACTTTATTCGTATAAACAGCTATTCCTTTGTACCTAAAGTTTTTCCATTTATAAGACGAAGCCCACCACCCAAAGGCCGTGCCTAGTAGAGGGTATGCCTGAACTTGATGTGCCCCTATATCCATTATCATATTCATTTCCCCAGCCATTATAATCCCTTCTTTACTAATCCCGGCCTTTAGTTCTATAATCATTTGATAGTCTGCATGGTCATAAAGGTCTTCTTCCCTAGTCAATATAATTTTTATTGGTCTTTTAGTTTTTAGTGCTGCTGCAACCGCTATAAGTGTAGGCAAGTTGGTCTGTATGCTTGAACCAAAACTGCCGCCTAAAGCAACTTTCTTAACATTTATTTTATTTTGTGGTATATTAAAAACTCTTGATATTAGAATTCGTGTATTATGTATGCTTTGCGTAGTTGTCCATACTGTTAAGCTTCCATCTGGTTCTGGTTTAACTACTGCTCCTTTAGTTTCCATCTGAGTATGGTACCTTCTGTTAGTTTTGTACTCGCGTTTAAAAACTATGTCAGCTTCTTTAAAGGCTTTATCAGGGTCTCCTTCAGTTGTTTCAAGGGTGCAAGCTACATTGTTTTCGACCTTTATCTTCTTACTACCTAACAGTATAGTATCATGAATAGAATCATTTGAAGTAAGAGCTTCTTTTGCATCAAAATAAGGTTTATACACTTCATATTCAACTTTTACTTCAGAAGCCGCCCTTTGAGCAAGGTCCTCTGTTTCAGCAAGGCAAACCGCTATTGGTTCTCCAAGGTAATTTGGCTTGTTGGTCAATACTTTCCAATCCTTATATGACGCGTCTTCAGTGCTAACAAGCCTCGGATTGAATAGAATTGATGGTACATCTTTATATGTTAAACAAATTGCACCCATTTTTTCAGCATTTTCCGTATTTATACTCTTTACTAATGCCCTAGGAAATTCACTATGAATAATCTTACCATAAAGCATACCTGGAATAGATACATCAGATGTGTAAATTTCATATCCTTTTACTCTAGATAAACCATCTGCCCTCGGAGCGTTTTTTCCAACGAACTTGTACCTACTCAATTTTAATATGGCTTACTTATACGTGTATTTATAGTTTTTGAGGAAAAAGTGGGTGCCGTTAACTTAAGGCTTAAAATTTATTTTTCAGCGGGGCCCTCTTTCTAGCAAATGATCTTACAAACCAGAAAAAGGACCCCAATAGCACTTATACTCTATGCCTTAT